>Ga0307408_100002382_pt1 | contig 13266 bp, 12 predicted proteins | sample 322Cmetagenome_FD_202116 | JGI IMG/M metagenome (GOLD analysis project Ga0307408, IMG submission 202116) | Maize rhizosphere microbial communities from greenhouse at UC Davis, California, United States - 322HYB-C-3 | ecosystem: Host-associated > Plants > Roots > Rhizosphere > Soil | place... | reverse complement strand
AGTTTCTCGCCAATGGCGACGCCCTCGTTCGTCTGCAGCAGCACTTCGATGACAATCGAGGCGTCAATGACGATCACCGGCTGTCACGCTCGGCCCGAACGGCGTCGGCGGGCTGCTCGCTCAGCGTGGTCCGCGACAGACCCGCCAGCCGCGCACGTAACTCGCTTGGGGTCAGCTGTGCCGCGGTGCGCTCGAGTTCCTGACGCAGATAGTCGGAGAGCGTCATCCCGGCCATGGCGGCGCGAGCTCGCAGCCGCTTGTGCAGCGCGTCCGGGACGTGGCGCACCTGGATCATCTTGGACATGTGCTCAACATGTCGTGCATGTGCATCACATGTCAAGACAGAACAGCCTGGGACAACCTGCAAACAGAGCTGACGGAGAAATGGATCTGGCCCAACGGAACAGGTTCAACTCCGTGAATTCCGATCGCTCCGTCAACTCCGTGTGTTGGTTTTGGTGTTTTAGTCAAACCGCACGCTTAGATGGCATTCGGGTCGAACAATGCATTCTGATTGTTCGAATCGCACGACCGGATGCTCACGCCCGACCGGATGCTCACGCCCGGCACGCCCTGCAGCGGACGCGTTACCACTTCGAGCAGTGCCGGGTCGCGCGGGTAGAACTCCCACCAGAAACCGTCCATGCAATGGAAGGCGAGCTCGGTGTTCCGGACCACATACCGATCGAAGTCACCCTGCTCAGCCGACAACTGACGGGCCGTCGAAATCGCCTCCTCTTCGGAGCATCGCAATCCTATCAGGTCGAGCCAGTCGTTGCCGATCTGCGATGCAAGCTCCGGCAGGGTACCGGGCCGGAAGAGCGCATAATTCCCATCGTCCAACCCGATGTCCATCCGCGCTGCGTCGAAACGAGCCTCGCCGCCCTCCTCATACGTGACCCCGCCGAACGGCGTCGAATAGAAATTCGCCGCGAACCAGTACAGGTCGCGCATGTACGGAAAGACAGGCCGAAAGAAGAAACAGAATACCGTGTCATCGGGCGGGATGGATTGCACGGACGGTGTTGGGTCGGCCGGTTCCGGCCAGATCGTCCCAACGTTAGGCGGATTGAAATCAATACAGATGCCTCGCATCGACTCCTCCAGGTGGTCATCGACTCCCGCTTCATCAAGGAGGTAACGAGCAGGGGTCCGCGGACGACGCCAGACGATGCGCTTCGCCTGAAGCATGGTTCACGCGGAGCCGCGGGACGGGGAACGTCGTAGCCGAAAGACAGCCCCATCGAGAAAACTCCTGACCTCACCGACCTATCATGAAGGATTCCGGGAGGTACTCGGGCGTTACGGACGGGTGCCACACCACAGGACGCCAATCGGTGCGTCCTGGCGCCAAATCCATCCCCGTTCCGCCCCGGAGGCTGACATGTCACGCACGATGCTGCGACGAGCTCTGCTCGTCTTCCCGCTCACGCTGGCGACTCTCGCAGGCTGCACAGAGCACGAGAGTATCGCGCCCTTACCGGGTTCGAATGCGCTGCGCGCCCAGGGCGACGGCGGCGTCTGGACCGTGAACACACTCGCTGATCCTGGAGACGGCACGTGCGACGATGCGAATTGTACGCTGCGCGAGGCCATCGCGGCCGCGGCGTCAGGCAATCAGATCGTGTTTGCGAGCGCGTTGCAGGGCGATATCAAACTGGACCCGTTTACGCTGTTTATCGAGAAGAGTCTGAGCGTGAATGGCGGGGGGCGTATTGGCGTCGATGCGCAGGGCCTTTACCTGATACTGCAAATCGGCGGAGACAATCCAACGACCGTTACGCTTGACGGGCTTACGCTGAAGAATGGCGGCGCTACCACTGGCGCCGGGGGAGGTGTCCGTATCGGTGGAACAGGTGGCGCGACTGTCACCATAAAGAACAGCACGATCTCGGGAACCTCAGGCTTCCCTGATGATGGTGGCGGCATCTTCATCGAGAGTGGCTCGGAGGTCACGCTCGTCAACAGTGTCGTTACTGAGAACGCGGCAGGTGGGAACGGCGGTGGAATCTGGAACGATGGCAAACTCTCGCTCATCAACAGCACCGTCACCAAAAACCAAACAGCTATCTCCGGAGGCGGAGTCTGGAATGGGGGCACACTCTTTATCCAGAACAGCACCGTGAGTCGCAACACCGCCGTAACTGGCGGAGGAATCGCCAACCTCGACTTCCTTTCCATGGCTAACAGCACGGTCAACGCGAATGAGGCCAGTACTGGCACCGGAGGCGGCATTTACCTGCACACAAGCGGTAACGCAACCATCGTTCTCAGTACGATATCTAACAATGCCGCAAGTAAGGGCGCGGGAATCGAGAGCGCCGGTACGCTGGAACTGCGTAGCACGACTATCACTCGCAACATCCACACTACGGCCACGCCGCCGTTTATCGGAGGTGTCAGTGTGGCCGCGGGCACTGCCACCATGGCCAACTCAATCATCGCCGGAAACACGGGCGCGCAGTGCAGTGTGCCATTTGCCGGTACGTTCACCTCGTTAGGTCATAATTTGACGACAACCCCCACCGGCTTGTGTGCATTCACGTCCGAAGGCGATGTACACGTGACGTCCGACCAGGTCTTCAGCGAGGTTCTCGAAATGAACCTGTTCGAGAACGGAGGACCCACCCGGACCCACGCTCTCATCGCCCGCGGACGTGCCGTCGATGTTGGCTACTGCCCCGGCGAGACAGCAGATCAACGCGGTTTCGCCCGCCCCGTCGATGATCCCACCAGGCCTAACGTGAAAGACGGTTGTGATATCGGCGCCTACGAAGCGCAAGGGCCGGTGGCGGTGGTCGCCGACCTGATGGTCAGTCAAACCGTCGACAAAGCCAGCGTGAAGCAGGGCGAGCTGCTCACCTATACCGTCCGCGTGCAGAATCTCGGGCCACAGACCGCGCCTAACGTCGTCGTCAATGACGCGCTGTCCAGCGGCGTGACATTTGTCGAGGCACGCGTCAATAAAGGCACGGTCACCGCGCCACCCAATGGCGAGACCGGCACGGTCACATGGTACCTCGGTGACATGGCCGACCAGGCCAACGAAGTCGCGGAGATCAAGGTCACCGTCCTTGTCAGAGGCAAGACAACGGTCACCAGTACCGCCACCGTCACCGGCGATGTGGCCGACCCGAACACCGCCAACAACTCGGCCGCCATCACTGTCAGCGTCGTTTCAGGGAAGGCTGCCGTGCCGCGGAAACCGTAAAGCAACCACTACCTCGCGCGCCGGTTCAGTGCTGGCCGGCGCGGTTATGGCGACCAACGTCGGGATCATTGAAGGGCCGCGGCACGGACGGCATTTTCTCACAGCCGGTCGAGTTGATCTGGCCAACCAGTGATCCCACGTTGCTCGCATGACAAATCCCGATGCCGGAACGGGAGGGGGAGCCGCCACGCAGTTGCTGCTTGCCTTCTCCGGCGGCGATCGAAACGCGCTCGACCAGATGGTGCCGCTCGTCTACGACGAGTTGCACCGCCTGGCCGAACACTACCTCAGCGCCGAGCGTGAAGATCACACGCTCCAGCCGACGGCGCTGGTACACGAAGCCTATATGCGTCTCATCAACCAGCGGGCGGTGGACTGGCGCAATCGCGCGCAATTCATGGGCGTTGCCGCCGGCATCATGCGCCGGATCCTGATCAACCACGCGCGCGATCGCGTGGCCGTGAAACGCCCAGGAAACCGCGAACAGATTTCACTGAGCCTGATCGAGTCATCGGCGGCTGACCTGCAGGTCGAGCTGACCGACCTCGAGGAGGCGCTGCAGGGATTGCACACGATCGATGCTCGCAAGGCGCGCGTCGTCGAGCTGAAGTTTTTCGGTGGCCTGTCGATGGATGAAATTGCGGAGGTAATCGGGACGTCGCGCACGACGGTGGAGCGCGAATGGCGCTTTGCCCGCGCCTGGCTCTACGACGCCCTGGGCGGGGCACCGTCTTCATGACGAGCGAGGAACGCTGGGAACGCCTGAATCAGATCTTTCACGAAGCGACGTCGCTCGAACCTGCCCAGCGTGGCCAGTTCCTGAGAGACGCGTGCGGCGATGATGCGGAACTTCTCAGTAAAGTGGAACGCCTGATCGTCGCGGACGAACGCACCGGCGGTTTCATCGAGACGCCGGTCATCGCGATGCATGACGCCTGGCCGGAGCGCAGTGGCGACGAGGTCGCGGCCGGAACGCTCCTCGGCCCGTACCGCGTTCTGAGTCCGATCGCACGCGGCGGCATGGGCGCGGTGTATCTCGCCGAACGCGCCGACGGGCAGTATCGGCAACGCGTCGCACTGAAGCTGATCAAGCGCGGCATGGACATCGAACTGATGCTCCGCCGCTTTCGTACCGAACGACAGATCCTCGCCTCGCTCGAGCACCCGAACATTGCCCGCCTGCTTGACGGCGGGACGAGCGACGAGGGGCTGCCGTACTTCGTGATGGAGTACATCGCCGGCGCGCCGATTAACCAGTTCGTCAAATCCCGCGCGCTGGCGGTGGCCGAGCGGTTGCACCTGTTCCTGGCGGTCTGCGACGCCGTTGCCCACGCCCACCGGCGCGGAGTCATTCATCGCGACATCAAGCCCGCCAACGTCCTGGTGACGCAGGAGGGCGTGCCGAAGCTGCTCGACTTTGGTATTGCAAAGGCACTCTCGCCCGATGTGCCGGAGTCGACGGCACCCATTACCGGGCTTCGACTGCTCACGCCGGAATACGCCAGCCCGGAACAGATCGAGGGCCAGACCGCAACGGTCGCCAGCGACGTCTATTCGTTAGGTGTCGTCATCTACGAATTGTTGACCGGCAACTCTCCCTACCGTCCCCGCAGCCGGGACCCGCTCGACGTGGCCGACGCCGTTCGAACGACGGTTCCCGAACGGCCCAGCGCGGGTGTGTCGCGGGTTATCCGGCGCCAGTTACAAGGTGACCTCGACACCATTGTTCTGATGGCGCTACGCCGGGAACCGGAACGGCGCTATCAGTCGGTCGACGATCTGGCGGCTGACATCCGTCGCCACCTGCACGGCCTGCCGATCACGGCCCGGCCGGACAGCGTCAGCTACCGTGCCGGCAAGTTCCTCAAGCGGAATCGCCCGGCAGTGCTGGCGGCGGCCGCCGCCGTCATCGTGACATCGGTCGTGAGCGCGGGCGTGATCGTGCTCCGGCCCCCCGGCGAGCCGTCGTTGCTGGGCGGGGCGCTGGCGGCGCGGGACCGCATCGTCGTCAGCCGGTTCACCGACCAGCAGGGAGACACGCTGCTGGCGGCAGCGGTCAGCGACGCATTCCGCATCGACCTGACCCAGTCGCCTAACGTGCGCGTGTTGACGCCGGTTCAGGTCCGCGGTGCGCTCGAGCGGATGCAGCACGACGGCACGTCCATTCCCGACGACAGTGTCGCTCGTGACCTGGCGCTGCGCGAAGGAGCGAAGGCGTATGTGAGCGGTTCCATTGGCCGTCTGGGTGGGACGTATGCGATCGCCGTGCAGCTCATCAACGCCGACGGCGGCGAAGCCTTGACGGCGGTGCGGGAAACCGCCGCTGACTCGACCCACCTCATCGAGACGGTGGGGCGTGCCAGTCGAACGCTGCGACAGCGACTCGGTGAATCGTTAGGCGATCTGCGCGACATGCCGCCGCTGGAGAAGGCGACGACGGCGTCCCTCCCCGCCCTGCGAAAGTACACCGAGGGATACCGGCTGTTTGTGAACGGCAATCGAATCGCCGCCATCGGCCTCTATGAAGAAGCGATTGCCCTGGACACGGGCTTTGCCACGGCGCACTCCGCCATCGCGTCAGCGTATTCGTCCCTGGCTGAACCCGGACGCGCGTTCGCGGCGCGGATGCGGGCGCTGGCACATGCGGATCGTCTTCCGTTTCGCGAGCGGGGCGTCATGCTCGCGTCGACCGCCTACGGACGCAACGACTATCAGGGAGCCATCAGGGAATACCGCCGCCTGCTCGAGCGATATCGCAATGACGTGCCGATCCTGAACAACCTGGCGCTGGCCCATCGCGAATCCGGTGGATTTGCCGAAGCGGAGAGTTTATGGACCCGGGCGATCGCGATCGATTCCGGCATCAGTGTGCTGTACTATGGTCTGCATTACGCCCTCGTCGCGCGAAACAGGATGACCGAAGCGCGCCGTGTGCTCGCCATGATCCGCGAGCGTTTTCCCGACGATGGGGTACTGCCGACGGTCGCGGTGCAGCAGGCGGTCGCCGAACAGGCGTGGGACGAAGCCGAACGCCTGGCGATCGCCAACCGTGCGCGCCTGGCCGGCGATACGATCCAGCTGGTGGACGCCTACGAGCAGCTGGCGGGAATCGTCATGACGCGGGGGCGCCTGGCCGAGGCCGAGAGGCTGTGGCGTACGCAACTGATGCTGAGCACCAGGAGCGAGTCGTACGGCAGGCGTCTCTTTGGAGCGATCCAGCTTGGGCTGCTCGAGCTCCGGTATAACAAGCAGCCGGCGCGCGCTCGTGCGATTGTCGATTCGGTGCTCGCTCTCCAACCGTTAGGCAGCGTCCTGCCCGCCGACCGGCCCTATGAAGCACTGACGAGGTTCTACGCCCAGGCCGGTGACGTGGCCAGGGCGCGTGTCTTGTTGGCGGCCGCGGATAGCAACAACCGTGCGCTCGACCGGATCATGACGGCCGAGATGGCCTGGGCGCGCGGCGAGATCGCGCTGGCGACCGGCGACCTGCGCGGCGCCGAAACGGAGCTTCGTGAAGCGTCACGCGATCACTGGTGCCCTATCTGCGTGTTGCCGTCGTTAGGGCGCGCGTATGACATGGGTGGAAAACCTGATCTGGCGCTCGCCACGTATCGGGAGTACCTGTCGACGCCGTGGCTCCTGCGATACGAGAGCGACGCGATCGAGGCAGGCCGGATCCTGCGCCGTATGGGTGAGCTGTATGAGCGTGCCGGGCAGCGTGACCAGTCGCAGCGGGCGTGGAATGACTTGTTGACGTTGTGGCGTAATGCCGAGGGAGCTGCCGCGCTCGAGGTCAGGGAAGTCGAGAAGCTACTGGGAACGCGCTGACGTCACCTCACCGTCGAGAAGCGCCGTGAGTTCCCTCACGGCGCGGCGGCTTTCGAAAGCGAATGCAAATCCCATGATTGCCAGCAGGCCCAATGCCGCCGCTGGGAGAGCGAAGATGCGGAAATCCCACTGCCCCGTCTCCATGCTCTGAAGGATCAGCTGGACGAACAGCCCCATCGGGCCCAGAACAATGAACCCAACGAACACGACAACCATTTCGTGGAGTTGCATGGTGCCGTGAATCCGGCTTCCGCCTGTCGCGGACTCGATGGTCCCGCGGATACGCGGACGAAACGAGTTACGCCCTCGGGATGTGCGCATCACGTCGAACGACGCACCGCTGAACCGACCACTGAAGGGCCGTGGTTCATGGTACGCGTTGGAACTCAACGGCGCCGCAATGGCGGCAGACAACCTCTCACCGGCCTCGCCTGGGCCGAGTGGCGTGAGCATCGCGAAAGGAATTCGAGGCAGGAGTGGCATTGAGTCCGGTGCAGTGGTGGCTGGTGGCTGTTACCGGGAACGCCCGGAATTGGAGCACTTCCCTTCACCCGACCTGCACGGTTGACCGCTTCTATATGAATGCGGGAGAGAGTTGAGCGTGAAGGGTTTCGGACGCCTTTGGGGCGTTAGTGAGCAGAGAGAGGGTAACTGCTCACTACCAGGAGTCCGAGATGACTGACCTAACGCCTCGTCTGATCGTCGCGACCACGGTGCTGCTGCTGTCTGGTTCGTCAACCGGATCTGCCCAATCCAACCCGTGTGAAGTGCTCACAACGGCCGAGGCGAGCAAGTATGTCGCGCGCGGCCGGCGCACGTATAACCAGGCACCGGACGTTGTTTCAGTCTTCGGAGGTGCGGGCGCGCTGTGTGAGTATCCCTCCGGCCAACTCGGTTTCTGGACTGCTTCGAAAGCGACGGAGAGTTTCGAGAAGTTTCTCAAGCAGTACGAGATGGACAAGGTCACTCGGCATCCCGTCTCGGGCGTGGGCGACCGCGCCTACATCATGTATCCGGTGCCTCGAGACAGACATCAGGACCGGATGGCCTATCTGGTGACGAACGTCGGCCCGAAGGTCGTGACGGTTGCATTGTTCGCCCGCGACGGGCAGGCCGATGGTCCGATGGGCCAGATTTGCCGCGGAGATCAGAAGGGGCTGAAGCCCGACGAGCGTGAAGCCTGCAAGAAAGTGTTGGCGGACAAGAGTGAGACGCAGGAATCGCTTGAACCGGCGGTGATCGAACTTGCGAAGTTGGTGGTGGCGAAGGTGCGGGCAGGGAGATGATTATGCGCAACCGGCGAGCAAGCGTCCAATGTGTTCCGCTGGCCCTGGTGCTTCTGTCGTTGGCCACGAGCTCTGTGCAGGCGGCCCGCCTAACGACGTCATCGGTCAGAGTTCGACATCTGGTTTGCCGCGGCAAGTCGGGCATCGATTTGCGCATGGAGCGCGATCCGAGTCCGCGCGACGCCCGGTCGGTCGCGATGGTGCTCAGATATGAACGGAGTGCGAAAGTGCCGGGAGCGGACTTCACGAACCTCGATCCTGGCACCTGCTCCTGGAATCCGGCATTGTCAGCGGATGTCCCGCCGGAACCTGGCGTCGTGCAGTTCGATGTGTGGCGCGAGGCGCAGCCGTGGTCCGCCCCCGGCACGCGCTTGCTCGATACGACGGCGACCGCGGCCGAACACTTTCCCGACGTCATTTCTCTTCCGCGATATCTCAATGATCCGTCGCATTACTGGGCGTTCTACGTTGACGATGCCACCAACTTCTCCTGGAGCTTCGGGGCATTCGTAACGAACAAAGGTCCACCGAAGTATTTCGAGGTCACTGGCTCGCAGACCAGTGATGCCACCAGGGTCACCCGCCCCGTCGAACTTCGCTGTCGGGGTGGCACCGGACTCTCATTTCAGCGTGGCGGGAGCGCCGGGACGAACCTCGTGTTCATGACGCTCGCGTACGGGATCAGCCCGAACGCGGCCGGCGAGCTTGGGCGGGGACTGGCGCAGGGCACCTGCGCATGGGCGGATCGCACCGGGATGAGAACCGAGCCCGGACAGATCCGGTTCACCACGTCCGGCAACGCGCAGCTCAAGCAGGCGCAGAGTGGCGGCGTCGTGGACCGGTCGCCTAACGCCGCGGAGCGGTTTCCGGATGCGAACACCATTCCGGTGTACCTGCAGGATGCGGCTCATTACTGGACGTTTACCGTGTTGGCATCCCGACCCGACTCGGCCACAGCGCACAGCGTCTGGAAGCCATCAGTCACGACAACCATCGCCGGACCGGTATCGAAAGAGTCACCCACGAGAAGCATCCCATCGAGTCCAGGGAGTGGGGTTCGTTCCCCCGGGAACGCCGAGGCAGGTGTGGCAACGGCCGCGCGCGCACCGCTCCGGGTCGACGGTGTGGGGATGGTGCTCGATCGGTTTACCATCCAGTTCTCAGGGCGGCCTAACGCCTCACCAACGGTGTTGTACAGCGTAGAGCAACCGGTGCAAGAATCAACCGGACGTTGGCGCTTTCCGAGTGGTGGTTCCCGCGCGCAGGTCGCCGGAGGATCGACGGAGACGTTTCGCGCGAGCTACACCGCCTGGTCACCGTCCGCGCCAGAGCGTGGAAAACTGTACAACTACATCATCACTGTGCCCGCCACCGCCGGTGCCAAGGAGGAACAGTTCAAGGGTCAACTCACGACGTTGGCTCAACATGTCAGAGTCGCAATTACGAGCATCGAACTTCTCTACACGCGCAAGGCGAAGTTGGATTTCCGCCTCTATGTTTTCTCGAATGGGAAAACCGCGTGGGGGGACATTGGTGGGCCTTCCGAATGGAAACTCGGCACTCACATGCTGAGCGGGGAGGCTGTAGTGGAGAATGCGCCGGACCAAATAATGGTTAGCGTCTTTGGAGACGGGGCTGGTTGGTTTCGTGTTAGTAGTAATCCTGCGCGAATGGCTCGTAGTATGGGCGCAGAAAACGCTGACTACAACGCGGCACGGCGTGACTTCACCATTGGCATTTCCCCAACAGAGCGATACGTGGTGATCCCGTTCGTCATCCGCTCAATTGACGGCAACTACCTCATGTTCGAGGCTCACGGCCAGATCCAGGTTACACGCAAGTGATCTAAGCGCTAGATGGCTTCGCGCAGGATCCGTTTGAACGCGGCAATGGCTTTCTCGTTCCGCTTGTAAAACGTCCACTGCTTGATGCGCTTCGAATCCACCAGACCCGCCGCGACGAGCACACGCATGTGCTCACTGACCGTGGGCTGACTGACGCCGAGTTTCTCGGCGATCAACACCCCGCACACGCCGTCGTCGTCGAGATCGCCGTCGATCTGGGGCGGAAAGTGCTTCGTGGGCTCCTTGAGCCAATCGAGAATCTGCAGGCGCCGATCGTTGTCGATCGCGCCCAGCGGCTCGAGCAACCCGGTAAACCAGTCAGCTTTGTTGGATGCCTTGCGTCGGACGGCCACGATCTCGCTCGGTCATGAGGTCGTATGGGATCGCTCAGGATGGATCCAATCTATATCCGACTTAGGCACTTAGCTAATTACTGATCACTAACCTGGGACATCGTTGCAGGGCGCGCGCTTCCGGATAAAACTTAGCCCCGTGGCTAATTCCTGACGTTGGACAATCCGTCCGGAGTGCCATCTTAACGACGCCTGGGCAGACATCTCTGCAAACGGGATACATGGTTTCGTTAGGGCGCCCGATCCGTCGATGCGGGAGAGCGCTACAGCTTCCTCTTGCCGCGAACCGCGCCCGTCTGGGCATCGATGTCGATGGTCAAGTCGCCGTCCTTCATGCCGTTGCCTTCCATGATGATCCAGATGAGGCGCTGACCCGCGGGTACGGTGGTCAGGATGACGGTGAGTTCCGGGCGCGTGAGCCCTTCCTTGCGCGCGATGACGACGGCCTTGTCACTGTCCACTGCAACGTCCTTGATCTCCGGCTCGGCCGTGTCGCATTCGAGCTGCTGCGTGAAGACTCTCTTGTCCTTTCCGAAGTTGAGTCGCAGGCACTTTTTGCCGGATGCCCCCGGCGCAAAGAAGTCGTAATACCACATCGCAACGCCGTCGGTGACGCGCCGTGCAGTCACCTGGAAGAGGTAGGCGTCGGGGCGCCATTTCCTTGCCTCGGTCCTGGCGTCTCCCAGCAGTGCTTTCACCGGTGTGCCGACTCGTGACGCCGCGGCCGGCTGCGCGCCGAGTGTACTCGCCGTTGAGATGCTGACGGCAAACAGGACGATGGTTCTGGCAACCAGTAATGGCATGTACATGAGCATACTCCAGCGGTGAGGTGGTCGTTAGGTAGCGGACGAATGCGTCGTCAGCATTCGGCCTTGGCTATTCGTGGTGGACCTCAATGCCGCCCTCTCAGCATGGCCGAACGATCTCGACTCGGCGATTGCGAGCGCGGCCTTCCAGCGTCGCGTTCGTCTCGAGTGGTTTTGATTCTCCGTGACCCGCCGACCGGAGACGATTTGCCGAGATGCGGTGCCTGGAGATCAGACGTTGCTGCACCGCCCTGGCTCGATTGTCCGAGAGCAGTTGATTCGATTCGGTTGGTCCGATGCTGTCGGTGTGTCCTTCGATCGTCAGGCGCCAGTCATTTCGCCGGGAGAGGATGTCGGCGATTGTCGCGATAGTTTCGTCGGATTCCTTGCTGAGCTCCGCGCTATTTGATTCGAAGTAGATACCCGCGACTTCCGCGCGGCAGGCGGACGTCAACGTACGCTCGAGCGCCGCGGCCGTAACCTGCGGCTGGTCAATCCGGACGGTTCGTAGAGTGTTGGCGCTCTTCGTGTAGTAGAGCATCAACGGATGTTCACGGTCGGCGAGAATCAGCATGTCCGTATCCCACCGATATCCCTTGGCATTCTTCACGCTCGATCGTATTCGAAGGGCGGGAACGTTCACTCGCTGCCCGTTCAACAGGAGTGAGAACGGCTCGGTCGCACGCCGTGAAAGGTGCAGCCTGCCCTGGTATTCGTCGGGAACCCATTGGCGGCGGTTGGTGCCGGCTACCACCGCTGCACTCACCGTGAGGATCGAGACCTCGGCGAATCTGGTCGCCAGAAGACGATCGAATACTCTCCGGGAAATCATGTAACGGGTGTATCCGGGATTCTCGACTTCACCCGCGCGATAGAACTCGTGGATCTTTCCCGCCGTGTCTGCATCTGCGGCACGAACGAACACCTTGTGCTCGCCGCGAACTGTGTCGTGTCCAGCTCGTACCTCGACGAAGCTCCATGTATATCCGATGCCCCGCGGAGATACGTCGGTCAGGGTCCGGATGGATTCGCGCTCGAGGGTGGGGCTCTTGAGCACCTGGGCGATGATCATTCCGCGGGATACCGGAATCGTATCGATCGACGGTTGCGCACCGGATTGCGCCGCAACAGTCGTCGCGAGCATCAAAAGAACTCTCTGCTTCATCCGTCTCTTTGTGAGCTGTATCGGTGGCGGTTTCAGGACGCCATCTTGGCTATTCGTTGCGCGAGCTCGACGCTGATTTTCCGGGCCGCGTCTCGCAGCGCTTTCCCCATTGGCGTTTTCTGCCAGCCGGCGTCACCGGCGCTGAAGGCGCCGAGGGTGGTGTGAAAATCGGCTCCGACGCCGATGTCGGTATGGCTCTCGGACACTTCGAAGGCCTGAGGATCGCTGGACTTCGATGGGACGAGCTGCACGTGCAGCGTGACCTTGGCCGTAGTGCGCGTTAGGCTTCCCGATACCCCCGCCCCCGCTCCGCCGAGCACCTTTCCGATAGCGCGGGTCGTCGCCCGGTTGTTGCTGCGTGCTGAGCTGGCCTCCAGCACCGTACCTACGACGATGAACTCGACCTCCGAGTCGCGACCGAGTGTGGAAGCATCCTTGGTTTGGAGCGGTAATCGTGCTCCTTCAGGCAGTTTGATCAACCGCGGCAGGAGCCGTTGATTGTTCAGCAGCTCGACGCGTACGAGCGTCGCGAGTACTCGCCCTGCCTCGACGCCGCTTCCCTCGATGCTGGTAACGTCGAAGGGTACAATCCCCACTGATCGCTGCCCTTGAGCGGAGAGCGTGCTTGACGCGAGTGCGGCGAGAAGTGTCGCTCGGTGGATAGCTCGAATGGTCATGGTGTAAGGCCCTGTCACTGGCGTGGGCGTGCGGAGCCGCGAACCGGAGAGCGGGGCGGCTTGTCGCGTGCCTCATCACCACCCTCGAATGAGCCC
>Ga0307408_100002381_pt1 | contig 13266 bp, 10 predicted proteins | sample 322Cmetagenome_FD_202116 | JGI IMG/M metagenome (GOLD analysis project Ga0307408, IMG submission 202116) | Maize rhizosphere microbial communities from greenhouse at UC Davis, California, United States - 322HYB-C-3 | ecosystem: Host-associated > Plants > Roots > Rhizosphere > Soil | place... | reverse complement strand
CGACCTTGGCAAGGTCGTGCTCTACCAACTGAGCTACTCTCGCAAAATATTTCTTTTAACCGCAACTCGTTTGCTACGGGAGGACAAAAATAGGGAACTGTTTTCAAATTGCAAGTATTTAGGCCACTTTTTTGTTTCCAAAGGTTGCTTTCGAACTAAATCTACTGAATTTCAGAATTATGAAACATATCCCAGTCGATAATCGACATTACCAAACCAATTCCCAAATTACAATTCGCCACTATTTACCTACCTTTAACTCCTCAAACACAACTAAATGAAAAAAATCTACTTTGCACTCTTTGCATTTGCTCTTTCATTGTTCGCAAACAAAACACTTGCCTCCGGTGGTCCGGACGCTTACGGTTATACCTGGACAACTTCCCTGGATGCCGGTGGACCAGCCTACAACTGGATCGACATTACTTCCCGTTCGGGAGTACAAACTGTAAGCGGATTAGCAGATGACAATTCCGCTTCTTCCATGATCAATATAGGATTCGACTTTCATTTTTACTGGAGCGATTACACGCAACTGAAAGTGGGTTCCAATGGCTGGCTGAGTTTCAATAATATCTCCAATATTGCATCGTGCTTCCCGACCATTCCATCGGCTGGTGGAGCCGGAGACAACGTGCTCGCCGCATTTATGAGCGACCTCAATTTTACAGGTGCAGGAAATCCCGGACAAGTAAAATACTGGACAAACAACAACGATTCCTGCGTAGTGTCATACATCAACGTTCCTTTCTGGAGTGTTAGTGCTCCGGGATGGACGGGATCCAATAACTTCCAGGTTATTTTGTGTGCTGCCGACAGTTCCATTACATTTCAGTACGGCGCTTTGGGTACATTCACCAACAACGCTGCTTGTACAGACATGACCATTGGTATAGAAAACACTACAGGTTCTATCGGATTACAGGTACACAGCGATGCCATGCCTCCGAGCAATTACGCCATTAAATTTGATTATCCTTCTGTTGTACTATTGAGCATTCAGGATGTACTTCCGAAATGGAACGACAATTCCGGAAACAGAGCAATTTTCATCCCGAATACTGTTGCTCAGGATCTTCTCAGCAATATTGGAAATGCAGGGAATACCGCCGTCTCCACCACGATTAACCTTCAGTCCACCATTCTGAACAGCGCTTCAACAACAGTGCATTCTTCGAGTGGATCGATACCAACTATGGCCGCCGGGGATGACAGTACATTTACATTCCCCAATGCTTGGACACCGGCAACTACCGGACAATACACCTTCCAATCCACGGTTACGAACAGTCAGGATATCAATGCCGCAAACAACACACGCAATACCGAACTTGAAGCGGTGGACATTTGTGCTCCGTCAATGCAACTCTCATACGTTACGGGGAATACTCCGAACGGTTCCGTGAACTGGAATGGTGGTGCCAACGATGATGGTGTTGCCGTATATTTCCTTCCGCCGGTTTATCCGTATACGGTTTCTAACCTTCAGTTCTACATTTCCTCTAATGTGAGCAATAATTTCGTTGCCCAAATCATGGATGATGACGGGCCAAACGGAACTGCAGGAACAATTTTATTCAACCAAACGGTTAATGCAGCGGCTGTTGCTACCAGTGCATGGAATAGTGTTGCAGTTTCAACTCCTGTAACGCTTAATGACGGTGGATTTTACGTGGTATGGTACCAGGGAGGAACGAATATTTTCCTTGGTTCAGAAACTGCTGGCCCGCGCTCTCACAGAAACTACGAAATCCTCGATGGTGGTTGGGGTGAATACCGCGATGATGCGAATAAAGATTTGTGTATTCGCGCTACAATTAACGGATATGCAACTGCACCGATTGCAGACTTTATGGAAACTACAGATGAATTGGATGTAGATTTCACAGATATTTCTAACGCTTTCTATGCAACATACTACTGGGATTTCGGTGACGGAAACTCAAGTACCGAACAAAACCCTTCGCACACTTACGCTGCACCTGGTGTTTACAACGTGTGCCTGACCACTACAGGACCGTGCGCGAGCGATGGTGAATGCCACAGCGTTACGGTTTGTACCAATCCGGTTGCTGCATACGGAACGATGATTACGGGACAAAGCATCATCTTCACAGACAACACCACAGGAACAGTTGATTCATGGGCATGGGATTTCGGTGACGGAAACACGAGCACGATACAGAGTCCTGCTCACACTTATTCTTCACCGGGAACTTACAACGTTTGCCTGATTGTATTCAACAGTTGTGGAGACTCGGATACCATTTGTCAGACCATTTCGGTTTGCGGACCGGTATTACCAAACTTCAATGCCAACTCAACGAACCTTACAAGTAACTTTACTGATCAATCTGTGGGAGCCGTTTCCTGGTCATGGGATTTCGGTGACGGAAACTCAAGTACCGACCAAAACCCTTCGCATACTTATACTTCCGAAGGAACATATAACGTTTGTCTGACCGCTACCAATTCCTGTGGGACATCCAATATGACCTGCCAAACAATTACGGTTTGTGCGGAATTAACAGCAGGGTTCAACCAAACGGATAACGGTCTGGATCTTGACTTTACGGATGCAACAACGGGTTCGGGAATATCGTGGTTCTGGGATTTCGGTGACGGAAACTCAAGTACGTTGCAGAATCCGTCGCATACCTACTCTAGCACAGGAACCTATAATGTTTGTATGATCGTACAAAATATGTGTACCGCAGACACGCTGTGTCAGTCAGTTACTGTATGTGACCAGCCGTTTGCGGATTTCACCTATATTGATAACAATAACTGGACACTTGATTTTACAGATCAGTCATCAGCGGCAGTGTCATGGGCATGGGATTTTGGTGATGGAGGTACAAGCAACCTTCCAAGTCCATCACACACATATACTGCTAACGGGGACTATACAGTTTGTTTGACGGTTCTTAATGATTGTGGTATTTCGAGTACATCTTGTCAGACAATTACTGTTTTGATTTGGGGAATTACTGAAAACACGCAATTGCTATTAAACGGTTATCCAAATCCAACAACTGGAATGTTATTCATAGACTTCACTTCGGAATTGAACGATGTACAACTGGAAGTAACCGATGTTACAGGAAAAGTGGTGTTGACAAAAGAGCATCTTTCCGGAACAGGTATCCAGGTAGATGCGTCAACGTGGGCCGCTGGATATTACCATATCCGTGTTATCCACGCTAACGGGGTTGGTACAATGACCCTGATAAGACAATAAGAGGTATGGAATATTAAAAAAGGGGCAGTTTGAAATCTGCCCCTTTTTTTATTGATAACAATATGTAGTTACCCCCCTGTCAATTTCTTGATCTCATTCAATTTCATCAAAGCCTCTACCGGTGTTAAGGTATTGATATCTATACTCACCAATTGTTCGTGGATTTGCTCCAGAACCGGATCATTCAACTGGAAGAAGCTCAACTGCATATTGCTGGTTTCGGCCGCTGCTTTTACGTTTGCCTTGCTTTGTTTTTTGGAAGTAATTCCATTCAAAACAGGACCATCATGGTTCTCATCAGTCACCGATAACGCATGGTCGCTGAGCGAAGTCGAAGCGCGATGCGTTATTTCCAATTGCTGCAGCATCAGCTCGGCACGTGAAACGACTTGTTTGGGCATTCCCGCCAGTTTTGCTACATGGATTCCGAAACTGTGTTCGCTCCCACCCGGAATTAGCTTGCGCAGGAAAACGATCTTTTGCCCGGTTTCTTTTACTGAAACGGTGAAGTTCTTAATACGGGCAAACTGCTCTTCCATTTCATTCAACTCATGGTAATGCGTTGCGAAGAGTGTTTTTCCTTTAGATGAAGGATGTTCATGCAAATACTCTGCAATTGCCCAGGCTATGGAAATTCCGTCGTAGGTACTCGTCCCACGACCAATCTCATCCAAAAGGATCAGACTTCGGTCGGAAAGGTTATTCAGGATGCTGGACGTTTCGTTCATTTCCACCATGAAAGTCGATTCTCCCGTTGAAAGGTTATCCGATGCCCCAACCCGCGTAAATACTTTATCAACAACTCCCAAAGTGGCGCTTTCAGCCGGAACAAAGGAACCGGTCTGAGCCATCAGCACGATTAACGCAGTTTGACGAAGCAACGCACTTTTACCCGACATATTCGGACCTGTGATCATAATGATCTGCTGGTCTTCCTTATCCAGGTAAACATCATTCGGAACATAATACTCCCCGGCTTTCAACTGGTTTTCGATCACCGGGTGACGACCTTCCTTAATATCAATCACGAAACTTTCATCAACCACCGGCTGATTGTAGTTATTGGCAACTGCCCTGTCGGCAAAACACGTCAGGCAATCCAGCTGAGCAACCACATAAGCGTTATACTGAATTGGCTTTACATGCTGTTGCAATTCCGCAATCAATTCCGAATACAATTCATACTCTATACGAGAAATTTTGTCTTCAGCTCCAAGGATTTTTGTTTCATACTCCTTTAGCTCCGGGGTAATGTAACGTTCAGCATTCACAAGGGTCTGCTTACGGATCCAGTCTTCAGGAACTTTATCTTTGTGTGTGTTCCGAACTTCGAGGTAATAACCGAAAACGTTATTAAAAGCAATCTTAAGACTTGGAATTCCTGTTCTTTCGGATTCTCGCTCCTGCATTTCTTCCAGGTACTGCTTTCCGTTGTCAGAAATAGCGCGGAGATCATCCAATTCGGAATTAACACCATTATTGATCACCGGACCTTTTCCAAGCATTACTGCAGGTTCCGGAAGAATATTGGCTTCAATTGCATTGATGAAAGTATCACAATCCGTCAACTGGCTCGCCAATTTCGATAACAGTTCTCCTTTTTCCTTTGAGATGGCCGATTTTAAAGGTTCAATGTGTTTCAAAATCCTGCCGAAAACCATTAATTCCTTCGGATGAATTCTTCCAACTGCAACCTTGGAGATCAAACGTTCAATATCGCCAATAGCTTTTAATTCCTGTTGAACTGCGTAACGCAATTCTGCATTTTTCACCAGCGCAGCAACCGCTTTTTGTCGAAGGTTGATAGCAGAAGCTTCTTTTAAAGGCATTACGATCCAGCGTTTCAGCAAACGTTCTCCCATAGGAGTTTCCGTACCATTCAGGATATCGAAAAGTGTTTTCCCACCATCATTAAGCGGAGCAATCAATTCCAGGTTGCGAATGGTAAAACGATCGAGCCAAACCGATTTTTCTTCTTCGATACGTTGGATTTGTGTAATGTGTGAAACCGAATTGTGCTGGGTTTCTCCCAAATAATGAAGAATGGCTCCGGCAGCTATAATTCCGTTCGAATAATGTTCAATCCCGAATCCTTTCAGTGAATTCGTAGCAAAATGCTGGGTTAGTTTTTCATTGGCAAACTGCTCAGAGAAAACCCAGTCATCGAGCTTATAGTTGTAGTATTTCATCCCGAAAGTTTCGGAATAAAGACTATGCTTGTTCTTTTGATAAACAATTTCGCGGGGTTCAAATCCCTGGATGAGTTTGTTGAGGTAATCGATGGAACCTTGAGCCACAAAGAATTCTCCGGTCGTTACATCCAGGAACGAGATTCCATGCATGTTACTGTCGAAATGAATAGCTGCCAGGAAATTGTTCTTATGACCATCAAGTAATTTATCGCTGAAAGCAACACCCGGCGTAACCAATTCCGTAACACCACGCTTAACGATGGTTTTGGTCATTTTCGGATCTTCGAGTTGGTCACAAACCGCAACACGGTAACCTGCGCGAACCAATTTTGGCAAATAGCTGTCGAGCGAATGATGCGGAAAACCAGCCAGTTCTGTTTCAGAAGCAGATCCTGCGCCGCGCTTTGTAAGCACAATTCCCAAAACCTTTGAAGCTGTTACGGCATCTTCACCGAATGTTTCGTAAAAATCGCCCACACGGAACAAAAGCAAAGCCTGCGGATGTTTTGCCTTGATCTCATTGTACTGCTTCATTAACGGTGTTTCCGCCGTTCCTTTTTCTTTCTTTGCCAAAATGTGATGGATTGAAGATCAAAAATATCACATACTACCCTGATGCAAATGGAATAGTTTTCAGAGTTTTCAACAGTAAGTTGGAGCGAAGGACTTGTAATCCTGCACAATTCGATCAAAAGAAAAGGTTTGCATAAACCTTAAAAGGCGCCAGGACATAATTTCCCAGGATAAACTCAACGAGGTAGAACAATCCGATAAGAATAACCAGGATAGCGAAAATATTGAACTTGTAGTGTTTCGGGTTACGCAAATACCTCACCATTGAAATAATCGCCAGAACAAATGCAATGATCAGGATAAAAAGAAAAATAATTTCCATTTGCGCAACAACCCTCGGGTCCGTCGCATTTTCACCAATTAATCCAATAGGAATATTGATGAGAAGAATTTTGAATGCCAGAACGCCAAGCGGCTCGAATTTTCGTTCTTCACGAGGTAAATCAGGATATTTCTCCTTACGTGCCTTTTTCTTCTCTTCTTTCGATAACTGAAGAGAATCTGCTGCCGGGTTCTCGGGGACAACCTCTAACGAATCAACACTCTCTTCCTCAGCAGTTTCTACCGGTTCAAGTTTTTTCTCCTTTTCATTGCCCTTCGTTTTCGAATAACGCTTATGCCAGGTAACGTGGTAACCACGTCCATACAACCGTTTTTCAATAGAACAGGAAGTGAAAAAAATCAGTATCAGAAAGCAAAAAAGGATAAACCGCATGCTTACTAAACGGCAAACTCTCTATTTTCTTGCCTTGCGAAACCTTACTAAAGAGCAAAAGCTAAAATTATCGCAACAACGATGAAGATCAGGACCAAACACAAAATAAAGGTAAGTACTCCAAGAGTGTTGTTCTTATAATATCCTTTGTAATACGCGTGCCTGATCATCGAAATAATTGACAATACAAAAGCTGCAGCAAAAAAAGCCAGCCCGAGATACGAAACCATGCTAAATGGCACCAAAAAGGTTATTACACTTCCCAGTAGAGACAATGCTGAAGCAACACCATAGGGCTCAGCTTTATCGGTTGAATCATCAATATAAACCGTGTCTTTTACAGGTATTTCAAATGCGTTTTCATTAAACACCGATTCAGGTTCAGGGTCTGAAACATCTTGAATCACGTCTTGTTCTTTTGACTGTTCCAACTCGTCCACAGGTTGCACAACAGGCACTTCAAGTTCGGTTTGGATTATTTCCTTACTGGCAATAGAATTGTCATTGGACTTGATTTTCTTATTCCATTCAACATGGAACCCTCTATTGTACAAACGATTTTCCACGGTACAGGAAGAAATAAAAAGAAGGCAGATGATTAAGGGTAAAAGTTGTTTCATTTGAAATGATGATTGGTACAAAGTACAAAATTGCGCTTAAGCAGCAAGTTATAGAACGGTTTACTTTTCGAAATCGTATCTTCGCGCTGATGGAAAACCGCAAATTAAAACTTTGGGAACTTGACCGGGTTGGTGAAGAGGAATTTCGCGCGCAAAAGAAATTCCCGATCATTTTGGTGTTGAACGATATCAGAAGCCTGAACAATATCGGTTCGTTTTTCAGAACAGCAGATGCACTGAATATCGAGAAAATCTATCTCTGCGGAATTACAGCTGTTCCACCCCATCGTGATATTCACAAAACAGCCCTGGGTGCAACAGAGACGGTTGAATGGGAATACCGCGAAAATATTCTTGAGCTTGTTTCAGAACTTCAGAATAATGGAGTTTCGGTTTGTACCATTGAACAGACTGAAAAAACCACATTGCTTCATCAAATCGACCAATTAACGGAAGAACGGTTTGCGCTTGTTTTCGGAAATGAAGTGGATGGCGTAGACCAGGAAGTAATCAATGCCGCAGATCACATCATTGAAATCCCTCAATTCGGAACCAAACACAGCTTCAACGTTGCCGTTTGTGCAGGGATCGTAACCTGGGAATTTGCAAAGCGATATATCGCTTAATTACTAATTGCGAATTACAAATTTCAGATTAATCTATTTCGTTTTAAACAATTTAGGACGTCTTCCAATTGATGTTTTTCACTATCTTAAATAGAAAAAACATTAAAAATGACCGAAAACATTATTCAAGCCAAGAGTTTCAAATTTGCAGTTGAAATCATAGAAACCTACAAAATTATTTGTTCAGAAAAAAAAGAGTTTATTCTTTCCAAACAACTACTTAGATCCGGAACATCCATCGGAGCAAATATTTCTGAAGCTCAGTATGGACAATCCACCAAAGATTTTATTCATAAACTTCAAATTTCAAGAAAAGAAGCGAGCGAAACCCTTTACTGGTTGAGGTTACTTGAAGCAACCGATTACCTCTCAATAGACAAGTCAAAAATCATGAAAGAAAATTGTGTTGAACTATTAAAAATAATGACGTCAATTATTAAATCAATAGAACTCAAACTACAATCTTAAGATCCAATTTCCGTAACTGGTAATTGGTCACTAGCAATTGGTAATTATCTGTTATTTCCATAGAATTGTTCTAAACAATAGTCAATGAATGCTTATTTTTGCACAACGAATTTTAAGTAATGATTGAAACAGATATCATCATAATTGGAGCAGGTCCGTGCGGGCTTTTCACGGTTTTTGAAGCAGGTTTATTGAAGCTGAAATGCCATTTGATCGATTCACTTCCGCAACCGGGTGGGCAATGTTCAGAGATCTACCCAAAAAAACCGATATATGACATCCCGGGATTTCCTTCCGTTTTGGCCGGTGAATTAGTAGACAACCTAATGGAACAAATTGCTCCGTTTAAACCCGGATTCACTCTTGGTGAGGCAGCAACGGAAATTGACAAACAAGATGATGGAACGTTCATCGTTACAACAATAAAAGGGACGAAACACAAGGCTCCTGTAGTAATTATTGCGGGTGGATTAGGCGTTTTTGAACCAAGAAAGCCACCTATTGAGAACATCGTTGATTTCGAAGATAAAGGTGTTGAATACATTATCAAGGATCCTGAATTCTATAGAAACAAACGCTGCGTAATTGCAGGTGGTGGAGATTCTGCCCTTGATTGGTCGATTTTCCTCGCTGAAAAAAATATTGCTTCAGAAGTGGTGCTGGTACACAGAAGTGCTTCTTTCCGTGGACATTTGGATTCGGTACAGAAAGTGATTGACCTTGCAGAAAAAGGGACTATTTCCTTAATCACAGAAGCTGAAGTAACCGGATTAATGGGCTCATCTGAAGTAGAAAAAGTGGTTATTACGCACCAAACACAGGGAGAAATTATTCGTCCGACAGATCATTTTATTCCGTTGTTCGGTTTAAAACCTTCTCTTGGCCCAATTGCCAACTGGGGATTGGAAATCGAGAAAAGCGCAATTAAAGTGAATACCCTGGATTACTCAACAAATATTCCTGGTATCTATGCTATCGGCGATGTGAATACATACGAGAACAAATTAAAATTGATACTTTGTGGATTCCATGAAGGAACGCTCGCCGTTCAAAGTGCATTTGCCCGTATTCACCCGGAAAAGAAAAATGTATTGAAGTATACAACAGTTAACGGAGTACAAGGATTTTGATTATTAATCGAGAATGGAAAATTGATAATTTAAAAACTCTTCTCAATTCTCCATTTTAAATTTTCAATTTAAAGATGAAATCAATCACAGTAAAAGAACTAAAAGACTTGATGGACAACGGAGCTGAATTTCAGCTGATCGATGTGCGTGAAGACTATGAATATGAAACAGGAAACATTAACGGAGAACACATTCCTATGAATGACATTCCCGCAAACGTTGACAAAATTTCACGTGATAAGCAGGTTATAGTTCAATGCCGTTCAGGAAAACGCAGCGCAAATGTGATCCAGTTCCTGGAAATGAACCATCAATTCGAGAACCTGTTCAACCTTGAAGGCGGAATTATTGCCTGGGCTACTGAAATTGACCCTGAAGTTGGAGTAGCATAATTGCAATGAAAAGAAAACAGGTAAATACGGTTGTTGTACTTGGACTCATATCCTTTGTGAGTATCCTTTTCATCCAAATTACCTGGATTCTGAAAACACTGGAGACTCAGAAAAAATCTATTGAAATCCAGAAAAAAGAGGTACTTCTCAACCAACGTGATTTTGAGGACAGAACTTACATTGCCCTTCGTAATGTGCTTGAAAAAGCCGAGGGTGGAGATAATGCTTCTATCAAGTTTTACGGCGCTGTGAAACAGGTCCGCCCCAATTATTATGTAGTTGACCTGGCCGAAGAAGTGCAGCCTTTTTATATTGAAACACTTCTTAAGCGCGAGTTCGACAACCAAAGCTTGAATGAAGATTTCATTTATGGTGTGTATGACTGTTTCTCAGATTCTATCATTTACGGCCAAACCCAGCATTACAGTAAAAGCAATGGTTATCAGCCCGAAAAAGATGAAGAAATTCAGAAAACGGAAAAAAAGCTTTCCTGGAAACAGGACGGGCACTACTTCACCGTACTTTTTCCTGAACTGAAGAAAAAACACATTACAACTGTTGCCGTTGATTCGTCACCATGGTGGTACCTTGCAACGATTATTGTAGTAGTCATGTTCTTCTTTACGTTTGCTATCATCGTTATTTTTCGCCAGAAGCGTTTGTCGGAAATCAAAAACGATTTTATCAACAACATGACGCACGAACTGAAAACACCGATTTCAACAATCGGGCTTTCAAGCGAACTTTTATTACGCGGAGATTTTAAGGACGATCCGGAAAAACTGAAGCGTTATGCCGAGATCATTTTCAAGGAAAATAAACGATTGGAAGGTCAGGTGGAACGCGTATTGAATGTTGCGAAACTGGACAAACATCAGATCATACTGAAAAAAGACCTTTGCAATATCCACGAATTACTGGAAGATGCAAAGGACAGTTTCGACCTGAACCAAACAAATGTTGGCGGCAACATTTCTATGGAACTGAATGCAACGAAGTGTAAAATTCATGTGGACCAGGTACACATTACCAATGTGATCTACAATCTTATCGATAACGCGGTAAAATACAGCGAACAGACTCCAGTGATTTCCATTCAGACAAGAAACGATAACAATTGGTTTTACATTTCCGTTTCAGATAACGGGATCGGGATCAAACGTGAAGATTACAAATTCATTTTCGATAAATTCTACCGTGTTCCAACAGGAAACCTGCACAATGTAAAAGGATTCGGACTGGGGCTTTTCTATGTTAAGCTGATCGTTGAACAACACGGAGGGAAAGTATCTGTGAAGAGCAGTATCGGAAAAGGATCCACTTTCAGTATTCAACTCCCGTTAAACGAAGAGTAATGGAAGCATTGATCAATCGCATTTTTTCGATTCGGAATGAAGACGAATTCAACCGATGCGCATTGGAAGTTTTTGAATTTCAATATGAAAACACAGAAGTTTACCGGAAATATGTCGATACATTAAACCGGCCGAAACCTGCTCACTTCTCTGAAATTCCTTTTCTTCCTATTCAATTCTTTAAATCACACCAAATCCTGTCAAAGAACAAGGAAGCTCAGGTCATTTTCAAAAGCAGCGGTACAGGCGGCGAAAGAAGTAAGCATTATGTGGCCGACACCTCCGTTTATGAAAAATCCTTTCTTCCGACCTTCCAGGATTTTGCAGGAGATTTGGACGACCTGATCATTTTCGCACTTCTTCCTTCCTACGTGGAACAGGGAGAATCGAGCCTGGTTTATATGGTCGATAAATTGATTAAAGAAACCAGTAATCCGCTTTCAGGTTATTACCTCGACAACGTAGAAGAATTTTTGCAGGCTGTTGAAGAAGGCCGGAGATTCGACAGGAAAATGGTTCTTTTCGGTGTAAGTTATGCCCTGTTGGATCTTGCAGAATTGGGACCGAACTTATCTGATGTAACCATTATTGAAACCGGTGGAATGAAGGGCAGAAGAAAAGAAATAAGCAAAACCGAACTGCATAAACAATTGAAAGAAGGCTTCGGTACAAACTATATTTCTTCGGAATACGGAATGTGTGAATTGTTGTCGCAAGCTTACTCCGACAAAGATGAATTGTTTGAATTTCCCAACTGGATGAAATTCCGTTTAAGGGAAGTCAACGATCCGTTTGCCTACCATATTTCAGAAAACAAAACTGGTGTTGTATCCATTATTGACCTGGCCAATATTTACAGTTGCTCTTTTATAGAAACCCAGGACCTGGGAAGAGACTATAACGGAAAACTTCGTCTCATGGGGCGTTTGGATCATTCCGAAATTCGAGGCTGTAACCTATTGGTAGATTGACCACTATCCCGATTTTTCTTTTTCCACTGATGCACTGATGTGAAAGGTGCCTACCAGACACCTTTTTTTTTCGCGAGGCTGTTCTGTCCTGAGCCTGTCGAAGTATAAGCGAGCCCAAATCTGTGCATATGAGGGAAACAAATCCTGTAAATCGATAGTAGCTAGGAAATTTGTAACTATTTTTTTTGAAAAAGCATTTAAGAATCACTATCTTGCGACAGTCTTTAATATTTATTATGAAAAAATACTACTTAGGTGCAATGGCACTAGTATGTGCAGGTGTTGTTTCAGCACAAACTGCTGGACAAGCTAGACCAGCATACAAATCGATGAATTTATCTGAAGCTTCGGCTAAAACGCAAACTGCGGTAGTTGAGAAAGCAATTCCTTTTTGGACAAACAATTTCTCTACTCCTTCTGATTGGACTATTGCTAATGCAGGTGGTGCAGGAGTTCCTCCTCACACATCAGGTGATTGGACAATTACAACAAACTTGAGTGCTGCTCCGGTTGCTGCTTTGAATCCTGCTGGATTTACAACTGCTGCAAACGGTTACGCTATCATTAACTCTGATGCAGCTGGTGACGGTGAAACGCAAAATGCTACGATCGTAACTTCTGCAAACATTGACTGTTCAACTCACGCGAACGTTTCTTTGAAGTTCCAGCAAACAACTCGTCACTACCAGGAGTCTTACTACGTAGTAGTTTCTGGTGACGGAGGTGCAACATGGACAGATTTCCAGGTAAACACAGGAATGGCGGTTAACACTAACTCAGCTAACCCTGCAACGGTTCAAATCAATATTTCATCTGTTGCTGCAAACCAGCCGGATGTAAGAATCGGTTTCCGTTATGTTGGAGTTTACGATTGGTTCTGGGCTGTTGATGATGTTGAAATGTTCGAAACAGAAGATTACGACCTTGCTATCAATGGATTGTATTGGGGTGTTGATGGACCTTACGGTTACAGACTTCCTTAC
>Ga0307408_100002379_pt1 | contig 13271 bp, 15 predicted proteins | sample 322Cmetagenome_FD_202116 | JGI IMG/M metagenome (GOLD analysis project Ga0307408, IMG submission 202116) | Maize rhizosphere microbial communities from greenhouse at UC Davis, California, United States - 322HYB-C-3 | ecosystem: Host-associated > Plants > Roots > Rhizosphere > Soil | place... | reverse complement strand
AACCCATATGCCGGCCAGGACGTGGCTGGCGATATCAAGGTCCGGTACGCCGGATTCAGTCTTGTTGAACATTTCTAGGAGCGTTTGAGATGAAAAAACTCGCGACAATGATCGCCGCCCTGGCCATTGGGGGCACAGTGCATGCGGCGCCGGTACCGGCCGCAAAACAGGAACTGGTCAACCGCGTGCTGCAGCTATGGCACCCGGAGACCATCGGCGAGTCGATGCTGCAGGCGCCGGTAGGTGATGCAGTGCAGCAGGCGCGCGCCGTGCTGCAGGGACGCGTATCGCCCGAAAAGCGCGACGCCGCGCTGAAGGAGATCGTGGCCGACGCTCGCCAGTTCATGGACGAGAACAAGCCGCTGGCGCAGGCCAGCGCACAAAAGCTGGTCGGCACGACGGTCGCGCCGATGCTGGCCGAACGCTTCACGGAAGAAGAACTGCGCCAGATCATCACCATCCTCGAATCGCCGGTGAAGAAGAAATTCGAAGCCATGGTGCCCGAGCTGCAGAAGAAGCTCGGCGAAGGCGTTGCCGCCGATACGCGTGCCGTGATGGACCCGAAGCTGCAGGAACTGCAGCAACGCATCGGCATGCGCCTGCGTAGTGCGGTGTCGCCCTGAGCGGGAGCACTGGCCATGAGCTATTCTTCGGCTCTTCACCTGGTGCGCGGCGTCAAATCGCGCCTCTCCCATTCCGGCGTTGAAGCGGAAGCGCTGTTCGAGCAGGCCGGCCTGAACGAGGGCGACGGTCTGGCGTGCGATGCGCTGACGCTGTCGGACAAACTCAGCCACCTGTGGGAGCTGGTGGTTGAACATTCGGGCGATCCGCTGATCGGCCTGAAGGTCTCCACCCCGCACCGCCTGGGCTGGCTGGGCGTGATGGGGCATATCATGCTGCTGTCGCCGACCGTGCAAAGCACGATCGAGCGCTGTCACGGCCACACGCGCGTGGGCATCCTGCTACCCGGCATGCACCGCGTGGTGCCGCGCCAGCGCTACGACTTTGTCTGGTGCGTGCTGCTGCGCACCCTGCGCTGCGCTTCCGGCCGCGATGATGCGGTGCCGGTCAAGGTGGAATATGCCTTCCCGGAACCGGCCAACTCGGCGTTTTTCGAGAACACCTTTGGCTGCCCGGTGCACTTCAACCGGCCACACAATGTGATGGAGTTTTCCGACTCCGACATGGTGGCGGCGCTGCCCAATGGCGGCATGCCGCTGCCGGGCGGCCCCCAGCCTATCCTGGCGCAACTGGCGCAGGCGCAGCCGCCTGCCTTCACGGCCCGCGTGCAGGAGATCCTTGCTTCGCTGCTGCCGAAAGGGCCGCCGCATCGCGACGCGGTGGCGGGCTTGCTTGCCATGAGCGAGCGCACCCTGCAACGTCGGCTGGCCGAGGAAGGCACCAGCTTTTCCACCGTGGTGGACGACACCCGGCGTGCGTTGGCGCGGCAATCGCTTGAAGCTGGCGAGCTGTCGTTGAAGATGCTCAGCTTCCAATTGGGCTTTTCCGAACCAAGCGCGTTTTACCGCGCCTGCAAGCGCTGGTTCGGCATGACGCCTTCCGACCTGGCCAATCATGGAGAAAAACATGGCATGGTATAAACCGGAGCATCCAACGCAGCTGTTTGGCCAATTGCTGGTCAAGCACAAGCTGGTCACCGAAGAACAGCTGCAACGCGCGATCGAGCACCAGCGCCAGACCGGCCAGCGCCTCGGTGAAATCTTTGCCGAGTGGGAGCTGGTGACGCACCAGCATGTGCAGGACATCCTGCTCAAACAGCGCCGCGTGCGCATGGCGGCGGCGCTGATCGGGGCGATCTTTGCGCCGCTGGAGGCTTATGCGGCCGAAACGCTGGCCGCAGCGCCCGCAGCGATCAGCGCACCGGCCGCGATCCTGCCGCGCGAAGGTTCGCTTGCGGCGATGGCGGAGAACGAACTGGATGCAGTGAGCGCACAAGGCTTTGACGATGACCTGGTGCGGCAAGTACGCGATCAGTTAAAGCGCAATGGCGTGGAAGTAAGCGGCGACCTGGCGAAGCTGGTGAATCCCGTGCTGGGATTGGTCGAGTCGGACGTCAGCGTGCATAACGTGGTCTACGCGCCGAACCGCGCGGCGACCACCGTCAATCCCGACGGCTCGCTGTCGCTGAACCTGCCCACTACGATTGGGGAAATCAACTTCAACAACATTCGCGTGAAGGGCGCGGCGGCCGACGGCCCAAGCTTCGGCAGCATCTCCATCCGGGGCATCGACCTGACCGGCACCGTCATCACCCTGGCGCTCAAGCGATGAAGCACGCCACCCGCCCTCGCTTCCCACGCCTCCGCTGCGCGTCCCGGCTGGTACTGGTGCTGGCTCTCGGAGCTGCCGCCGCATCGACCACGGCGGCAGGAACGATGCCAGCGCCGCAGTTGCCCGGCCTGGCCGCGCTGTCCGGCGGCACCGTCCACGTGGCTGAGGCGCCAAGCGCCGGTCTGCCCGGCAAGGCCTTCACTGCCTGGACGCTGGTCCAAGCTTCCGTGCCACGCCTGTGCGCCATGGTTCAGGACTACCCCTCCTACGCCTCCTACATGCCAAACACAAAAAGTGCGCTGCCAGTTGGCGAAGGAGACGGATACGTCCTGGTCGACATGACACTCGACCTCCCGCTGGGCCAGCAAAAGAAATACCGCCTGCGGCTGGAACAGCAGCCGCAGCCAGATGCCACCCAATGCAAGCTCGCATGGCGCCTGGTCCCAACCGGCCTGGCGCCGGCGGACACCATCGCCGACACCAGCGGCTACTGGCTCTTCACGCCAATCCCCGGCGAAAGCGGCAAGACCCTGATTGAATACCACGTCTACGCCGACCCCGGCCCGGTACCATTCGGCTTCGGCTGGATCGTCGAGATGATGAGCAAGCGCAGTCTGCCGAGAACGCTGGAAGCCCTGCGCGCGCAAGCGGGCAGGTAGTTACCTGGCCGACTGCTCGGCTGGAAGAAAGCGTATTGTTATCTGGTTCGCGCCGTCGGGACTGACCTGCATGGAGAACCCGCGGCGCTCCTCGACAGCGCGCCGCATGAACATGTCTTCCGTGATCAAGGTCCCCTTGTCGTCCAGGTAGGTCACCTTCTCATACTGGGACAGTGTGCCCTTCTTCCACGCCTGCATTTCCTGCATCGTTGGATGGCGCTCCTCCGCCGCTACTGCAAACTGCGCCGGCAAGACAAGCGCCGCCAACAACACCATCAATCCACGCACCGAAACACTCCCTTCATTTTCGACCGCTGTTCAGCCGTCAGCCGAGCGGCGGTCGCGTTATAGATATAGTTTTCCTCTTCCCGCATCAGCAGGAAGCTGCCATCCGCCTGCTCGCTCCAGACCAGGTAGCCACAGTAGGTATCGGCATTGGCGAAACGGCCGGTGAAATCCACCGCGGCATAAGTACCCGGCGTGCCGCTTTGCGAGCTGCGGTAAATCGTGACCTTTTTCAGGTCGCGCTGCTGCATGGCGCCGGCCCGCGCCGCGCCGGCCGCCATCGCATCGCGCCATGCTTCGAAAGTCCACTGCTGCCGCAGTCCGGTGCCCAGCCGCTTCCATGCCTCGGCATAGCGCGCTGCATCCTTTTCGGCAAAGTACACCTTGCTCAACTCCTCAACGCGGGCTTTCTGCGAGCTGGTCGGCTGCCAGGATGGCGCCGAACCGGCAGCCTTGGGTAGCGTCAGCGATTGCTGGAGCGCTGCGTTCATGCGGCGGAACTCTTCCAGCATGTCGTCGCAGGCCTCCCTCTTGGCCTGGCACAGCGAGTTCATTTTGATCGACGCCTGGCCATTTTCCATGACCACGGTGCGCCGCACAGCCGCCGGGTGCGCAGGGTGGCCCGGCAGCGTGAACGACCACAAGGTGCGGTTTGCCTTGTCGTCCGCCGTAGTCCAGCGGCCATCGTCGGAAATGGCCACGTCGCCGCGCGCCTTCAACGCCGCCAGCGCTGCCGGGGCGGAAGGGTAGCCAATGCCATCCGGTGCTGCGGCCACGGTAGCCAGGAATATCAGGGAGCCGATCATGCGTTGCAATATAGACCACGGCACAGCAAAAGGTCAATTGTGGTAGCATCCGGCGGTCTTGCCACTCACCCACAAGCCGCCATGCCATCCGCCCAACGCCTGTCCGATGTCGTCGCAACCGAGCTGGAAACCCGCATCCTCGAAGGCTCACTGAAGCCCGGCGACCGCTTGCCGGCCGAGCGGGAACTGGCGGTCGAACTGGGCGTATCGCGGCCTTCCCTGCGCGGCGCACTGCAATCGCTGGTGGCCAAGGGCCTGCTGATCACGCGCCACGGCGGCGGCACTTTCGTGACCGATTCAATGCAGGCGGCATTCACCGATCCATGGCAGCAGATGCTGAAGGACCATCCGGACATCCACGGCGACATGCTGGAATTCCGCCACATGCTGGAAGGCCAGGCGGCGCAACTGGCTGCCGAGCGCGGAACCGAAGAGGACTTCGAACGCATCCGCGCCTGCCATGAAGCGCTGGAACGCGCATTTGCGGCGCAGGACCTGGAACAGTGCATCAAGACCGACGTGGAATTCCACCAGGCGATCGCGGAAGCTTCGCACAATGCGCTGATCGGGCATTTGAGCTCCAGCCTGCACAAAGTGATGGAAGGCCATGTGCAAAGCAACCTGGAATACCTCACCGCACGACCGGAGCTGTGGGCCCAGCTTCAGGTACAGCATCGCGCAATCTGGGATGCGGTACGCGAGCGAAGGATGGATGTGGCGGGAAGCGCTGCCCGCCAGCATTTGGATTTCGTCAAGCGGACCATGCGCGAAACCCTCAAGAATGAAGAGCGCCGCAATGCGGCAACGCGGCGGCTCGGCGCCTCCGCGTAAACCCAAGTATTCCGAGTCTCTTGGCAAACAGTTGAAGCAACCGGCAAGGTCACGTTAAGTCTCCCATCTGCGTATGGCGTTTCCGCTGAAATGAGCCGCTGTTTTCCGCTGTTTCCCGCTGTTTTCCGCTGTTTTTTTGGGGAACTATCCGCGGGAGCTGTGATCAAAGAAAAAACAGCGGAGGAAAACAGCATGAAAGACATAGCGCCCCTGGCGATACCTGCCGCCACCTTATGCCGCTTACTTCAATATGCCGACGCGCATCAGGCTGAGCTGAGTGCCGGCGAGCTCGCTGCACTGTCGATGAGGAATGGCTTGCCAGAACCGAAGCCGGCAATGTACCGCGCCCCCACCTGCAAGGGTACCAATGGAAACGGCTTTCCTGCCCGAAGGCACCTCGGTGGGAAGAGTTGAGCGAAGCCGTGGGCGTGCAGGACGCAAGCCCCGGCCTTGTCGTCCTCGCGTCAGGCGCGTCGCTCGTTTGCTCCAGATTTCCCATGCTCTCATCGCGTCATCAGCGATGCATGCATCGTCAAGTTGCTGGCCTCCACATCCTGCCTGGTAATGGTATCCGGCGTTCGGGACAACAGCGTATCGTCATGCTCCGCACATTCTTCGCAATGGAAGTTCGTGAAATGCTCAGGGCGCGGGCAGTCTTGAAACGCCTGATACATGGCCTTTAGCGCTGCGGAATCGTTCCTCGCGTTTCCTTTTTCAGTTCGCATCGGGGAGGAAGCGCAGCAAGGCAATGGAAATAGTCGCGTTACGCTCAGCCTTGAGCCTGGCCTCATCCATCGTAAATCTGCTGCCACGAAGTGGGCTACCAGGATCAGTGTCTTTGTATCTGAACTGATCAAGCTTCCATGCAGAGTTACTCACCGAGTATTGTCCTTCAACCGAGTAGCTCATGGACAGTGGGATATACTCCCCAGTCGACCTGGTGGCCTCATCCTCAGTCTCAAATTGTGGAGAGAACTGAATTTTCACGGGGAAGGAAACCAGTCCAATGATTGGGCTAACCAGGGAATCTGTTTTCTTGACGTCGTAACTGACTTCACCAAGGGCGTAGTACCGTTTCGTCCATTTCCCCGTCTTAGGATTCTGGTAAATATGGGTCCATTCCTTTGATTCAGAACCTCGACTCACCACTGACTGAAAACTGGCAACTGGATCAAATGCCGGGGTGGCGGACTTTGTCTGGGTTGCCTCGGTAGGCTTCTTAGGCGCGGCGATTGCGGTAGAACCAGCGAATATGGCCACAATCGCGCAAATCAGAATCTTCATCTTGGTGTTCACTTTATTCTCTTTCGATCTTATATGCTCAGGCCCCGCCTGGCAGTCATTGCCGGGCGAGGCTAGTATCAATACTCCCTATTTGGCGCGCGCCTTGCCGAAAGCGTCGCCAGCTTTCCACTCCGGCATGTTCGGCGCATCAGCCACAATGCGGCCCAGGTTCAGGGTGAACTGCGCCATCTGCGTCATGCCTGCCATCGACCAGTTAGGATCATATTCGTCGCTGACCTGGTGATAGCTCTTGCGGTATGCCGCACGCATCTGCTCCGCTTTCTCCTTGTCGCCCAGGTAGTCGCTGCCCGACGTGATCGAGAATGCCGGCACGCCCGCCTTGGCAAAGCTGAAGTGGTCGGAGCGGAAGTAGCCGCCCGCCAGGTCCGGTTTCTCTTTGGCGATCACCATCTTCATGCCCTTGGCCGCGGCTTCCGCCATCTTGCCCACGTCGGTGCGCTCGCTGCCTGCGGTGCCGATATCGCGTGTGGTGCCGATCCAGTTCAGCGAATCCAGGTTCAGGTTGGCTGCCGTTTTCGCCAGCGGCCACAGTGGCGCTTCCGCATAAGCCGCGCTGCCGAGCAGACCCTGCTCTTCTGCCGCCACCCACAGGAACATCTGGCTGCGCTTGGCCGGCGACTTGACTGCTTCCTGCGCCATGGCCAGCAGGGCTGCACTGCCGGAGGCATTGTCGACCGCGCCGTTGTAGATCGTATCGCCGCCGGTGCCTTGCTTGCCCAGGTGGTCCCAGTGCGCCGAGTAGATCACCACTTCATCTTTCAGCTTCGGATCGGTGCCCGGCACGACGCCGGCCACATTGAACTGCTCGACGTTGCGCACCTCGGCCTTCATGTCGCCCACCAGTTTGGCCTTCAACGGCACCGGCTGGAAGTCCTTGCGTTCGGCGGCTGCGCGCAGTTGGTCCAGGTCCAGGCCAGCAGCCTTGAACAGCGCCACGGCGGTATCGTTGGTCAGCCAGCCTTGCAGCTCGGTGCCCGCCGTGCCTTGCGCAAGCTGGAAGCGCTCCACGCCGTCCCAGCTGTTTTTCACGACGCTGTAGCCATACGAGGCCGAAGCATCCGTGTGGATCAGCAGGGCGCCGACCGCGCCCTTGCGCTTGGCTTCTTCGAATTTGTAGGTCCAGCGGCCATAGTAAGTCAGTGCCTTGCCGCCAAAGCGGTTCGGCGCTTCAGCCGTCGGCATCGGGTCGTTGACCATCATGACGATGACCTTACCTTTCACGTCCTGGCCCTTGTAGTCGTCCCAGCCTTCTTCCGAGGCAGTGATGCCGTAGCCGACGAACACCAGGTCGGCATTGAAGCTGTGCGCGGCCTTCGCATCGCCTGGAGCGTAGACCCAGTCCTTGCCGAAGCTGGCCGGCAGCGCCACGCCGTTCGCTTCCAGGCGCAGGCTGGAGGCCGCCGCATCGGTCTTGACGCCGGCGATTTTCACCAGCTGGCGATAGGTGACGCCGTCGACCGGCTTCAGGCCGGCTGCCATGGCCTGGTTTTCCAGGTAAGCGACGGTCAGGTCGCCGCCGCGCTGGCCGGTGCCGCGGCCTTCCAGCAGGTCGCTGGAAAGGAAGGCCAGGTGGGCGCGCAGCGGCGCTTCCTGCACAATCGGCTGCTTGCCGGCTTTGACGCCAGCCGCTTGAGCCGGGGCCAGCGCCAGCGCAATGCTGGCCGCCAGGGTGGACGCTACGAGGGTGATGGATTTAGTCATGTCTCTGTCTTGTGGTTTGTCCATTGGGCGCGGCTGGTGGCCGCGCGGGCATTCTATCAGGATGGTATGCTACGGCCCTTATGAAACACACGCCTTACATCGGCCGCTTCGCGCCCTCCCCGACCGGACCGCTGCACCTTGGTTCGCTGGTGGCAGCCATGGCCAGTTACCTCGACGCCAAGGTGCACGGCGGCCAATGGCTGGTACGCGTGGAAGACGTCGACCGCGACCGCAATGTCGAAGGCGCCGACCAGCACATCCTCGCCTCGCTGCAGCGCTGCGGCATGCAATGGGACGGCGAAGTGACCTGGCAAACGCAGCGCGAAGACCTGTACGAAACGGCGCTGCGCCAGCTTGGCAACAACATCTATCCCTGCGGCTGTTCGCGCAAGGAGATCGCCGATTCCCAGCTTCGCCAGGGCCAGGCCGGCAATCCCAGCCTGGTCTATCCCGGCACTTGCCGCAACGGACTGGCGCCCGGCCGCAGCGCGCGCGCCCTGCGCTTGCGCACGCCGCAGGAACCGCATTGCGTGATCCATTTCCACGACCGCTTCGCCGGCGACATCAGCCAGGACATTACCGCCGAAGTGGGCGACTTCGTGGTGCGCCGGGCCGACGGTTTCTGGGCTTACCAGCTGGCCGTCGTGGTGGACGATGGCGCGCAGGGCATCACCGACATCGTGCGCGGCGCCGACCTGCTCGACTCCACGCCGCGCCAGATCTTCCTGCAACAGTTGCTTGGCTTGCCGCAGCCGCGCTACCTGCATTTGCCACTTGTGGTTAATGCCGACGGCGAGAAACTGTCCAAGCAAACGGGCGCGCAAGCTTTCGACACCGGCGCCCCCGCCGAAAGCCTGCTCGGCAGCGCCCTGCTGCCCGCAGCACAATTCCTCGGGCTCGAGGTCCATGCCGGCAGTATCGAAGCGTTCTGGCGCGCGGCAGTTCCGGCATGGGACGCAGTGCTGCGCGCCCACGGTGAGGCGCCGCACAGACCCTAGGCAGGGCTCGCCCCATACTGGCTCCACCAAGCGAAAGGAGGTGGGCCATGCGTCACTTACTGATCTCTTGCGCCCTGTGCGCAATGGCGCTGCCGGCAACCGCCGAGGACAATTTTTTCCGCTGCATCGACAGCCAGGGCGTGGTCATGCTGACCGACCGTCCTTGTGAAAACCTGCCAAACGCCGCCCGGCCAGTGATGGAAAAAGAGCACTTCGTGCTGCCGGCATCCGAACAGACCCGCAGCCAGTGGGTCAATAAGCCACCGGTTCACGTGTCGCCAAAAATCGATGTGCAGACCCTGCGCATGGCACGACAAGCCCTCGAGCTGCGCGACAAGGTAGCCAGTGCACGCTAGGTGCGACGCTACCCCTGGCCGTCCCCGTCTTCCATCGGCAGCAACAGCATGCAGCCTGCCGCTGCGCCATGAACGATCGGCAGCAACAGCAAAGTAAACTGGGCTGGCGCATCGGGATCGCTGACGGTGAAGTAGGTGATGGCCACCGCCATCACAATGGGCGCGAGCGGCAGCACCGCCGCCGGCACATTGGCAGGATTCAGGCGTCGCACGGCCAGCAGGTTCAGCAGCAGCGCTACCAGGTACAGGGTGCGGTACACCCATTCCGAGCGTGCGGTTGCAAAATGCAGCCCCGCAAGCATCCCTTGCATCAGCAACCCGAGCAATAGCGTCAGCAGCAGCGCGGGCAAGGCAGATCGTTCCATGATCACGTTGGCCTCCATCGTCACTGAAAGTAACAAAGCAGGTTCTATGCCACGCTTGTGTGTCAAGGGGAACCGGGCCATGCGTTGCGGAATTTGTAGATTTCTGTAAGGAATTTCGACATCCAGCGGTTGAAGCCGCAGGGAGCGATGCTGCAGCGCGGTATAATAGCGGGCTTATCTTTTGGATATCGGTTTTCAGAGAAGAAGATGCACACTACGCCAGACACCCGCCCCGCCGTTGTATTGCTGCACAGTTCGCTCAGCTCGCGCAGCCAGTGGCATGCCCTGATGGCCGAGCAAGAAGCCAATTACCGTTTCATCGCGATCGATCTGTTGGGCTACGGCAAGTCCGCCTTCCCGGCCGAAGCGGCTGCCGCCGGCTACACCCTGGCGCATGAAGCCGATGCCGTGGCCGCTGCCCTGGCCTCGCACCTTGATGCTGGAGAGCAATTCCACCTCGTTGGTCACTCCTATGGTGGCGCCACCGCCCTGCGCCTGGCGCGCCAGATGCGCGAGCGCGTGCTGTCGCTGTCCCTGTTCGAACCGGTGGCCTTCCACCTGCTGCCGGCCAGCGATGCCGGCCGTCAGGAAATCGAAGCGGTGGTGGCAAACATCAACGCCGCGGCAAGCGCGGAAGACGCCACCCGCACCTTCATCGATTACTGGAACCGCGCCGGCGCCTTCGACTCCCTGCCGGAAGTGCAGCGCCACCGCTTCACCAGCGGCATCGCCAAGGTCAAGCTGGATTTCGTCGCCCTGCTCGGCGAGCCGGCCCGCGTGGCCGACATGGCGCAGCTGGACCTGCCGGCACTGGTGATGGCCGGCGCCAAAGGCCCGGTGTCCACCCGCCGCGTAGCGGAAACCCTGGCTGCCGCGCTGCCGCAAGGGCAATTCATGCTGACCGCCGGCGGCCATATGGCGCCGATCACCCACGCAGCCGACGTCAACCAGGTGCTGCTTGGCTTCCTCGAAAACCAGCGCTTGCTCGCCTGATTCCATTGTTCGATAATGACCCGATAACAATCCGGAAGAGGCGAGCATCATGAGCGACACACGCTATGACCAGCAGATGGCAGTCCAGGTGGACAAGGGCATCGAACTGCTCGCCCAGATGGGCGCGGCCAACGCCTGGATTTACATGCAAAGCATGCAGGTGCCGCGCAGCGTCATCCTGCGCGTCCTGGCTTATCCTGAGCAGCGCCGCAACTGTGGCGCTTCGGTGCACTAGTTCAGTGCACTAGCTCCCGCACGGCTTGCAGCACGTGCAGCTTGGCGGCATCGGGCCGCTTGCCGCTGCGCCAGGCCACCATGGCCTCCCATTCCCAGCGCGGCAAGTCCTCAATCTCCAGTTTCACCAGGTTGCCCAGCTTGAGCTGGCGCGCAGCCGCCATCTCCGGCATGAAGGTCAGGAAGCCATGTTCCAGCGCCAGCTCGATTGCTGCGCTGGCCGGCTGGATGGCGTGAATCGCACTATCGCTGCGGCGGTGCGCACGCAGCATGCGTATCAGTTCATCGCACGCCTCGCCCCAGAATTGCGGCGCCAGGCGGGCATTCGCCACGTCGGCCAGTTGCAGCGCGCTGCGGCGCGTCAGCGCATGCCCGCGCCGCACCACCGCGACAATCGGCGAGCTATACAAGCGCTCCAGCTGGATGCCTGCGATGGCCGGGCATTTGAGCACGAAGCCCAGTTGCGCGCGGCCGGTCAGCAGCTTTTCCATGATGACCGGCGAATGGTCGGTGGTGCAGCGGATCTCCAGCGGCGCGTCGGCAAGCTTGAGCAATAAAGGGCCGAACAGCAGTGAAGTCAGCGACGGCACGCAGGCCAGCGTCACTTGCGGCAGCGCCGGTGCGCCCTGCACTGCCAGTTTGCCCGCCGCGATGGCGTCCAGCGCCTGCTGTGCCGATGGCAGGAAAGTCAGGCAAGCCGGCGTCGGCGAAGCGCCGCGGCGATGGCGGGCAAACAGCTGCACGCCCAACTGGTCTTCCAGCGCCGCCACGCGCTGGCTGACCTGTGGCTGCGACCAGCGGCACCGTGCGGCCGCTTGCGAAAAGCTTCCCGACTCCACGATTTCCACCAGCAGGGCCAGGTCGTCGATGCTCAGTGCCATAATGAATTCAAATACGAAATATCATGAGATAACGGCTTCTATTATGTCTTAGCGCTGCCTAAACTGTCAGCATTATCGAAAGGAGCAAGCATGGCAGCGGCGTCACGGGCACGAAGGTTGGGCAAGCGATTCCTGATGGCAGACCACATGCTTGTGGTCTCCGGCTTCTACCTGGTGTTCCCCGTGGTGGCGCTGCATTTCGTCGGTCAGCTAGGCTGGGCCGCCGCCTCGGTCGGCCTGGCGCTCGGCGTGCGCCAGATGTCGCAGCAAGGGATGGCGCTGTTCGGCGGTTCCTTGTCCGACCGTTTCGGCGCCAAGCCGATGATCGTTGCCGGCATGCTGCTGCGGGCGCTGGGTTTTGCAGCGATGGCATGCGCCGTCAACCCTGCCATGCTGGTGCTGTCCTGCGTGCTGTCCGGCCTGGGCGGCGCCCTGTTCGATCCGGCCCGTGGCGCGCTGGTGGTCAAGCTGACCCGCCCCGCTGAACGTCCGCGTTTCTATTCGGTCCTGATGATGCAGGAAAGCGTGGCCGCCGTGACAGGCGCCCTGCTCGGCACCATGCTGCTGGGCGTGGACTTCCTGTGGGTGGGCCTGGGCGGCTGCGCGGCTTTCGTGCTGGCGGCGCTGGCCAATGCCTGGCTGCTGCCGGCCTATCGTGTCGCCACGCCCGGCACTTCAGCGACGAAGGCGATGCGCATTCCCTTGCGCGACAAGCCCTTCCTGGTGCTGGTGCTGACACTGAGCGGCTACTACATCATGACCGTCCAGCTCATGATGCTGGTGCCGGTCACGCTGACCGCGCTTTCCGGCTCGCCGCGCAGCGTGGCCTGGATGTATGCGATGGATGCGGTGCTCGCGCTGACGCTTCTGTACCCGATGGCGCGCCTCGGCGAGCGTTACCTGTCACTGGAAGCGCGCCTGCTGGCCGGCATCGGCATCATGTGCTGCGCCGTGCTGGCCATGTCGGCCGCGCGCGCCCTGCTGCCCATGTTTGCCTGCATCGCCGTGTTCTATACCGGCTCGCTGGTCGCCGAGCCGGCGCGCGAGTCGCTGGTAGCGCGCTACGCGCTGCCCTCGGCCCGCGCCAGCTATATGGGCCTGAGCCGTTTTGGGCTGGCGCTCGGGGGCCTGTTCGGCTATACGGCCGGCGGCTGGCTGCTGGACTGGAGCCGCACCATGCACACACCTGCCTTGCCATGGCTGGTGCTGGCGGCTATCGGCATGCTGACCCTGACGGTGCTGGCTTGCACCAGGCAACCAGACGCTGTGCCCCGAGTGATTTAATCGCGGGCCACAAAGCCTGGAATCTTGTTCAGCATCGATCGCAAATCATCGATGCTCACGTCTGCCTGCTTAGCCAAGATAGCTGCGTCAGCGACCTGTGTACACGTCCGACCGCCCGACAGCGTCATGTCCCGCATCTTCTTCCCTTACGAATAGACAATCGGCATAGGGGCGGCCAGCCCAGCTGGCCGTTCCCCTGCCACACCACCCGGCATGCGGGTCCGCACCGGGCGGTTCGAGTAGTTGAGGTTATGTGAGACGAGGCATGCCAAGGCGATCAA
>Ga0307408_100002378_pt1 | contig 13272 bp, 9 predicted proteins | sample 322Cmetagenome_FD_202116 | JGI IMG/M metagenome (GOLD analysis project Ga0307408, IMG submission 202116) | Maize rhizosphere microbial communities from greenhouse at UC Davis, California, United States - 322HYB-C-3 | ecosystem: Host-associated > Plants > Roots > Rhizosphere > Soil | place: USA... | reverse complement strand
ACCGCACCGACAATATGGTGGTGCTGGTGTCATCGGTTGCAGCTGATGTACCTTCCAGTTATGTCAGTTTTAACCTCGCGGCAACCTTCGCCCTGGATCAACACAAGACGGCGCTCTATGTTGATTGCAATCCTTACACTCCCGTTGTAGAAGAAAAATACGTGACCGCTAACATCGAGTCAGGCCTGTTCAATTACCTGACCGATTACACTGTCCCATTGAAAAATATTATTTACCCAACGGGTGTAGAGCGCTTGCGGGTAATTCCATCGGGTGGGTCAAGCGATTCGGCGGCAGAATTTTTCAACTCCAAACGCATGGAAGTATTGGTGGCTGAAATCAAGTCGCGCTATCCGGATAGATTTATCGTGTTGGATGCCCCTTCAATCCAATTATCAACTGAAGCGCGTATTTTGGCTCGCTATTGCGATCATGCCTTATTGGTTGTGCCGTTTGGAAAAGTGGTTGCCGATGAAGTCTTATCGGCAGTTGATGCAGTAGGTAAGGAAAAGTTTGCCGGTGTGGTATTCAATAACTGATCAATGAGGTGGGTCATGGGTATAATAAAATTACTTCCCGCGCGCGCACTTCCGCTCCCCATTGTGTTGCTGATATTTAATCAAGTACATGCCAATGAAATATTCGGTGGTGCTATATCTGCCAATAGTTTGATGTCAGATAACACTACCAAGACTGCGCTTGAACCGATAGAAGAACGGCAAGACACATATCAGGCCGGGTTAACGGCAGACTACACCAACTGGCTAATCGAGGCCGAAGCCGACTATCAGCTTTACGCAAAACAATTTGCAGAAAAATCCCAGGCTGATGAAGAGTATGTCGATGGCAGTGCCTCACTGGTATTTGGCAAGGAGCAGGAACCATTTGGTTTGGAGCTCAATCATTCGCGGCGGATGTTATTGCAATCCCCCGCGGCTGTGGGTTTGGTCGAAAACATGGAGGAGCGCGAAATTATTTCAGCAGCACCGATAATGCGCGCAAGAGTTTTCAGCTCAGACATGTTGTTTTTACAGGGGCAGGTTTCGCAAGTTAAGTTTTTGGATGATGACTCGCGGGACTCCAGCCGCAATGCTATTAGTGCTGGATGGGCGCATCCCATGTCCGCAACAGATGTTTTGCAATTCGCCATACAGCATAGCGATGTGGAATTTGATCAGCAGCCAGAATTCGATTACACCTTGGCTAATGCAATGCTCAGTTATGCTGTGCAATTGCGCAAACTGAGTTATCGAGTTGAGGCGGGTGTTAACGAGTCATCACCTGAAACGGGTGAGAAAGAGAGCGCGCCTGCCTATAAGGTAGAGTTGGAATATATTTCCGGTTACAACAATATGCGTGCCTCGGTCAGCCAGCGCCTGACGGACACCTCCTTTGGTGATGGCAACGACTACAGCTCTTCGGAGATCCCCAGTGGTGATGGATTGACAGCGAGCTTGCGACGGATTGATCGTAAAACCGCGGATGTGAGTTGGAGTACTGATTTTATTTGTGCGCGTTGTTTATTTTCAATTGGCGCATCAGTGGAAGATGATAATTATGTGGAGGGCGATGAAGCATCGCGCAATACGCGCATGAGCAGTGCGTTTAGTTATTCGTTATCCAGTGCTGCCAGTTTGAAATTTAGCGCAGACAGATCCAAATATGATTTTGATGGTGGCGAGCTGACCGAAGATTACGTTACTGATTATCTTGCTGCTGAATATAACTACCGTTTTTTAAGTGGTATGAATATTCGTTTCTTTGTCCGCAAAGAAGAGCGTGATTCCGACAATGTTGAAAGTAGCTATGAAGAAAATATGTATGGTGCAGGGTTAGGCTACTTTTTTTAATAAAACAAAATGACCAGACGATAATCGACAGTTGAACGATGCAGGTTAAATGGAAAACGGGTGAGGAAAATGAAAAATATTGCAACACTAATTTTGGTATCACTCTGTATTGGTCTCGCTGCTTGCAGTGATCAGCAAGAAGAAAACCTGGCGCAGGCACAGCGCCATACAAATTCGGCCAGAATTTACCAGGAGCAAGGACAGTATCGCGCGGCTATTATTGAAGCGAAAAATATCGTGCAGTTAATGCCTGATTCGCCTGATGGCTATATAACGTTGGCGCGTATATACAATGAAATAGGCTCCTATGCCGCGGCGCAAAATCTACTGGAACTTGTAGTAAAGAAACATCCGCAGGTGGCAACTGAATTAGCTAATGCCTACTATCTCAATAAAAAATACCTCACTGCTATCAACACGGTAACCAGTTATCCCGCAGAGGCAACCAATCCGGAAGACAAACAGCGTCAGGCTTGGCTCAATGCCATGTCAAATATCAGTTTAGGGAATAAAGATGGTTATGAATTGGCGCTGATGGATTTAAAAACGCTGGGTGGGACTGAAGCAGATACAAAATATATTGAAGCCAATTATTTGCTTTCCAAAGGTGAGGTTGAAAAGGCCCAGGCAACCTTAACTGAAGTGCTTGCAGCGGCTCCGGAAAATATTGATGCATTGATATTGATGGCGAGCGTAAATATTTTTTTGCGTAACCTGGATGGCGCTGAACAACATCTTACCACGGCTTTAGGGTTGTTAAAAAAGACCGATGTTTTAAGTCGCCAAAAAGGGCAAATCATTAGCCTGTTAACCGATACCCTGATCCAGCAAGGGCGCACCAGCGAGGCATATACCTATCAAAAATTACTGGCCGAAGCGAACCCTGAAGGCAATGTAGCGCAACAGCGTTTCAACGAGGCGATGGAATATTACCAACAGGGGAAATATGTAGAAGCTGAAGCCATTTTGCGTGAGTTAAGGGAGCAGTACCCCAATGATAAAAACACCGCAACCTTGTTAGGTTTGGTTGAATATCAGCAGGGATCGGATAAACAGGCAGATGATTTATTTGATGAATTTATTGATCCTGAAACTGCTACACCGTCCATATTGCAAGCGGCTGCATTGGTTAAGTTCCGCAATAACCAAATCGATGAGGCGATTGCCCTGCTTAAAAAGGCAGCCGAGAGCCAGCCTAATAACCATATAGTGCTCGCCACTTATGGACTTGCCTTGCTGGATAAAGATCCCAAAAGCGCAGAAGGTGCTACGGCGTTGGAAAAAAGCCTTGCGCTTGAGCCAAAGCAACAGCGCATTCGTATAGCGCTTGCCAAGAGACATTTGTTGCTAGAGCAAAATGAGCAAGCTGTAGCACAGCTGCAAAAAGCTTATCAGGAACAGCCCAATGATTTCTTTATTCAACAAGCCTATTTCAAAACCCTGTTAAATGATAAACAAACAGAAAAATTGGAAGAGGAACTTGCTGCTTTTAAAACCAAAAATCCTCAAAGTTCACGTGGATACTTTTTCTCTGGTTGGTACCAGTTACAGCAAAAAAATTATCAGGTTGCCGAGCAGGAGTTTGAAAAAGCAGTTGCCGCTTCTGAAAATAGTGAAAAGCATTTTTCCTATGCGGGGCTTGCGCAAGTGTATGAGTCACAGGAGTTGACACAAAAAGCAATTACGGCGTGGCAATTGGCCCTAGAATCAGACCCGGGGATGGTAGTGGGTTATGCGCGCTGGTTTGCACAAATGCGTAAGCTCAAACGCGAGGACGGTGCATTTTCATTTGTGGAAGGGCTGGAGCAAAAGACTACCAAATGGGAGCCATCCGTTGTGCTTGCACAGTTATATGCCGGTAAGAATCAATTTCCTGCGGCGATTAAACACATTAAGGTCGCGTTGGAACGCAGCAATAATGCGGTAAATATTAAACAAATTGCCGCCAACCTCTATCGTATGCAAGGTGTGCAATTGAGAAACCAAAATAAGTTGGCGGAGGCGCGGGAAAGTTTAATGCAGGCGGTGGAGCTGTTTCCGGAAAATGCCAGTTATCTCGGCAACATGATTGAAACAGAGATTGCGGCAAAAAATATTTCTGAAGCACAAAAATTATTGGATCAATTCGTAAAAACGCCAGAAAATGAAGGCGAGCGGTTATTTTTGCAGGGGTTGATCCGCTTTGCTGAAAATAAAAATGCAGAAGGTTTGCAGCTGTATATGGATTCATGGAAAGCCAAACCCATGGAAGTGGTTGCAGAGCAAATTTATGGCGTCCATCAAAAAGCGGGCGATAAAGAAAATGCGGAAAAATTTCTTATTGAATGGAATGAAAAACTTCCGGGTAGTAACCGTGCACCACTGTTGCTTGCGGTAACAGCCCAGAGTAAGAACGATCCTGAGCAAGCGATAACCTGGTATGAAAAATCCGTTGAGTTAAATCCGGAAATGCCGGCCGCACTCAATAATCTTGCCTGGATGTATTACGAGCGTAAAGATCCCCGCGCATTGGAGTATGCAAAAAAGGCTTACGATCTTGCACCTAATGTTGCCGCGATCGCTGATACTTATGGCTGGATTCTTGTTGAAAAAGGCGAGCTGAAAAAAGGTATAGAGTTGTTGACTAAAGCGGCCGCGCTTGAACCAGAAAACCAGGAAATTTTGTATCACCTTAAAGAAGCGCAAAGCCGCCAGTAACTATCAATAAAAAATCGCGAGCAGCTCACCAGTTGCTCGCGATTTTTTATTGCGCATAGGGATGCAAATACCATGACTGACTTTTTTCCTGCAGCCAATCACCCGGGGATCTTTTCTACACACGCATGGATCCAGGCATGGCAAACGGCTTGGGGTGACAGTAACAGCATAACGGTGGTGGAACCGCATAGTGACTTTAGTCATGGACGCCATGGTTTTTATCGATATACTTGGAAAAAATTCTCACTCCTAAAATTCACGACGCTTTTCCCTGCGGGTATCTCTACCAGTGTGAGCCCTAGTTTGCGCAGTGAATATTTTATGGTGGGTGAGCAAACGCCCGCGCAATTCATTTCTGCTGCTTGCCGCCACCAATGGGATCAGCTGTTTATTCCCGATGTGATTTCCTCCTCGCTTGAATATGCTCAATTAGTGAGTGCTGTAGAGGCTGCGGGGTTGGCCGTGTTAGTGCGGGATACTTCGACCAGTTATGCAATACATTTGCGCGATAATAGTTTTGAGCAATATTTAAAACATATTGGTAGCAATACCCGCCTCAAGCTTTTTAACAAACGCAAAAAACTTTATGCGCTTGGTGAAATAGAGGTGCGCAACCTTTGGCCGGACGTTGATGGCTTCATTGCAATACTCAATGAATATCACCAGCAGCGCTGGAATAAGCCTTGCTACCAGGGGCGCAACCTGGAGCAAATTAAAATGTTTCTCCAGAATATTTCCGCCGCTGGTGGCACGCCGGACCTCTCGGTGATTTATTGCGATGACAAAGCAATTTCCGCTGTATTGGATCTCCATTACCGGCAGCGGATTTATAATATCCAATCTGGATATCTTGAAAAATTTCAGGATGGGATTTCACTGGGTACATTGCATTTGGGTATGCAAATAGAAAAAGCATTTGCAGCAGATGCAGATTTTTACGATTTTATGGCAGGTAATGGCAAGAATTCCAATTATAAACAATCGCTGGCAACGTGCAGTGAAGGATTTGCCAGTTTGATGTTAGTGCGAAACCCGCTCTTGAAATGTCTCTATCGGGTGAATGATGCTCTGCACCGCTTAAAATCACCTGCAAATTAGGGAATGCCTTTAATAATCGGTGGGCCAATTATTTTAGTGAGCCACACAGGTAGCCATTTCCATAACATGATAAATAATTTGAGTTTGGGATTATCGGGATTCAGCTCAGGCTTGGCGGCATTATCTGGCAACAGGCAATACCAGTAATTTTGGCAGGGTTCAGCTCCCCACTGTTTCTTGAACTTAAATGTCCCTGCATCCAGGGTGGAGCGACCAAAATCAAAATACTGGCAGCCCTGTGCAATTGCAAACGATAAGATCTGGCGATACATCCACATATTGGCATTGTATTTATTTGCCGCTTTGATGGTGGATGCCCAGGGGATTTCCATCAGTTTCCCGTAGCTCACTAAAAATGCACAGGACACCGCCTGCTGGTTGACATACACAATTAGGATATGGGCGTTGAGGCCGGTGTGTTTAAGGATGTTGGCAAACCAGTTTTTGGCATACACAGGTGTACCCAGATCGCGCATGTTGCGCGCGAAGACATTATAAAAATCGTTCAGCAATTCCATCTTCCCGATTTTATAGCTAGGCGAAAACTCGTCGGCTTTTTTGTATTGCGCACGCACCTTGCTGCCTAACATTTTATCCAGGATTGCATCGCTCTCTGGTAGTTGTAACAACGTGGCAGCTTTTTTGGTGGAGGGATTCGCCCCGAGGTTGGGATGAATGCTGCGCACTTCGATGTGTTGTAAGCCCATGTCTGCGCGGATCTCTTGCAGCTTGTGCATCATTGCCAGGCAAATATCAAAATATTCGCAGACTATGCCGCCGTAGTTCAGGTAAGGCATTGAAACGGCAAACTTTCCAAACAGTGGCGACGAAAAAACGGTAAATGGAATGCCGCCAATTAGCTGGCCATTTTGGTCGCGTGCGCACAGCAATAATGTCTGGTGGCCAAAGCTTTGTTGTATGGCTTCAGCCCAGGCAGGGTTGTGGCTGGGTAATGCACTCGGATTTTGGTTAACAAATAATGGCCAATCCGCAACGGTGGAAATTTCGGCAACAGTTAGCTGAAAGTCACTGCCCCAGCGGCGCTGCTCGTCAAGCGATGCAAATGCGGGTGCAACGGCTGGCGTGTTGATGGGTATATCATCAGTTAGCTCCGCCTCTTTGATGGCAATTTCCAATTGCTTTATTTGTTGGGAGATCTGCTTCATCAACTCCAACTGCTGTGCGTAGTCCGCAGTATCTTTTTGCAGATGTTTAAACTTTCCGGAAATAATTCCTTTTTCAGTTTTTAATGCTTTTAGTTGGCTGAGTTGTTGCTCGGATGACAATCTCATAACGCGGGAAAACCTATTCAATACTGCTGCGGATATATTCAAGCCAGGACGAGTACCTGACAAATTTTTCAAAACTGTTGGGGAAGCTGTGCCGCTTTATTTGGAAAGGATTTTTTTTAATTTGTTTTAAATTGGTATTGCCCGGTGTTGAGGTGAGTGCACCCATAAACCCCTGTTCTTTTATCAGCTGGGCATGGTGTGGGGCATAGTCATTGATAGTGCCAGAGGGGTAGCAAAATATACGGGACGGTGCTTTGAGCTCCTGGCCAAGCCGGCTATTGGCACGCTCCAGTTCGGCGCTAATTTGTGCATCTGACAATGCCACAAAAACCTGATGGCTGCAGGCATGGGAGCCAACACGCAAACCCTGTTCTTCAGCGCTGCGTAAACTGGCCCAGGATGCAGGGCGATAGTTGGTGGGTATGCGCGTAGCCGGATCAAAGGCTAATGCAGTCAAGGCAACCTGGACAAATTCGTGCAGCTGGTCAGATTTAAGTGTTTTGCCAAAGCGGGTGAGCTGGCGTCGGCTGCGGATGCGCGCAGCCTCGTGATCCAGCGGCAGGTCAAACCTTGCATCATTAAATTGAAAACTGGTGTGGGCCAGTGTGGAACTCCATACCGCATAACTCAGTTTGGCATCCCAGGGCCAAATATTTCCGTCAGTCATATCAACAATTGTGAATAACGTGGGTTTGCAATTGTGTTGCAACAATACAGGTACCAGTTCATCGAGTTGATCCTGGTAACCATCATCAAGTGTGAAGCAGAGCGTTGGGCGTTTGGGGGTGTGTCCTGCTAATGCTTCGGCGACGATTTCATCGATAGCCGCAAACTCAAAACCGGCTTTTTTGGCATAGACAATACATTCTTCGAGCAATGCGGGCGTCAGTCCCTCATAGGCGCCGTCATGCGGCTGCGGGCGATGAACCATATAGATGGTGACATAATGCCCCACCATAAAATTCATCAACGCAGTGATGCCGGGTGACGCCAATAGCCGATGCAGAATCGTGTCCATTTTTAATTAAATCCATCCAGATAAACGGGCGCCCAATAACCGGGGGGTATGGCTCACATGTTCGTGCAATCCGATACGGCAGAGTTGATGCACTGGCGTACGAGCGGCATTAACAATCCCGCGGCGGGTAGTTACCGCAGCACTGTAGGTTTGTGTGACTGCATCCAGTGCTGCGCTGTTGTAGTCGCCATTGGGGAAACAAAAAATATCGGCAGCTGTGGGAATGTGTTGTTTCAGGAGCGCCTTGCTGGCAACAATTTCATGGGTAATTTCATCGCTGGAAAGCTGGGCATTCAGGCGTTTGTGATTACAGGTGTGGGAACCAATGGTGACCAGGCCGGAATCACCCATGCTGCGCAGTTCATCCCAGGTCATCAGGCCGCGTGGTAACTCAAAGGCCAAGTGTTGTTGCCAGGTAATAGCATCCAATGCAGAAAAAATATCAGCGTCGCTAAACTGTTTTAATGTTTTGATCACCGCGGCCATAAATTCGCGATCACCGGGATCAGCAGTAGGCGTCACTTGTTTGAGCGCGCTTGCCAGCAACGGTTGTTGCTGCATTGCCGCAAGTGCATTACTGGTCAGTAATGCGCTGATAATATTAGGCCAAAATTGAAAATCGGTACCCATCTTTTCCACCACTGCAAACAGGGTTACCGGTGTTGCTGTGGATTTGATAATCGGCAGCGCATATTCGTAATTATCGTACCAACCATCGTCAAACGTAATCGTACAGGCGCGACGCGGCAAACGTTCGCCAGCAGCGCGCAAGCGCAGCCATTCGGAAAAATCCATCAGATCGAAATGACGTTTTAGCTCGCGCAGATGCATCGCAAAAGTATCCGGTGTCACAATCATGCCCGGCTCCTCCAGGTGATAGCGGATATCATCTCGCGGCAAGATGCGGTGATACATCAGCACCCACAAGTGCGGCTCGTGCGTTAGCAAGCTCACCCGGTGTGGACCGAATTGGCTGGCGGCGCTGGTGGCAATATGTTTGAGTAGCTGTTTCATCATTCCTAGAGTTTAGTTGGCATTATTTTGGTAGTGCTAATTCTTTCCGGGCGTATTTTAAGTGCGGCCCAAAATCTGGCGCACATAGGTTTTCAATTCGTAAATGCCCGGGCCAAAATCGCCCCGCCGGTTAGTTTCATGGCGTGTGTTAAAGGGGGACGGCGTAAAGAAAGCCAACAAGCGTTTACACTTTTGCCCTATTGAGTAGGGGCCTTTCAAATAAAGATAAAGGCTATCAAAATCGCCCAGTAGCCAGCGCAAGCGTTGCCCTACCCGATAATCAACTGGTAGAACTGGCGTCATACCTAATTCGAGTTGGGTGAGCAGCGCCGGAAAATCCACCCCCGAATCTATTGCCAGCTGTAGCGAACCCCAAAAGCGCGTATTGACCTCCATCAAATAAGGAGTGCCCTCTGGCGTAACGCGAAACTCCACCATCGCAACACCATGCCAATGCACATGGTCCAGCAATTGCTGCGCATAGTGCTTGAGCGTCGGGTCAACGGCGACACTTTCACTGAGCACGCTTACACCGCCCTGCGGCGGTTTTTCACGCAGGCGTTGGTGGGCAAAAAAACTTACCACTTGGCCTTTGTTATATAAACAAAAAACGCCGGCGCCGGTACCGGGAATAAAAGCTTGCAACATAAATGGATGCTGCGCGAGATAAGGTGCATTGGCGAGCGCAGCATCCAAATCGGCTTCGCCGTATAGCAGCTTCACACTGGTGGCAATCCATCCTTGCGGAGTAAAAATCTTGGACAGGCAAGGCTTTATCACGCAGGGATAGGTTAATGCTGACCTGTCCAATTCGGCAGAATTTTTTACCAGTGTAAAGGCGGGTACCGGCACGCCCGAGGCCTTGGCTTGTTCGAGCAAGCGGTATTTGTCTGCCAGTGACATAACTGTCTCATAGCTGGCAAAAGGCAGGCGTATATGGGGGAGTTGAGCGGCGTGCATCAATACCAACTGGCTGGTAATTTCAGTGACCGGGATTACCAGGGAAAAGTGACGATCGGTGCAAATTTTTTCCAGCCATTCAAGATAAGCTTGCGGTTGGTCAGCAGAGCTGGGTGAACGTAAGTATTCGTGTGAATATTTGGAGGCGGCGGCCAATGCGTCAGGGGTTGAGTCGGAAGTCACTACAACAATATTATCGAGCTTGCCCAGGGAGCGCGTAACGGCCAAGGCACTTCGCTGTGCAGCATCAAGAACAAGGATAATATGTGTCATGTCACTGCAACCGGCCTTAGTTAGCAAACGAAAATCAAACTTACAAAACTGTAAACAATGAAACAGTGGGTGTTAATAACAATTTGGGCTGCGAAAAGTGAATCCCTTATTGCAAATACAACATCTCAAACGAAGCGCGAATCATACGGATTGCCCAACAAATCCACAAGCGCGTAACCAGATGGTGATAGAATGCGCCCACGCACACTAGCATCACAGATCGGAAGGAATAATGACCGATAAAACTCCCACAATTGTTCACGCAATCGATACCACCGGCCCAGGTGGTGCGGAAACTGTTTTTCTCGATATCGCACAACAACTGCATCTGGCTAATTATGACAATCTTGCGATTATCAAAGGCCCTGGTTGGGTGGAAGATCAATTAAAACTGCGCGGGATTCGCTATTCAATTCTCAAGCCGCATGGTTTTTTATCGATACCTTATTACTGGCAAGTATATCAATTACTCAAGCGTGAAAATGCTGCACTGGTTCATGCACATTTGTTGGGTTCAACGCTCACTTACTCTATTTTGACGCTGCTGGCGCGCCTGCCGCTAATTGCAACTTTACACGGTCGGGTGGACATCAATCCCAATGAGCGTTTTGTCAGTATTAAACAAAAAATTATGCGTATGGGCGTCAACCAGTTGATAGCGGTGAGCCGGGATTTGGCTGCCTATATTGAACAGCGAGGCCTGTTCCCGGTTAATGCTATTGATGTTATTTACAATGGTGTAAATGAACTGCGGTATCAAAACATAACTTCTGGCTCTCTGCGCGAGCAGCTCAATATTCCAGAGGGCGCTGTTCTTGTGGGTAGCTTGGGAAATGTCCGCCCTGCAAAAAATTACGAGACACTAATTAATGCGGCCGCGTTGCTGAAAGATACAAATTTACATTTTGTAATCGCTGGGCATCAAAAAAAGGATTTAATGGAAAAATTGGAAATACAAATGCGTGCGCTGGGTGTTGACCAGCAAATGCATTTTATTGGTTTTTATGAAAATACTCCTGAGTTTCTCGCACAAATGGATTTGTTTGTACTCTCATCAAGTTCAGAAGGGTTTTCAATCGCCACCATTGAAGCTATGGCTGCCGGCTTGCCGGTGATCGCCACCCGTTGCGGCGGCCCAGAAGAAATTTTGCAACACGGAATCAGTGGCTATCTTGTGCCGACTGAAGCGCCTCAGCAGCTGGCTGATGCAATTAATTATTTGTTGTGTAATCCGAGTGAGGCAACACGCATTGCGGTTGCAGGGCGGGAGCATATGAGTAGCACATTTTCGTTAGCGGCCATGCTGAGCGCATACAAAAAACATTATGTGAAATTGCTAGATTATACGGCATGAGTTGGTGGGGTTGATTGGGCGTTGATGTATTTTGATTGTGTGCGTAAAACATATTGTTAGTCTTGAATTCATAATGTTTGGGTTGTTTTTATTATCATCCAATCAAGTGCTTATGTAGCAAAGGTAAAACCAGTGTCATTGTCAGTAAAAATTAAAAATCGTTATGGATCCAAGAAAGGCTTAATGCGCTTCTCGTTTTACCAGTTATTGCGAATCCTGGGTTTTTATCGCGCGCTTAAGAATATTGATTTTGCGCAGGTGCAGCGCTTGGTATTTGTTTGCCATGGCAATATTTGTCGCAGCCCCTTGGCTGAGGCCGTTGCCCGTAAACAAGGAGTTGCCACTTTTTCCTTTGGCTTGAGTACCCGCGGAGATGCCCCGGCGGATCCGCGCGCAATTGCTTGGGCAGATGCCCATGGTTATGACCTGCGGCAGCATCGGACAGTGCGTTTAGACCAGTATCAGCCTCAGGTTGGCGATTTGCTTGTTGGTATGGAGCCAAAACATATCCATGCTTTGACAGTGGAGTTTGCTCAAGCTCCGGTGCAAATAACCCTCGCAGGCCTGTGGCTCAAATACCCTATTGCTTATCTGCACGATCCCTATAACACCGGCGAGAAATATTTTAGTCGTTGCGAAACATTTGTCGCGAACGCCACTGACGAGCTAATAAAAAGGTTGAGTCGGTAATGGATAAAAAAGTCTATGAGGTGAGTGATTTTTATGCCTTTAAGCTAAAGGCAATGTGGGGCTATTTCAAGGGGCAGCATTTTTCATTTTGGATGATATGTTGTTATTTGTTTTTTGAGTTTGTCCGGCCTCAATCACTTTTCCCTGCGATTAGTGTCGTGCCATGGGCGCAATTATTCTTATTAGGTTCGGTGGCAGGTTTTTTTGCTGACCAGAGCGTTAAAAAAATATCTTCAGTTGCTAATATTTATGTTGTGTTTTTTTCTTTGCTTATTGTTGTTTCAGTATTTGCTGCTGTATATCCTGATGTTGCCAAAGAAAATATAATGGATTTTTTTAGTTGGATAATTATTTATTTTCTAATAACAAATATTGTTAATACCAAGCAACGGTTGTACATCTTTTTAATGATATATCTTTTTGCTGCCGGAAAAATTGCACTTGGGACGTCAAAAAGCTGGATCTTCAGAGGGTTTTCATTTACCCAGTGGGGGTTAATGGGTCCCCAAGGTTATTTTCAGAATTCCGGTGAGCTTGCCATTCTCATGCTCATGCTATTCCCTCTAGCCTTTTATCTCTATCAAGGACTGAAGTCTAAAGTGGCAACCTGGGAGCGCCTCTTGCTAATGGCATTTTGGGTGTGCCCGATTTTGACTATTTTGGGTGCAAGTAGTCGTGGCGCCCAAGTGGCTCTTATTGTGCAGCTGTTAATAATGTTCCGAAAAAGCTTATTTAGGCTCAAGTCTTTGATTGGTTTTTTAATAATAATTATCAGTATTAATTTTTTGCTGCCGGCTGAACAGAAAGATCGCTTTGTGAGTGCAGGCGATGATAGAACTTCACAGCAGCGACTGCTCTACTGGGAAAATGGGTGGGAGATGATGAAGGACTACCCTTTAACTGGTGTCGGTTTTTTTAATTTCGCCCCTTATTTTGAGTCCTATTATTCGGAGGATATGCTGTACGCTAGAGCTCAGTTGCCACATAATATTTTTATTCAGGTGGGGACTGATGCCGGTTTTATAG
>Ga0307408_100002376_pt1 | contig 13275 bp, 8 predicted proteins | sample 322Cmetagenome_FD_202116 | JGI IMG/M metagenome (GOLD analysis project Ga0307408, IMG submission 202116) | Maize rhizosphere microbial communities from greenhouse at UC Davis, California, United States - 322HYB-C-3 | ecosystem: Host-associated > Plants > Roots > Rhizosphere > Soil | place: USA... | reverse complement strand
GCTTTCCCCGGGTGGAACTGGAGTTGAACAGCAACGAAGGCATCACCGACCTGATGGAAAAGCGCACCGACGTCGCTTTCCGCATCGGCCGCCTGCGCGATTCAACCCTGCACGCCACGCCGATCGGCACGGGGAAACTGCGCATCCTCGCCAGTCCGGCTTACATCGAGCGTTTCGGCGAACCGGCGTCCGTTGCGGACCTGGAAAACCACACCATCCTCGGCTTCAACCAGCCGGAAACCCTGAACGACTGGCCGCTGGAAGACGCTGACGGCCAGCCAGTACACGTCACGCCCAACATTTACACCTCAAGCGGCGAAACCCTGCTGCACCTGGCCCTGAACGGCGCGGGCATCGTCTGCCTGTCCGATTTCCTCAGTAATGCGGACCGCCAGGCCGGCCGCCTGCGCCAGGTCCTGGTGAATGAAACATTGGAGGTTCGGCAACCGATCAATGCCGTCTACTACCGTAATACGGCCCTGTCGGCGCGCATTGCGTCGTTCGTCGACTACATGAAGGAAAAACTGGGCGACCGCCCCTTCAGCGAGCCGGTATAATAACCACCCTTGCAACTGTAGGGTTATCTCAGAATGTCATTGCTTGATCACGAGCTCGAACTGCTGGCGCCAGCCAAAACCGCGGAAATTGGCCGCGAAGCGATCCTGCACGGCGCGGATGCCGTGTATATTGGCGGCCCCGCCTTCGGCGCGCGCCATAACGCCAGCAATCCGATCGAGGATATTTCCTCACTGGTGGAGTTTGCCCACCGCTACCGCTCGCGCATTTTCGTGACCATGAACACCATCATGCACGATTCGGAGCTGGACCTGGCACGCAAGCAGATCTGGCAGCTGTACGAAGCCGGCGTCGACGCACTGATCATCCAGGACATGGGGCTGCTCGAACTGGACCTGCCGCCGATCCAACTGCACGCTTCCACCCAGTGCGACATCCGCACAGTGGAAAAGGCCAAATTCCTGGGCGATGTCGGCTTCTCGCAACTGGTGCTGGCGCGCGAACTGACGCTCGACAAGATCAAGCAGATCCGCGCCGAAGTCGATACCCCGCTCGAATACTTCGTGCACGGCGCGTTGTGCGTGGCCTTCTCCGGCCAGTGCTACATTTCCCACGCCGACACCGGCCGCAGCGCCAATCGCGGCGACTGCTCGCAAGCCTGCCGCCTGCCCTACACGCTGTCGGACAACCAGGGCCGCGTGGTGGCCTTCGAAAAGCACCTGCTGTCGATGAAGGACAACGACCAGAGCGCCAACCTGGAAGCCCTGGTCGATGCCGGCATCCGCTCCTTCAAAATTGAAGGCCGCTACAAGGACATGGGCTATGTAAAGAATATCACCGCCCACTACCGCCTGCTGCTGGACGAACTGCTCGAGCGCCGTCCGGAATTCGCCCGCGCCGCCAGTGGCCGCACCCGCGTGCTTTTCACGCCCGACGTGGACAAGACTTTCCACCGCGGCCACACCGACTACTTCGCCAACGGCCGCCAGGACGACATCGGCGCGTTCGATTCGCCGAAGTACGTGGGCGTCGAACTGGGCACCGTGGTACGCATGGGCGGCGACCATATCGACGTGGTCACCAATGCCCCGATGGCCAACGGCGACGGCCTGAATTACATGAACAAACGCACCACCGTCGGCATCCAGGCCAACAAGGCCGAGAAGCTGGGCGACACCGAAGACGGCCAGCGTTGGCGCGTCTTCCCCAACGAGCAGATGGCTGCCCTGCCCGGCCTGAAAGTCGGCACCGTGATCCACCGCAACCGCGACCACCAGTGGGAAGCGGCGCTGCACAAGAAATCGTCCGACCGCCATGTCGGCCTGCAATTGGCGCTGTCAGAAGCGGAAGACGGCCTGCGCCTGTCGATCATCGACGAAGACGGCATCGTCAGTGCGACCGACGTTGCAATGGCATTGCAGCCGGCACAGAATGCCGAACAGGCGGAAAGCGGCCTGCGTGCCAGCCTGGCCAAACTGGGCAATACGATGTTCGTCGCCGATCACGTGGAGCTGAAGTTGTCGCAACCCTGGTTCGTGCCCTCGTCGGCCATCAACGCGCTGCGCCGCGATGCAGTGGCTGCCCACGAGGCGGCACGCCTGGCAGCGTGGCAACGTCCAGCGCGCAAGGCGCCGGCCGAACCGCGCGCCGTTTATCCCGATACGCAACTGAGCTATCTCGCCAACGTCTATAACGACAAGGCGCGCGAGTTCTACCAGAAGCACGGCGTGCAACTGATCGCCGCTGCCTATGAGGCGCACGAAGAGTCGGGCGAAGTGCCGTTGATGATCACCAAGCACTGCCTGCGCTTCTCGTTCAACCTGTGCCCGAAACAGGCCAAGGGCGTGCAGGGTGTGCAAGGCCAGGTGAAGGCCGAACCGATGACGCTGGTCAGCGGCGACCACACCTACACCCTGCGCTTCGATTGCAAGCCGTGCGAAATGCATGTGGTTGGCGCGATCAAGCCGGGCATCCTCAACTCGCCGCCGCCGTCGGCCGTGCCTTACAGCCCGCTGGTGTTCCACCGCAAGCGGCCAAACTAAGCCAGCAAGGCGCGCGCTTCCGCCAGCAAGTCCTCGGCGCAGGGCTTGCCGGTCTTTGACTCCCGCAACGAGACATGCCATAGGCCGATGACACCGGCCAGCTGGCTTTCGTCCTTCGCATGTTCGATACGGCGCAGCAGGTCGGCGGCCATCAGGCCAAGGTGCTTGCGCGCCGCTGTCATCATGAATTCGCGTGCCGCCGCCAGCGCGGCAGTGCCAACAGCTGGACGCGCGGGCGCGCTGGGCGGCGTCGGCGCGGGAGCCGAGGTGATTCCCACCAATCCCCTGCGCAGCAAAGCTTCCACCGCCTCCAGCATGACGTCCTCGTCCAGCCAGGTCTCGATCTCGCCCAAGGCCTTCTGCCCGTCGATCAGTATCAGCACTGAGCGCTGGCGCGCCGTGAGCCCGGCACTGCGCTGGACAAACTCCACGCGGCCGGCTTCGGTCTTGCCGAATACCGTGGCGCGCAGGCGAATTCGATTTTCCGGAGTCAATTGCATGCTGCCATCGTAAGGGGCAATTGTGACAACTTCATTTCAGCCTTATATATTTTCCGTGATATAAAGGCATCACCATCGTCCTGCCCACCAAGCCATGCCACTTCGCCTGCGTACGCTAACGGCTTTGCTGCTCGCCACTGGAGCGTACTACCTGCTGGCGCGGTTGGGACTGATGCTGGCACTGGCACCGAGCAATGCCAGCGCGATCTGGCCCCCTTCCGGCTTTGCGCTGATCCTGCTGCTGCGGTTCGGCCGCCATCTGTGGCCCGCGATCCTCGCCGGCGCTTTCCTGGCCAACCTGGCGGTCTTCCTGAACAACAATGCCGCCTCGCTGCCGGTCTTGCTGACCGTGTCGCTGGCCATCGCAATCGGCAATACGGCAGAGGCACTGGTGGCCAACGGGCTGGCGCAGCGCCTGGGCATTGCCGGCCTGGGACTGCAAACCCAACGCGAGGTGTACAAGTTCGGGGGCGTCGCCGCCGTGTCCGCGCTCGCCTCGGCGACAGTGGGCGTGCTTTCGCTTGAACTGTCCCGCATCGTCCCGCCCGCTTTGGCCTGGCAGGTCGCCGCTACCTGGTGGACCGGCGACTTCCTTGGCCTGTTGCTGCTGGCGCCCTTGGCGATGGCGCTGCCGCCGCGGCTGGCCTGGCCGCAGTGGACGCCGGGGCAGTTCGGCTTCCTGGCCACGCTGCTGATTTCGACGCTGGCAGTCTTCCTGACCGATTCCCACCTCGCGGTTGCCCAGTTCCTGCCCTACGGCCTGCTGTTCTTCCTTGGGCTGGCTGCCGTGAACCGCTGGCGTTCCATGGTGCGCATCTCGCTGGCCATCATTGCCGGCGTTGCGATCCCGGCCACGGTCATGGACCACGGGCCCTTTGTTTCGGGGGTCCTGCACCATTCCCTGCTGTCGCTGTCGACCTACCTGGCCATCAGCGCCATTCTCGCGTGGGTGCTGGCGACGGAAGAGGATCCTGCGCTGGCAGAGAGCTATGTCTGGACGCCGATCCTGATCCTGCTGGCCTGCATGTCCCTGACCGTCGGCGCCTGGGGCTGGATCACGCATGACACCGAATCGCGGACCAGCGAGCGCTTCCAGCGTGCGGCCGACAGCGTGCGCGAAACCATACGCTTGCGCATGGAGGGATACGAATCGCTGCTGCGCGCCGGGAGCGCCCTGTTCGATGCTTCGGTCAGCGTCGAGCGCGACGAGTGGCAGCAGTTCGTGGCAGGACTCGACGTGGCGAACCAGTATCCGGGCGTGCTCGGCGTGGGCTTTGCGCGCTTTGCGCCGGCCGGCGCAGTGGCGGCGCTCAACAAGGAAGTGCGCGTCTGGCCCGATGGCGACCGCGATCTCCACGCGGCCATCGTCTACCTTGAGCCGCGCTCGGAACGCAACAACGTAGCCCTTGGCTATGACATGATGTCCGAGCCCACGCGCCGCAACGCCATGGTGGCCGCGATGCAAAACGGCAAGATGACTGCCAGCGGCCCGATCACGCTGGTGCAGGAAATCGCGGGGCCCAAGCAGGCCGGCTTCCTGATGTTCAATCCCGTCTATCGCACGAATGCCGCGGGCCGCCGCGAACTGCAGGGATTTGTGTACAGCCCGTTCCGCATGGGCGACCTGATGCGGGGAATCTTCGGCGACGGCTTGCGCGAAGTGCGGCTCGACGTTCATTTCCAGGACGTCAGGGGGCAGCTCATGTACACCAGCGCCCGCAGCGGCATGGGCCAGAGCTTCACACGGCTATCCAGCCTGCAATATGTGCCCGTCGGGGACAACGGCCATACCTGGGCCCTGAACATCCACCCGACCGCCTTGTTCGACGCTGCCGTCGACCAGGGCAAGTCCTTCCTGGTGCTGGTCATGGGCACGCTGATCAGCCTGCTCTTCTTTGGCGCCAGCCGCAACCTGGTCCATGAGCGCATTGCCGCCTTGCGTGCCAAGGACCAGTCGGCCAGGCAACTGGAACAGCAGACCGCCAGCCTGGAGGAATCCGAAGCCCGCTTCAAGCTGCTCACCTCCCATATCCGCAACCATGCGATTGTGCTGCTTGACCCGACCGGCATCATCACCACTTGGAACGAAGGCGCCGAAAAGCTGTTTGGCTACACGGCAGCGGAGATTGTCGGCCAGCCCTTGCAGCGCCTGTCCACCGAAAGCCACGCGATCACCAGCATGACGCTGGCCCTCGAGCACGGCCAATATGAAGCAACGTCGCTGCGCCGCCGGCGCGACGGCAGCACCTTCCTCGGCCTGAAGCAGCTGTTTCCGGTGCACGACGACCATGGCCACTGCATCGGCTACGCCATGATCATGCGCGACGTGACGGCCGAACGGGCCGCCGAGAAGGAACTGAACGATGCCAAGACCCAGGCCGAATCGGCCAGCGCGGCCAAGAGCGCGTTCGTGGCCAATATCAGCCATGAATTGCGCACGCCGATGAACGCGGTGCTGGGCGTCAGCCAGATCCTGTCGCGCACGCCGCTCAATGCCGAGCAGCGCCAGTACCTCGACATGGTTTCCGGCGCCGGCCGTTCCCTGCTTGCCCTGCTCAACGACGTGCTCGATTTCTCCAAGATCGAAGCCAACAAGCTGGAACTGGCCGACGACGATTTCCTGGTCGAAGACGTGCTCAGCGCGCTGGCCGCCGTCATGGCCATGACCAGCGCCGAAAAGGGCTTGGCCTTGTCCCTGTGCGTCGAGGCTGACGTGCCGCTGTCGCTGCATGGCGATGTGCAGCGTATCCAGCAGGTGCTGCTGAACCTGGTCAGCAATGCCCTCAAGTTCACCGAACGGGGAACCGTCAGCGTCCACGCCAGCCGAGACGCGGCCCAGCCGGGCATGCTGCGCTGGGAAGTTCGCGATACCGGCATCGGCATCAGTGCCGACCAGTTGCAAAGGCTGTTTACGCCGTTTAGCCAGGCCGATGCCTCGATGGCGCGCCGCTACGGCGGTACCGGGCTGGGCCTGGCCATCTCACAGCGGCTGGTGCAGATGATGGGCGGCTCGATCGAAGTCGCGAGTACGCCGGGCCGCGGCACCATCTTTACCTTCCTGATGCCGCTGCGCGAAGGCGAGCTGCCCGACCCGTATGCGTTGTCCGCAGCGCGCCGCAACTGGCGCGTGCTGTATGCCGATCCGAAGCAGGACCTGCATGACGACGTGGTCCAGTTGGCGGCACGCTGGGGCTGGCGTTGCGACACAGTCGATTCTGCCGCCGGCATTGGCGCAGCGCTGGAGCGCGGCAACTACGATTTGCTGATCTATGACAGCAGCCTGGCAGCCAGTGCACGATCGGCCAATGTGGCGCAGCGGATCTGCCTGCGCAGCGGCGTACAGGCGATGGCCAACGGCAGCGGACACGATCCCGAATTGCTGCGCCCATTGACCCGCTCTGCCCTGTTCCACGCCCTGTCCGGCCACCTGGATAGGGCCGCCGCACCGGCCGCCCCGACTGCGGCAGCGATGGGGGCGTTCAGCCGCGGCAGCAAGGCGCTCGAAGGCGTGTCGATCTTGCTGGCGGAAGACAATGCGCTCAACCAGCTGGTTGCGCGCAGCATGCTGGAGGCCGTCGGCGGCACCGTCCATATCGTCGAGAACGGCCAGCTGGCGCTCGACTTCCTGCGCAGCGGTTTGCATGCGGTCGACCTGGTCCTGATGGACGTGCAAATGCCGGTGATGGACGGCTTCAGCGCCACCCAGGCGATTCGCATGGAGCTGGGACTGGACATCCCCGTGCTGGCCATGAGTGCCGGCGTCACCCTGGGCGAGCGCGCCGAGTGCGAAGCGGTCGGCATGAACGGTTTTGTCGCCAAGCCTGTCGATGGGGATGACTTAATTACAACAATATTACGATTTGTTCATGCCAAGGAGCGCAATTGAAATCTATCGAAATGACACAAACGCTATAATTAACCAGCAGTCATTAACTTTTTGGAAATAAATGAAAAAGCTTTTGGTTGGGGCTACTTTTGCTGCCCTGTCGGTGCCGGCGCTTGCCGACACCTTTTCGGTGATTGACAACCAGCCCTTATCCGAACTTTGGGTAAATCCCGGCTTTTACTCCTATCACTTCCAGCGCGACAAGGGCTTCGACGACACCAACCCTGGGTTCGGCGCCGAATACCGCTTTTCAACTGTTGCCTCGGTCACGGCCGGCCGTTTCCATAACAGCGACCGCCAGATGTCGAGTTACGCCGGCATCTATTACCAGCCGTGGGCGATCGGCCCGGTGCGGCTGGGCGCCGTGATCGGCGGCTTTGACGGCTACCCGAAAATGCGCGACGGCGGCTGGTTCTTGGCGGCAATTCCAGTCCTCAGCGTGGAATATCAACGCGTTGGCGTTAACTTTGCTATCGTACCTACATACAAGGAGCGTTTGCATGGCGCCCTGTCCGTGCAGCTCAAGTTCAAGCTGATGTGATTCTAATGAACAAGCGCGCATCCATTGAACACATGCAGGCCAGTTCGCTCGAGGAATTGCAGCGCCTGGCTGGCTTCGTGTGCGGAAAACCGGTGCCGGCCGCGGCACTGGCGGATGAGCAACTCCTGTTCACTTATTTGCCGGAAAACCACTCCGCCGACCAGCACGCCGCGCTGGCCGACCTGGCCAACTGCGTGCGCGCCCAGCACAGCCTGCGCCAGGGCCTGGCCCGCGCCAGGGGTTTCCTGGCCGGCTTCGCCGAGCACGCCCCTGCCCCGCTCTGGATCAAGGATGCCGCAGGCGACTACGTCATGGGCAGCGGCCTTGAGCAGCAGGACGGCGCCACGGAAAATCCGGACGTCACCAAGACCATGGAAACGACGGACGAGGGCAGGCGCCATTGGCTGGTGCACAAGTTTCCCATCCACGTCAATGGCGAGTCCTTTACCGGCGGTTCGGCAATCGACGTTACCACCGAGGTGGAAAAAGAACGGGCGCTGATCCGCCACGACAATTTCTACGTGCTGCTGTCGCGCCTGAGCGCCCTGATTCCCCGCTCGCGCACACTGGAGCAGCTCTGCCTGGACGCCTGCCGCCTCGCCGCCCACCAGCCCAGCCTGGATTGCGCCGCCATCAGCCGCCGCGCCGAAGACGGCAGCTTGTACCTGTTTGCCTCGGCCAGCCGCGAAGGCCAGGAGCGCCACTGGAGCGTGGGCGAGACCCCGCCGGACTGGCTGGCGGCCGAACTGGCCGCCCATGTGCTGGCCACCGGCCGCGTGCAATCCGGTTCGCGCAAGGGCCACGAGATCGCTTCGTGCATGGCGGTTCCACTGTTCGTCAACAACCAGCCCTGGGGCGTGGCCACCTTCTATTCGCGCCGCGAGCAGCATTTCGATGCCTTTTACCGTGAGCGTGCCGGTGAATTGAGCAATGAGCTGAGCTACGGTATCGAGCGGCTGGTCAATGCCCAGGAAATGCATCGCCTGGCCCGCACCAACGTGTTGTCGGGCCTGCCGAGCCGCCTGCAGTTCGAGGAAGAAATTGCCGCGCTGGCCGCCTCCGACGCGCGCGGCACCGTGCTGCTGATTAACATCAACCGTTTCGACGAAATCAGTTCCGCCTACGGCAATGCCGCGGCCGTCGGCCTGATGCGCCATATCGCCCAGCGCCTGCGTTCCGTGGTGGCCGAAAGCATGCTGCTGGCGCACGTCGGCGTCGGCCGCTTTGCCGTGTTCCTGCCGGCGCACGGCACCCAGACCGCTGCGGAATTCATCCACGAGACGGCAGTGCCGATGCTGCAGGGCGCCTACCAGGTCAAGGAACACAAGATCTGGTGCACCATCAACGCCGGCGCGGCCTCGCTGCCGGACGACGGCACCACCGCCGACGAACTGCTGGTCAAAGCCTGGGATGCGCTGGCGGCAGCGCGCGACCTGGACTTGCGCTTCGGCCAGTATGACCGCGCTGCCGACCGCGTGGTGGCACGCCAGATCAGCCTTGAAGTGGAGTTGCGGGAAGCGCTGGAGCGCCAGGAGTTCGTCAATTTCTACCAGCCGAAGATCGACCTCCGCACCGGCAAGCTGACCGGCGCCGAAGCCCTGGTGCGCTGGCGCCATCCGCAGCGCGGACTGGTATAGCCTTCGGAATTCGTGCCTGAACTGGAGCGCACCGGCCTGGTGATCGCCGTCGGCCGCCAGGTCATGCAGCGCGCCATGCAGGATTGGCGCTCATGGCACGACGCCGGCTTGCTGCCGCCGCAGATTGCAGTCAACGTGGCGCCGGCCCAGTTCCGCTGCGACTCGCTGTTCCATGATATCGAGCACGCGCTGAACACGGCCGGGGCCAACAACAAGCCGCTGTCGATCGAGATCACTGAAAGCTCGCTGGTGTCCGACCATGACCGCGTGGTCGAAATCCTGAGCAAGGTGCGCGCGCTGGATGTGCCGGTGGCCATCGACGATTTCGGCACCGGCTACTCTTCGCTGTCCTACCTGGTCAGCCTGCCGGTGGACGTGATGAAGATCGACCGCTCCTTCGTCACCCGCATGTCGCAGGATGCCGGCTACATGGGCCTGGTCAGCACGGTGGTGTCCCTGGCGCACAACCTTGACCTCAAGGTTGTGGCCGAAGGGATCGAGACGGAAGAAGAAGCCAAGCTGCTCAAGCTCTTGCGCTGCGAACAGGGACAGGGCTACCTGTATGGCCACCCTGTCCCGGCCGACGAATTCGCCGCCCTGCTCGAAACTGCCTAGTGCCTGGCTGCGGCGCGCGCCGTCGCCACCTGGTCGAGGATATGCTTGGGCACGGCCGCGTAATGCTGGAACTCCATGGTGTAGGTTGCCCGGCCCTGCGTCAGCGAACGCAGCGAGGTCGAATAGCCGAACATTTCCGCCAGCGGCACCAGCGCGCGAATCTGCTTGCCGCCGCCGCCGGGGATTTCGTCCATGCCCTGCACCATGCCGCGACGGGTGGTCAGGTCGCCCATCACATTGCCCATGAACTCCTCGGGCGTCTCCACCTCGACGTGCATCATCGGCTCCAGCAGCTGCGCGTCGGCCTTGCGCATGCCTTCCTTGAAGGCCATCGAACCGGCCATGCGGAAGGCATTCTCGTTCGAGTCCACGTCGTGGTAAGAGCCGAAGGTCAGCGTGGCGCGCACGTCGACCACCGGATAGCCCGCCAGCACGCCGGTGTTCAGCGTTTCGCGGATGCCCTTCTCCACCGCCGGGATGAACTCGCGCGGCACCACGCCGCCCTTGATGGCGTCCACGAACTCGAAGCCCTTGCCCGCTTCCATCGGCTCCAGCTTCAGTACGACGTGGCCATACTGGCCCTTGCCGCCTGACTGCTTGATGAACTTGCCCTCGATGTCGCTGACCGCCTTGGTGACGGTTTCGCGATAGGCCACCTGCGGCTTGCCCACCGTGGTTTCAACGCTGAACTCGCGGCGCATGCGGTCCACCAGGATTTCCAGGTGCAGCTCGCCCATGCCGGACATGATGGTCTGGCCCGATTCCTCGTCGGTATGCACGCGGAACGACGGGTCCTCCTGCGCCAGGCGGTTCAGGGCAATCGCCATCTTTTCCTGGTCGGCCTTGGTCTTCGGTTCCACCGCCTGCGAAATCACAGGCTCGGGGAACACCATCTTTTCCAGGATGATGACCTTGTCCGGGTTGCTCAGCGTGTCGCCCGTGGTCACGTTCTTCAAGCCGACGGCTGCCGCGATGTCGCCCGCGAACACTTCCTTGATCTCCTTGCGTTCGTTGGCGTGCATCTGCAGGATGCGGCCCAGGCGCTCCTTCTGGCCCTTGGTCGGGTTGTAGACCGTGTCGCCGGAATTCACGATGCCCGAATACACGCGGAAGAAGGTCAGTTGGCCGACAAACGGATCGGTCATGATCTTGAAGGCAAGCGCCGAGAACGGCTCGTCATCCGATGGATGGCGTTCGATCTCGTTGTCGTCTTCATCGTGGCCCGCGATGGCCGGCACGTCGACCGGCGACGGCAGGTACTCGACCACCGCATCGAGCATGGCCTGCACGCCGCGGTTCTTGAAGGCGCTGCCCGCCAGCATCGGCACGATCTCGTTGCGGATGGTGCGTTCGCGCAGCGCGGCCTTGATTTCTTCCTCGCTCAGGGTTTCGCCATTCAGGTACTTCTCCGTCAGTTCCGGCGTGGCCTCAGCGGCGGCTTCGATCATATGGTCGTGCCACTTCTGTGCCAGCTCTTTCAGGTTGGCGGGGATGTCCTCATAGGTGAACTTGACGCCCAGCGTCTCGTCGTCCCACATGATGGCGCGCATCTTGACCAGGTCGACCACGCCGTGGAAGTTCTCCTCGGCGCCGATCGGAATCTGGATCGGCACGGCGGTGCCTTTCAGGCGGTCCTTGATCTGCTGCTGCACGCGGAAGAAGTCCGCGCCGACGCGGTCCATCTTGTTGACGAAGGCAAGGCGCGGCACCTTGTACTTGTTGGCCTGGCGCCAGACAGTTTCCGATTGCGGCTGCACGCCGCCGACCGAGTCGTACACCATGACCGCGCCGTCGAGCACGCGCATCGAGCGTTCGACTTCAATCGTGAAGTCGACGTGGCCCGGCGTGTCGATGATGTTGATCCGGTGCTCGGGAAAATTGCCGCCCATGCCTTTCCAGAAGGCGGTGGTGGCTGCCGAGGTGATGGTGATGCCGCGTTCCTGCTCCTGCTCCATCCAGTCCATGGTCGCGGCGCCGTTGTGCACCTCACCCAGCTTGTGGTTGACCCCGGTGTAAAACAGGATGCGCTCCGTCGTCGTGGTCTTGCCAGCGTCGATGTGGGCGCTGATGCCGATATTGCGGTAACGCTCGATAGGTGTCTTGCGGCTCATCACAATCTCCTTGAACGATGCCTTGCGGGCATCTTCGATTCTATCAGTAACAGGAGTGCGAAGATTGGGTGGCTCAACAAGAAATCAAGGGCAATTCCAACCGGAAACACACGCTCCTCGGCGGCACCGGCCAAGCCGTGATGTTGTGGCGGCCCCACAGTTGAGCAACCGGCTGGCTGTGCTCCAGCGCGACCGGTCTGAAATGTTCAAATTGCTGGGTCATCCCCCCGTTTAGGGCCGAAGCGGATTTCCGGCAGGCCGACCGCATCGGTGAGCGGCATGCCGAATACAGCGCCGGCAAGGCGTTCGTTTTCCAACAGGTCCACCAGCGCGCTGGTGACGAACAGCTGGTTCAGCTCCGGCCCGCCGAAGGCCGGGCACGTGGGCTGGCTGACCGGGACTCCGATGGCACGCTCGATGCTGCCGTCCGGCCGGTAGCGCACGATCCGGCTGGCACCCCATTCGGCATTCCACAGGCAGCCGTCGGCATCGACGGTCGAGCCGTCCGGCTCGCCACGGCCGGGCGGCAGGTGGGTGAAGATGCGCTCCCCTGACACCGCATCGCCGTAATCGCAGCAGCGGATCATGCCGGACAGCGAATCGCAGAAATACATGGTGCCGCCGTCCGGGCTGAAGCAGATGCTGTTGGCGATCGCGACCGGCGACAGCGGCAAGACCTCGAGCTGCAGCTTGTGGCCGAGCCGATAGAAATGCCCGATGGGCGCCCGGCCGACCGCTTCGTTCATGGTGCCGAAGACAAAGCGCCCCTGGCGGTCGCAGCGGCCGTCATTGATCCGCGTGCCGGGCACCTCCGCCTCGACTTCGACAATCGTCATCGCCTCGCCGGTGGCGAAGTCGAACCAGGCCAGCCGGCTCTCCAGGCCCAGCAGCAGGCGCCCCTCGGACGCCGCCAGTGCAAACGATCCCAGGCGCTCCGGCATGTCCCATTGCCTGGTGTCGCCGCTGGCCAGCTGATGCCGCCATAACTTGCGGCCCAGGATATCGGTCCACAACAACGCTTGCGTACGCTCGCACCACAGGATGCATTCTCCCAGGGCATTCTGGGCATCGACGATCAGCTCCATGCTCACCTCCACCTGTCGATGACGTAGCGCGTCGAGGCGCGGTAAGGCGCGCCGGGACGGCAGATAGCGTCGGGAAAACCCGGCTGGTTCGGGGCGTCGGGAAAATGCTGCGGTTCCAGGCACAGGCCCGCATGGCGCGTGAATTCCCGTCCCTTGCCGCCCAGCGTGCCATCGAGGTAATTGCCGCTATAGAATTGCAGGCCGGGGCAATCGGTATAAATGTCCATCTGGCGGCCCGATACCGGATCAGCCAGGCAGGCATGGGGGCCCGGCCCGCGCGCCAGCACGAAATTATGGTCAAAGCCCCGCGCCAGCGCGGTTTGCGGAACCGGCTGCGCCAGC
>Ga0307408_100002372_pt1 | contig 13294 bp, 11 predicted proteins | sample 322Cmetagenome_FD_202116 | JGI IMG/M metagenome (GOLD analysis project Ga0307408, IMG submission 202116) | Maize rhizosphere microbial communities from greenhouse at UC Davis, California, United States - 322HYB-C-3 | ecosystem: Host-associated > Plants > Roots > Rhizosphere > Soil | place... | reverse complement strand
AGACCGCGGCCGCCGTGTCCCCCGCCACGACCTCGACTCGCAGCTGCGACGGCAGGAAGGCGTCCCCGGCCCCCTCCACGGTCACGACGTGGGGCCCGGCGTCCACGCGCAGCAGCTGCGGCGTGAAGCCGAAGCGCTGCCCGTCCACCCGCACGCGGGCCGAGCCGCCGCGAGTGACGACGCGCACGTAGCCCGGCGCGCCGCGCCCGGCCGCCAGTCTGCCGTCGGGCGCGCCGAGGGCCGCCGCACCGAGCAGCGCCGGATCGAGGCCGATCGGCGCCCGCTCGCGAACCCGCGCCGGTTGCGCGGCGCCGCTGTCGGCGCTCGTCCAAGTGGCGGAATCCGCCGCGAGGATCGCGCTGTCGGCGGCCACCGACGTCGCCACGCCATCGGCCGTCGCCGCCGTCTCGGCGGCGGGCGCCGACGGAGACCGCACCGCCGCGGCGACGGCCTGCGCGCGCCGAGGCAGGGCGCTCGCCAGCGCCGCTCGCGCCACGTCCCACCCGTGCAGCACGGTCGGCCGCGTCGCCGGCACGAACGCCGCGGCGCCGACGCCGGCCGCCGTGAGGAGGAGCGACAGCAGGACCACCGTCGCCGCCCCGCCGCCGGCCGACGACCCCTTCGGCGCGACGCGCGTCGTCGCGAGCGTTGCGCGGGTGGCGCGCGTCGTCACGGGCGCCGCCGTCGGCCGGCGGCCGGCCAGCGTCTCGACGAACGCGGCGACGGTCGGGAAGCGGTCGGACGGATACTTGGCCAGCGCCCGCTGGATCGCCGCGCCCACCGCGGGGTCGAGTTCCGGGCGCAGCGCACTCACGTCCGGCACCTCGGCCGAGAGGTGCAGCTTGAGCAGGTCCTGGACGCGCACCGTCTCGAAGGGACGGCGCCCGGCGAGCATCTCGTAGGCGACGACGCCGAGCGCGTACTGGTCGGCGCGCCCGTCCACCGTCTCCCCGCGCCACTGCTCGGGGGACATGTAGCCCGGCGATCCGATCACGCCCGTGCCCGTCGCCGTCGTCCCGTCGGCGGGGCCGAGCGCCTTGGCGATGCCGAAGTCGGCGACGCTGGCGTGGCCGCCCTCGCCGAGCAGGATGTTCGCCGGCTTGATGTCGCGGTGGACGACGCCGAGGCGGTGCGCGTAGTCGAGCGCGGCGGCGACGTCGCGCAGGATCGCGGAGGTCTGCGTCAGGTCGAGCTGGCGTCCGCCGGCGAGCAGGTCCTCGACGTTGCCGCCGCGCACGAGACGCATCGTGTAGTAGGCGATCGCCGTCCCCTGCCCGACCGAGAAGATCGGCACGACGTTCGGGTGGTCGAGCCGCGCCGCGAGCTTGGCCTCGCGCTCGAAGCGCGCCCACGCGTCGGGCGCGAGCAGCGGGTCGAGGGCGAGCACCTTGAGCGCGACCTCGCGGTCGAGCGCGACCTCGCGCGCCCGGAAGACGATCCCCATGCCGCCCTTGCCGAGCAGCTCGAGCAGCTCGTAGCGGTCGCCGACCGCCTCCTGCAGCCGCTGCCGCACGCGCTCGGCGTGCTCGGCGGCGCTCCCCGCGGTGACCGCGGCGCCGCACTGCTGGCAGGCCGGCGCCATCGTCGTGAGCGCCGCGCCGCACTTCACGCAGGCGCCCACGCCCGACTGGGCCGACCGCGTCGTGAGGGCGGAGGTGGGGAGGGCGACGGTGTCGGACACTGCGGGCGGAGAGGGGGACGGGGCGCAGGCGCGCCCGTGGAGCCGTTCACAATGGACGGGTCGGCGAGCCCGACCGTCACGCTCCCATGCCCCGGACGCGCACGGGCCCCGGGGCGATCGCCCCGGGGCCCGTGCGTTCGTCGGTCGCGCGCGCTAGAACTGCGGGATGCGCTTGACGTCCACGTTGTTGCCGATCACGGCGCCGAGCAGGCCGCCCGCCGCGGCGCCGATGACGGCGCCCTTGAGCTTGTCGCGGCTCGACGTCGCGCCGATCACCGCGCCGGCCGCGGCGCCGATCGCCGCGTCACGTCCGGTGTGCTTCACGACGCGCTCCCCCTGCGGGGCGCGGGCCGTTCCCGAGTTCGTGCCGGAGCTCGTCGAGCGCGCCGCGGGCGCCGAGCGGTAGACCACGCGGGCCGGTGCCGGCGCCGGCGCGTAGACCGGCTGCGGGCCATAGCCCATCGGGGCGTACTGCTGCGGGACCTGGCCGTAGTAGCCCGCTTCCACCGGCGACATGTACTGCTGGGGCTGGTAGGGCTGCTGCGTGGCCGCGAGGGCGAGGTCGTTCCTCAGCGCGTCGTCCACGCTGGTATCGTCCTTCTTGCTGCTGCAGGCCGCCGCGAGAACGAGCGCGGGGGCGACGATCAGCATACGAGAGATGCGCATGATTCCTCCATCGTGTACGGCCACCAAGATCGGCCCTGAACCGTGTCCCTCTAAAGCCAGCCTCGTGCCGCACGTCGAGGCCGTATTTTCGGCGATAACTGCCCGAAACGCCCGAATTGGGCGTCCCGGGTCACCGTTTTTTGTCCTCTGAAGAGGACAGCTCCGCGGCTGTCGTTGCGCCTGCCCGCGCCACGGGGCAACTTGAGCGGCCACCTGAACCCCGACCTCTCATGACCGCTCGCCGCGCGCCCCGTCGCCATCGTCGGCTCACCCTCGCCGGCGTTACCGGCGCCCTGCTGCTCGGGGCGGTCGGCGCCGCCCCGGCCGCCGCGCAGCAGTCGGCCGCACCCGTGCCCGGGCCGGCCGTCGGCGACCCGGCCCCCGACTTCGCCCTCGTCGGCGTGACGCGCTACGGCATTCTCCGCGACTCGGTGCGCCTGGCCGACTTCCGCGGGCAGACCGTCGTCCTCGCGTTCTTCTACAAGGCGCGAACGAAGGGTTGAACGGTCCAGATGGAGGCGTACCGTGATCAGTACGCCACGCTCTTCAACAACGGCCGCAAGGTCGTCGTCCTCGCGGTCAGCGTGGACCCCGACACGGCGCTCGCCTCGTGGGCGCGCGACGCGAGCTTCCCGATGCTGTTCGGCACCGACCCGGGTGGCGTCGTCGGGCGGCGCTACGGCTCGTACGACGCCAAGAACTCGCTCGACGACCGCTCGCTCTACGTGATCGGGCCGGACGGACGGATCGCCTACCGCGCCAAGCCGTTCCGCCAGATGGCGGCCAACGCCTACACCGAGCTCGGCAAGGTCGTGGACCGCCTGTCGCCTCCCCCCGCAGAGCACTCACCCTAGCGAGCGGACGAACGCGGGCCGGCGCGCGGCGGCGGCGCGCGGTCCGGCCGTCACTGTCTCAGCCCTCGTGCTCTCCGCTCCGGCCGACGTCCTCCGCGAGCTGTACGATGCCGCCGTCGCCGGCGCGGACCCTCGCGAGGCGACCCGGCGTGCCGTCGCCCGCCTCCGGCGTTCCGCGTCCCGCACCTGGGTGATCGCGCTCGGAAAGGCCGCGCCGGCGATGGCCGTGGGCGCCGTCGAGGCGCTGGCCGCGCTGGGCCGGGAGCCGGCCGGCGGCGTCGTGATCGGCGCCGACCGCGCCCCGCCGCCCCACCCCGCGCTCGAGACGCTCGCTGGCGATCACCCGCTCCCCGGCGCGCGCTCGCTCGCCGCCGCGGCGCGGCTCGGCGAGGTCGCCGCGCGGGTCGCGCCGGCCGACGCGGTGCTCGTGCTCCTCTCGGGCGGCGCCTCGGCGCTCGCCGGCGCGGCCGTGGACGGCGTCGAGCCCGGCGAGCTCGCGGCCCTCCACGCCGCTCTGCTCTCCTCCGGCGCCGACGTCGCCGCCGTCAACGCGGTGCGCAAGCGATTCTCGCGCTGGGGCGCCGGCCGACTCGCCGCCGCGCTCGCGCCGGCGCACGTGGACTGCCTCGTGGTGAGCGACGTCGTCGGTGACGACCTGGCGACCATCGGCTCGGGCCCCTGCGTCGCCGACCCGTCGTCCGCGGCGTCGCTCGTCGCGTGGCTGCGCGGGGCGGCACTCTGGGAGTCGGTCCCGCCCTCGATGCGCGCCGAGCTCGACGCCGTCGTGCGCGGAACGCGACCGGAGACGCCGAAGCCCGGTGACGCAGCGCTGCGCCATGTCACGACGCGCGTCGTGCTCGGCAACCGCCACGCCCTGCGCGCCGCGGCCGAGCGTGCCGCCGCGCTCGGCGTCGAGACACTCGGCGTGCGCGGGGAGATGCGAGGCGAGGCGGCACTCCGCGGCGAGCGGATCGCCAGCCGGCTCACCGAATCGCGCGGCTTCTCGCGCCGCCGCCGCGGCTACGGCTGCTTTTTCTGGGGCGGCGAGACGACGGTCTCCCTGCGCGACGCGCCGCCCGACGCGCTCGGCGGCCGCTGCCAGGAGCTCGCGCTCGCCGCGTCGCGCGTGCTCTACGCGCTCGGCGACGCTGGGCGTGGCGTGGCCCTCCTCGCCGCCGGCACCGACGGACGCGACGGGCCGACCGACGCCGCCGGCGCGATCGTGGACGGGGACACCTGGCCGGTGGCGCGCGCCGCCGGCCGCAACCCGGCGCGCGACCTCGCCGCCCACGACTCCTACCGCGCCCTCGACGCCGCCGGCGCCCTGCTGAAGACCGGGCTCACCGGGACCAACGTGACGGACGTCGTGATCGGGCTGGTGACGAACCAGGAGTAGGGAGTGGGGCGTCGGCAGTGGAGGCTCGGCCACTCCCCACTCCCCATTGCCCGTCTGGCCGGTCACCTTTCGCCTTCATCTCATCGGAGACCGACGCGACATGACCCAGACGCCGTTCACGGTCGGGCTGATTCAGGACGGGGTGGAGGCGGACGCCGCGACGACGGTGCGGCGCACGGTGGAACGGGTCCGCGAGGCGGCGGCGCGCGGCGCGCAGATCGTGCTCCTCAAGGAGCTGTTCAACGCGCCCTACTTCTGCAAGGTCACCGACGCCGAGCGCTTCGACCTCGCCGAGCCGATCCCCGGGCCGACGGTCGAGGAGATGCAGCGCCTCGCGAAGGAGCTCGCCGTCGTCATCGTCGTGCCGATCTTCGAGAAGCGGGGGCCGGGCATCTACCACAATTCGGCGGCCGTCGTGGACGCCGACGGCGCGCTGCTCGGCGTCTACCGCAAGATGCACATCCCCGACGACCCGCTATACCACGAGAAGTACTACTTCACGCCGGGCGAGATCTACCAGCACGACGAAGCCAAGGCGCCATCGGGGTTCCGCGTCTTCAAGACGCGCTACGCGACGATCGGGATCCTCATCTGCTGGGACCAGTGGTACCCCGAGGCGGCGCGCATCACCGCCCTCATGGGCGCGCAGATCCTGCTCTTCCCGACGGCGATCGGCTGGCACCCGAAGGAGAAGGAGGAGTGGGGGAAGGCGCAGGCCGACGCCTGGCGCACGGCGCAGCGCGCGCACGCGATCGCGAACGGCCTCTACGTCGCGGCGACGAACCGCGTCGGCCACGAGCCCGAGCCGGGCACCGACGGCATCGAGTTCTTCGGCCACTCGTTCGTCTGCGACCCATTCGGCCGGATGATCGCCGAGGCTGGCACCGCCGCGGAGACTCTCGTCACGCAGTGCGACCCGAAGCAGATCGAGTACACGCGCCGCAACTGGCCCTTCCTCCGCGACCGCCGCATCGACGCCTACGGGCCGATCCTGAACCGGTATCTGGGATGAGGATCGCGGGGCGCGGGGCGACATCGCGGTCCCACGGGAGGTTCGCGTGAGAGACGACGAGATGGATGCGAGAGGCGTCGTCGGGCCGAGCGGGCCGCGGGCGTCCGACGGCGGGCGAGGGGGCGGGGCGACGGATCCCGCGCCCCGCGCCTCGCGCCCCGCGCCGCTGCAGTACCGCATGCCCGCCGAGTGGGAGCCGCACGCGGCGACGTGGATCGCGTGGCCGCACCACGAGCCGGACTGGCCGGGCAAGCTGGCGCCGATCCCGTGGGTCTACGCGGAGATCGTGCGCGGCCTGCACGCGTTCGAGCGCGTCGAGATCCTCTGCCACGACGAGCAGGTGCGCGACGACGCCCGCCGTGCCCTCGACGCGCACGGCGTCCGCCGCCACGGCTACCGCCTGCACATCGTCCCCAACGACCGCGTCTGGCTTCGGGACTCGGCGCCTACCGGCGTGCTCGGCGCCGACGGCGCGCCGGCCCTCGCCAACTGGCGCTTCAATGCCTGGGCGAAGTACGACAACTACGAGCGCGACGCCCTCGTCGGGCAGGCCATCGCCCGCATCACGGGGCTGCCGCGACTCGAGCCGCTGCGCCCCGACACCGGCGAGCGCGTCGTCCTCGAGGGCGGCGCGATCGAGACGAACGGCGCCGGGCTGTTCTTGGTCACCGAGGAGTGCCTGCTCTCGACCATCCAGGAGCGCAACCCGGGGCTCGACCGCGACGGCTACGAGCGCGTCTTTCGCGACTACCTCGGCGTCCGCCAGACGATCTGGCTCGGCGAGGGATGCGTCGGCGACGACACCCACGGCCACATCGACGACATCGCGCGCTTCGTGGACCCGACGACGATCGTCCTCGCCTACGAGGAGGACCCGGCCGACGAGAACCACCTCCGCTCGGCCGACAACATGCGCCGGCTCGAGCTGGCCGGCGCCGAGCGCGGCGCGCTGCGCGTCGTCAAGCTCCCCTTCCCGCGCGCCGTCGAGATGGCGGGCGAGCGACTGCCGGCGAGCTACGCCAACTTCTACGTCGCGAACGGCGTCGTCCTCGTCCCGACGTTCAACGATCGCAACGACCGCGTCGCGCTCAACACCCTCGCCCACCTCATGCCCGACCGCGCCGTGATCGGCATCCACGCCGTGGATCTCGTGTGGGGGCTCGGCACGCTGCACTGCCTGACGCAGCAGGAGCCGGCAGGAAGGCGATAGGGGCGCGGGGCGCGAAACTACGAAGGGCGTGAGACGTGAGACGGCTCGCAGCCCCTCTCACGTCTCACGCGCCCGCCATTCCCGCACCCCACCCCTACGGCTCGCGCGCCCGCTCCCAATCCCCGCCATGCCCGCGCCGCCGGCTGCCGCCGAAGCGGACGGAGAGGCCCAGCCGGTACTCGCGCGCCCGCGTGAATCCGGCCGGCGGCTGCACGCCGTCGTTCACGATCGGCAGCCGGTAGCGCGCCTCGGCGTCCAGGTAGAGCGCACCGATCAGCGGCTGGGCGAGCCCCACGCCGTAGCTCCACACCGGGCCGCTCTCCCGCACGCCCTCCACCTCGCGCCGCACGCCGTGCGTGCCGATCCCGATGAAGCCGTAGGGCCCGAGTCCGCCGAGCGCGGCGCGGATCGCCGGGACCTGGGCGGGCGCGATCACGAAATCGGCGTCCGCCGTCCACGCGCCGAGCTCGAGGCGCGACTCGCCGCCCCCGCGGTCTATGTCCCGCAGTCGGCCGATCGCCCCGCCGATGCGCACGCCGATCGCTCCCGTGTAGGTCGCGAAGGTGGCGCCGTAGAGGTACGGCGCGTCCGGGAGCGCGTAGTCTCGCGAGGCGTGGGCGGCGAGCGCCACCTGGGTCTGCGCCGGCAGAGCGGTCGCCGCCGCGACCGAGGCCGCCATCACGGCCAGCGTCGCACCGGCCAGCCGACGCGCTGGACGCCCGACCGGCGGAACGTCGTTGATCGCCTGCCCCACCGCCCGCGCCGGAACCGCGCGATCCCCGCCCTGCGTGCACCGCGACATGAGCACCGTCCGTTGAGGTTGGCGCTCCCGACGGCACGCCGGGTGCCCCCGCGCCGGCGTGTTCAAGTGTTGATTGCACAATTACTTGGCCGAGCGATCGCCGGCCCCGACCGGCGCCCTGTGTCGAAGCGGCGACGGGCCGGCGTCACTCGGCGAGGACGACTCCGCGGCGCCGCATCGGGCGTGCTCCTTGCACCCCGCGGCAGACGTTCACGCGCCGGACGCCGTCTCGAAGTCCGCGCGCCGTCGGCAATGACCGGAGGGCCAGTGAAGATCACGCTCACGTCGGAGGAGTCGGTGCGCCTCGAGCCGGCCGCCGGCCCGATGACGATCGAGGCGCCGTCGCCCGAGCAGCAGTACTCGCCGTTCCACATGCTCGGCAGCTCGCTCGCCTACTGCACCTACTCGATCCTCGCCTCGTGGGCCTCGAACGCGGGCATCGCGAGCGACGACATTGTGGTGGACGTCGCTTGGAGCTTCGCCGAGAAGCCGCACCGCGTCGGCGAGATGCGCGTCACCTTCGACTGGCCGGCGCTTCCCGCCGAGCGCCGCGCCGCCGCGCAGCGCGTCGCCAAGCTGTGCACCGTGCACGCGACGCTGTCCCATTCGCCGACGCTGACGGTTGCCGCCGCCGGCGCCGCGGCGATCGCCGCGCCCGTCGCGCCCGTCGCGCCCGTCGCGCCTCGCGCCGACGCGTTGGTCGAGCGGGCCGCCGTCGCGCCTCGTGCCGACGGCGCCAGCGCTTCCGCGGTGAGCGGCACCCCTGCGGCCGTCCCGAGCCCGGCGCTCGCCCCCGGCGCCGAGCACACACCGTGAGCGCGTCCACCGTACCCGTCGTCACGTTCACGGTGGACGGCGTGCCGCGCGACGCCGCCGCGTCGCGCTTTCCCGACGCCAGCGTCGGACTGGGGCGTGCCTACACGGTGGTGTACGACGGGAACTGCAAGGTGTGCACGCGACTCGCCCGGCTGCTCACCAAGTGGGACCGGCGCCAGGAGCTCGAGATCGTCCCCTCGCAGTCACCGGGCATCCGCGCGCGCTTTCCCTGGATCCCGACGCGCGCCTACGCCGAGAGCATCCAGGTCATCAACCGCGCCGGCCACACCTGGCAGGGCGCCGATGCCCTCGAGACGATCCTCGACGCACTTCCTAAGGGTCGCCTGCTCTCGTGGGTCTTCGCGATCCCCTTCGTCCGCCCGCTCGTCGAGCGCTTCTACCGCTGGTTCGCCCGCAACCGCTACCGGCTCGGCTGCGGCGAGCACTGCACGTATCGGGGAAACGCGGTGGTGGATTACATGGAAGAGGAGACGGAAGCGGCCGGGGCGGATCGAGGATGAGGGCAGAGCGCGAGTGTCGGTGTTAGATGTTTCGGAGAGCGACCCCCGCACGCATATCCGCGCTCTTCCCTCGCACCGCGCACCCTCGCTCCTCTCACCCGCGCTCCTCCCTCTTCCGCTCCACCACCAGCTCCTTCAGCCACCCCTCGATCTGCTCGGCGTCCTCCCCCGAGACGGTCTCGGACGCGTGCTGCACGCCGTCGGGCGCCTCGCCGCCGCTCTCGCGCACGACCGCTTCGACGAGCTCCTTCCACGTCATGCGCTGCACGTGATTGCCGACGGTGGTCATCATCACCCAGTCGGCGAGGTTCGACGCGCGGTCGTGCACCTGGACCTCGAACCGGATCGCGCCACCGTGCGGCTCGCAGCGGAAGCGCACCGCGCCGGCGAGCGGATGCCCCTCGAGCGTGACGAGCGTCATGCGCCGCGGCGCGAGCTCCTCGATCCGCACCTGCACGTTGCCGCGCATCGGGAGGTGCATCGTGAGCGTCTCCCCCTCGCGCGGCTCCTTCGGCGTGCCCGGCTCGGCGCCGATCTCCATGTGCCAGGGCGTGATCTCGGCGAACCGCGCGCGAAACCGCTCGAACAGATCTTCGGCAGTGAGCTTGCAGCGGACGATGTCCGCCCACACGCGACGCCGCTTCAGCCCGCCGATCCCGTCGTCGGGGAGCTGCTCGGGGAGCGCGTCGGCGAGCAGCCGCAGACCGTCGTCGAGGCCCGTCGGCTTCACGCCGAAGACCGTCGTCAGCGCGTTCTGTGACGGGTCGTCTATCACGTTCCCTTCCTCGAGCATCTGGATCTGCCCGACGGAGACGGGGGTGTCGAAGCCGAGCTTCTCGCCCAGCTGCGCGCCCCACGCCGCGAGGAACCCCGGCATCGGCAGGCGCATCACCCGGCGGTCGGTGATCTTCGACAGCCGGTCGATGAGGTCGTTCATCGAGGTCCGGTCCGGACCGGCCATCTCGAGCGTCTTCCCGGCCAGGTCGCCGCGCTCCACCGCCTGCACGACCGTCTGCGCGAGGTCGCCGACCCACATCGGCTGGAACTCGTGGTCGCCGCCGTCTATCACGGGGACCGCGGGCAGCGTGCGCATCATCTTGAGAAGGAGGGAGATGACCTCGTCGCCCGGCCCGTAGACGTTGCCCGGCCGGAGGATGACGTGCTCGCCGCGGAACGCGCGCACCAGCTCTTCTCCCGCCTTCTTCGAGCGGTGGTAGCCCGACTTCCCGCGATCTGCGCCGAGCGACGACATGTACACGAAGCGGCGCACGCTCGCCCGCTCCGCCTCGGCGAGCACCAGCCGCGTCCCCTCGACGTTCACCGCCTCGAACGTCGCCTCGGGCGGACTCTCGCGAACGATCGCGACGAGATGCAGCACGACGTCGCAGCCGTCGGCGGCGCCGGTCAGCGCCCGTGGGTCGTCCACGCTCCCGGCGCGCGCCTCGACGCCGCGCGGCCACGTGCGCACCTCCTCGTCGGCGTGGCGCGAGAAGAGTCGCACCCCGTGGCCGGCGTCCACCAGCGCCGTGACCGCGGCCTGACCGACGACCCCGGTTCCCCCAGTGACCAGAATCAACATCGTGCTGCGCGCCCTCGAGTTGACGACAGGCCGCAGGAGCGCACGTCCGGTGCCAACCTCGGCCGTCCACGGCCGCCGCGGGCAGCGTCCGCTCCCGCCCCGTCCATGGGCGCCCATGGATAAACGAGTGCGGCACGTTTACCCCCGCTTCCATTAGAAAAAGTCAAGGCGGCGCCCGGGGTGACGCCCCTTTGGACCTGTCGTCCATCCAGCAGGTGGCGGAGGTCGGGCGGGGACTCGCGATTCACTCTCGGAGGCTCGGTTGACGGCGATCGAAGGCCGGCGTGCGACGCAGCACGCCTCGACGCACTGCGCGCCGCACGACGGCGATCGCGCGCCTTGTTCCCTCCCCCGCGCCCGGTACGCCGCCGGGACCCTGCTCCTCCTCCTCATCGCCGCCACCGGCTGCGGCCGCCGCGCCGGTGCGGGGGGCGAGGTCGTCTTCGGCGCCGCGGGTCCATGGACGGCCGGCTACGGGCAGATGAACAAGCGGGGAATGGACCTCGCCGTGGCCGAGCTCAACGCCGCCGGCGGCGTCGGCGGCCGGACGCTGCGCCTCCTCGCCCGCGACGACGAGGGGAGCGGCGCCAAGGCCGCCGCGATCGCCCAGGAGTTCGTCGCCGACCCGTCGGTCGTCGCCGTCGTCGGCCACGTGAACTCCGGCGCGATGGTCGCCGCGGCGCGAATCTACGACGGCCGGCTGACCGCTGTTGCGACCACGGCCACCTCCCCCGACCTGACGGGGATCTCGTCGTGGGTCTTTCGCACGATCTCGAGCGACTCGACGAACGGGCTCGACATTGCCCGATTCGCCCGCCGCCTGGGGCGGACGCGCGCCGCCATCCTCTACGAGAACAACAGCTACGGCCGCGGCCTCACCGAGTCCTTCCGCCGCAACTTCGACGGCGAGGTCGTGAGCATCGACCCGATCGCCGAGGACGCGACCGACTTCGAGCCCTACGTCGCCTACTTCAAGGAGCGCGCGCCCGACATCGTCTTCGTCGCCGGCACCGAGCGCTCCGGCATCGGGCTGCTGCGCGAGGCGCGCCGTCAGCGCCTTCGCACCGATTTCGTCGGCGGCGATGGATGGGCGGGCGTCGTGGCCGACACCGTAGCCGCCGAGGGCGTGTACGTCGGCTCGCCGTTCACCGCCGAGGACCCGCGCCCCGAGGCGCGACGATTCGTCGCCGCCTTCCGCGATCGCTACCACCTGGACCCCGACGGCAACGCCGCCCTCGCCTACGACGCCACGATGCTCCTCGCGAAGGCCGTCTCCGAGCGCGGCACCGACCGCGCCGCGGTGCGCGACTTCCTCGCCACGCTCGCCGACCGCGGCGGGCACGCCGGCGTTACCGGCCCGATCCGCTTCCACGCCAGCGGCGACCCGCTCGGCCGCGGCATCGTCATGACGCGCGTCCGGCGCGGCGCGCTCCTCGTCGCGGAGCGGACGCCGTGAGCGCCCCGACCCGCCGTCCGACGCCGCCGCTCGGCGGCCCCTACACGCCCGGCGCGAGCTCCCTGCCGCCCGCGCCGACCCCGCCCGACGAACGGCGCGGCGAACCGGCGATCCCGGCGACGACCGAGCAGTGGATGGCTAACCCCGCGCTCACCGCGGGACCCCTCTCGCGCCACGGCAGCGGAACGATCAAGCGGCGCTTGTGGGTCGGCTTCACGATGCTGATGGCGCTCCTCGCGGCCGCCGGCCTGTGGGGATGGCTCTCCCTGACCGCGATGTCGAGCGCGATCGGCGAGACGCTCGCCGGCGTACAGGGCCAGTCGCAGCTCTCGGCCCAGCTGACGACGGACATCGCCCAGGAGATCCAGGCGGCCGACCACTACCTCGCCACCCGCGATTCCGCGTCGCAGGCGCAATTCCGGCGCTTCGGCTTCAGCGCCCATCGCGTGCAGCGCGCGATGAACCAGCGCGGCGCGCAGACCCGCGAGGAGATCGCGCTCATCGCCGAGGTGGACACGCGGCTCTCCCAGCTCGAGGTCACGTATGCCCTCGCCCACCGCCTCGCCGACCTCGGGCGCCGCGCCGAAGCCGCCGCCGTCGCCGGTCGCGCGAAGCCGATCGCCACCGCACTGCTCGCCGACGTCGAGCGGCTCGGCCAGCTCCGCGCGACGGAGCTCGCGAGCGCCTCCCGGCGCCTGCGCGGCGACGCCTCGGGACGGGCCGCGACGCTCGTCACGGTCATCGTCTTCGCCCTCCTGCTCGCGTTCGCGATCGTCTTCGGCACCGTGCGCTCGATCTACGGGCCACTCCGCTCGCTCGTCCACCACGCGCGCGAGCTGAGCCAGGGCAACCTCGCCGTGCGCACGACGGCGGCGATGCCGGGCGAGTTCCAGACGCTCGCCGGGGCGATGAACCAGACGGGGGAGTCGCTGTCGCGCGTCGTCGCCGTCGCCGCCTCGACGGCCGACGATGTCGCGGGCTCGGCGCATGACCTCGCCTCGGTCACCGAGCAGATCTCGCTCGCTGCGGGGCAGATGGCGGCGGCGATGGCGGAGGTCTCCACCGGCGCCGAGTCGCAGGTGAAGCAGCTTCGCGCGGTGGACGACGCGCTGGGCAGCATGCGCGAGCGGGCCGACGGCGTGCTCGCCGGCGCCGAGGAGGTCGGCAAGCTCGCGGCGACGATCGAGGAGCAGGCGCAGGCCAAGCGCGCCGAGATCGTGCGCGCCCTCTCGATCCTCATGGACGTCCGCAACACGGTGCGCAGCGCGTCGGCCGAAGTCGGCGTCCTCAACCGCACGGCC
>Ga0307408_100002371_pt1 | contig 13295 bp, 9 predicted proteins | sample 322Cmetagenome_FD_202116 | JGI IMG/M metagenome (GOLD analysis project Ga0307408, IMG submission 202116) | Maize rhizosphere microbial communities from greenhouse at UC Davis, California, United States - 322HYB-C-3 | ecosystem: Host-associated > Plants > Roots > Rhizosphere > Soil | place: USA... | reverse complement strand
GACCAGCGTGTGGTCCGAACCGCCCGGAAGCGCCTCGGCATAGAGCGCGAACACCGGCAGGATGATGAACATGCCGAGCATGCGAAGACCGAAGATGGCGGCGAGCCCGGTCGTCGCGCGCCGCTCGGCAACGGTCATCGCGTGCGTCACGACGCTCACGCCATGCGTGGCCTTTCGCTCGGACATCGGGGATGCGCGCGGTGCGCCCGGGGCCGCGCCCGTCACGGCGCGCGGCGGAGCCTCATCGAGCGTCGTCGCCCGCGCCGGCGCGTCGGCGATCGGGGCGGCGTTGCTGTGCATCGGGAATGAACCTGCGCTCGTGATCGGCAATCGAAACGCAGTATAGTAGCAGGTTCGCCTTCGCGGCCTTCATCCCGAAGCCGTAGGTCGAGCGTCGCCTTGCGCATCGTCAACGGTTGCGATCGCGTGGCGTCCCGACCGCAATCGGCCTTGAAATCGGGGCCCGGCGGCCGCATCTGACGCCTCTTGTCCCGCAGCACCTCGCGACCGCGCCGACCACCCGACATGGACCTGATCCGAATCCGCGGCGCACGCACGCACAACCTCAAGAACCTCAATCTCGACCTGCCGCGGCTCCGGCTGGTCGTGATCACCGGCCTGTCGGGGTCGGGCAAGAGCTCGCTCGCCTTCGACACGCTGTACGCCGAAGGGCAGCGGCGCTACGTCGAGTCGCTGTCCGCGTACGCGCGGCAGTTCCTGCAGCTCATGGAGAAGCCCGACGTCGACCTGATCGAGGGCCTGTCGCCGGCGATCAGCATCGAGCAGAAGGCGACGTCGCACAACCCGCGCTCCACGGTGGGCACCGTCACCGAGATCCACGACTACCTGCGGCTGCTGTTCGCGCGCGTCGGCGATCCGTATTGTCCCGACCATCCCGAGCAGAAGCTCGCGGCGATGACGATCTCGCAGATGGTCGATGCGACGCTCGCCATGCCCGAGGACACGAAGCTCATGATCCTCGCGCCGGTCGTCGTGAACCGGAAAGGCGAGCATCTGGACCTCGTCGGCGAGCTTCGCGCGCAGGGGTTCGTGCGACTACGCGTCGACGGCAACGTCTGCGAGATCGACGCCGTGCCGAAGCTCGCGAAGACGTCGAAGCACACGATCGAGGTGGTCGTCGACCGTCTGAAAGTCCGCGGCGAGTTCAAGCAGCGCCTCGCCGAGTCGTTCGAGGTCGCGCTGCGCCACGGCGACGGCCGCGCGATCGCCGTCGAGATGGACACGGCGCGCGAGCACCTGTTCTCCGCCAAGTTCGCGTGCCCGGTGTGCAACTACTCGCTGGCCGAGCTCGAGCCGCGGCTGTTCTCGTTCAACAACCCGCTCGGCGCCTGCCCGCGTTGCGACGGCCTCGGCTCGATCAGCTTCTTCGATCCGAAGCGCGTCGTCGGCTTTCCGCAGCTCTCGCTCGCATCGGGTGCGATCAAGGGCTGGGACCGGCGCAACCAGTTCTATTTCCAGATGCTGCAAAGCCTCGCGAAGCACGTCGGCTTCGATCTCGAGAAGGCGTTCGCGAAGCTGTCCGAGCGCGTGCAGAACGTCGTGCTGTACGGCAGCAGCGGCGAGAAGATCCCGTTCACTTACCTGTCCGAGCGCGGGCGGCCGGTGATCCGCGAGCACGCGTTCGAGGGCATCATCCCGAACCTCGAGCGCCGCTATCGCGAGACCGACTCGATGATGGTGCGCGAGGAGCTCGCCAAGTACCTGAACGACAAGCCTTGCCCCGAGTGCCACGGCACGCGGCTCAAGCGCGAGGCGCGGCACGTCAAGGTCGGCAACAGCGACGACGCGCGCGCGATCTACGAAGTGTCGGCGTGGCCGCTCAAGGACACGTCCGCGTTCTTCGCGCGCCTGTCGCTCGAAGGTCACAAGGCGGCGATCGCGGACAAGATCGTGAAGGAGATCGTGTCGCGCCTCGCGTTCCTGAACAACGTCGGGCTCGACTATCTTTCGCTCGACCGGTCGGCGGAGACGTTGTCCGGCGGCGAGGCGCAGCGCATCCGCCTCGCGAGCCAGATCGGCTCGGGCCTGACCGGCGTGATGTACGTGCTGGACGAGCCGTCGATCGGCCTTCACCAGCGGGACAACGACCGGCTGCTCGACACGCTGAAGCACCTGCGCGACCTCGGCAACAGCGTCATCGTCGTCGAGCACGACCAGGACGCGATCGAGGCCGCGGACTTCGTCGTCGACATGGGGCCGGGGGCGGGCGAGCACGGCGGACAGGTGGTCGCGCAGGGCACGCCCGACGAGATCCGGCGCTCGACCCAGTCGCTCACCGGGCAGTACCTCGCCGGTCATCGCCAGATCCCGATCCCGGCGCGCCGGCACCGCGCCGACATGACGAAGGCGCTCGTCATCACCGGCGCGCGCGGCAACAACCTGAAGGACGTGACGCTGAAGCTTCCCGTCGGGCTGTTCATCGGCGTGACCGGCGTCTCGGGCTCGGGCAAGTCGACGCTCATCAACGACACGCTGTACCACGCGGTCGCGCGCCATCTCTACGACAGCGCCGACGAGCCGGCGGCGCACGAGGAGATCGAGGGGCTCGAGCATTTCGACAAGGTCATCAGCGTCGACCAGAGCCCGATCGGTCGCACGCCGCGCAGCAACCCGGCGACGTACACGGGCCTGTTCACGCCGATCCGCGAGCTCTTCGCCCAGGTGAAGGAGGCGCGCGAGCGCGGCTACGGGCCGGGACGCTTCTCGTTCAACGTGAAGGGCGGGCGCTGCGAGGCATGCCAGGGCGACGGGCTCATCAAGGTCGAGATGCACTTCCTGCCCGATGTCTACGTGCCTTGCGACGTGTGCCACGGCCAGCGCTACAACCGCGAGACGCTCGAGATCCGCTACAAGGGCCGCAACATCCACGAAGTGCTCGACATGACGGTCGAGCACGCGCACGAGTTCTTCGAGCCCGTTCCCGCCGTGGCCCGGAAGCTCGCGACGCTGCTCGACGTCGGCCTCGGCTACATCACGCTGGGGCAGTCGGCGACGACGCTGTCCGGCGGCGAGGCGCAGCGGGTGAAGCTCGCGCTCGAGCTGTCGAAGCGCGACACCGGCCGCACGCTCTACATCCTCGACGAGCCCACGACGGGCCTGCACTTCCACGACATCGAGCTGCTGCTCACCGTGCTGCATCGCCTGCGGGATCATGGCAACACCGTCGTCGTCATCGAGCACAACCTCGACGTGATCAAGACGGCCGACTGGATCGTCGACCTCGGGCCGGAAGGGGGCGCCGGCGGCGGTCGCATCGTCGCGGAGGGGCCGCCCGAGGCGATCGCACGCAGTCCGGACAGCTACACCGGCCGCTATCTGAAGCCGGTGCTCGAGGCGTACGCTGCGCGCGCGCCAAAGGCCGCGAACGACGCGGCGCGTGGATCGCGCGCGAAAAAGGCCGCCGGCGACTTGCTCGGCTGACGCGCCCGGCGCTGCGGCACCGGTTCTCGCCCGATCCGCCTTCGACGCGCTGCAACGGCGCGTCCGGTCGATCGTCTTCCCCTGGCCGATGCGTGGCTGCGAGGCGCCCGTCAGCGGCCACGCCGCGATCGGCGCGTCGCGCCCGGATGCCCGACACCATTCGCTGCCGCCGGAACGGCGCGCAACGTCGCGTCATCCAATGGGCGCCGACGACGATGCCCTCGATCGAATCGTCGGGACGGACCGCGCGCACCGCGAGCGGAGCTTCCCGTAAGCGTCGATGCCGCGTACCGACGTCGGAACATCGCTGCGTGGAGGGCTGTTCACGCGAACGTCGGTCGAGTTTCGAGATAGCCGATACCGGAAGGAGACGTCATGCGCGCTTCGAAGACCAGGCCGGCAGGCGGGGTTGGGAACGCACCGGACAGGTTGCGCAGTTCGCCGTCGCGAACGTCGCGGCGAACATGGATCGGCCTCGCGACCGTGGGCGCCAGCGCTGCGCTCTCGCTCGCGCTCCTCGTCACCGGCGTGCATGCGGCGCCGGAGACCGGCGGCGCGCCGGTTGCCGACGACGCCGGCATCGACAAGGCGGCGAGCAAACAGCATCTCGCGCTGCTACGGACCTTCGCCGAAGGACGATCGACGTTCCGCTACGACACGTTCGGCGACCAGGCGTTCTGGGGCGACGCGCTCCAGCTGCACCAGGCCGTGCAGGGTACGCGGTTCGGCGGCGTCGGCGATGGGCTGAGCCCCCGCACCGCGCTCGCGCTCGGGCTCAAGGTCGACGCCGACGCATTGCCGAGGTCGCTTCGCAACGACCTGCGCCACGGCCGTGTCGATCTCGACGATCCCGCTGTCACGCTCGCGCTGCTTCGACTCGATGCCGTCGTCGGCGTGAGGGGCTTCTTCGACGGTCCGCGCCTGCGCTCGATCGGCATCACCTGCGCGCTGTGCCATTCCACCGTCGACGATTCGCTCGCGGCCGGCATCGGCGGGCGACGCGACGGTTGGGCGAACCGCGATCTGGACGTCGGCTCGGTCATCGCGCTCGCGCCCGATCTTTCACCGTTCGCTTCGCTGCTCGGGGTATCGCAGGAGACCGTGCGACAGGTGCTGCGAGGATGGGGACCGGGAAAATTCGACGCCGAGCTCGTGCTCGACGGCAAGACGACCAACCCGAACACCGGTCGGTCGTCGGCGACGCTGCTCCCGCCGGCGTTCGGGCTCGCGGGCGTCAACCTGCACACGTGGACCGGCTGGGGGTCGGTCACGCACTGGAATGCGTTCGTCGCGAACCTCGAGATGCACGGCAAGGGCACGTTCTTCGATCCCCGCCTGAACGATGCCGCCAAGTTTCCCATCGCGGCGGCGAACGGCTTCGGCAACGTGCGCAGCACGCCCGACCTCATCACCGCGAAGCTTCCCGCGTTGCACGTCTACCAGCTCGCGCTGCAGGCGCCGCGACCGCCGGCGGGAAGCTTCGATGCGGCGGCGGCCGCGCGAGGCGAGGCGACGTTCAACGGCAAGGCCCGGTGCGCCACCTGCCACGTGCCGCCGCTGTTCACCGAGCCCGGCTGGAACATGCACACGGCGAGCGAGATCGGCATCGACGACTTCCAGGCGAAGCGCTCACCCGACGAGCGCTATCGCACGTCGCCGCTCAAGGGGTTGTGGACGCACCAGAAGGGCGGCTTCTACCACGACGGTCGCTTCGCGACGCTGCAGGAAGTCATCCAGCACTACGACAACGTCAGGGGCCTCGGACTGACCGACGCCGAGAAGGCCGATCTCGCACAGTATCTGCTGTCGCTCTGATGGCGGCCATTCGCTGGCGGCCGACGTCGACGCCCTCAGCGGCGAACTGCGGTGACCGCCGCGAGGATGCCCTGCAGCAGCGCCGTGGGCGTCGGCGGGCATCCGGGTACCTCGACGTCGACCGGAATGACGTTCGCGACGCGGCCGATCGTCGCATAGCCCGGATCGCCCAGCACGCCGGTGCCGCAGCCGCAGTTGCCGACGGCGACGACGAGCTTGGGCTCGGGCGTCGCATCGTAGGTGCGCTTCAGCGCCGCCGCCATGTGCTTCGACACCGGGCCGGTGACGAGCAGCATGTCCGCGTGGCGCGGGCTCGCGACGAAGCGCACGCCGAGGCCCTCGATGTTGTAGTAGGGGTTGCCGAGCGCATGGATCTCGAGCTCGCAGGCGTTGCAAGAGCCCGCGTCGACCTGGCGAATGGTGAGCGCCCGTCCGAGTGCGCGCAGGATATCGGCGTGCAGGCGCGTGGCCGCCTCGCCGGTCTGCGCGGGCGCCGGCGCGGGCTCGCTCGCGATACCGGTTCTTGCGATCTGCTTCAGGATCGTGAACATGCCGGCCTGTCAGAGGTCGTGCCCGCTGTACGTCAGGTTGAACGACTTGTTGATCAGCGGGAAATCGGGAACGATGTTGCCGATCACCGCGTGCTCGATCGCGGGCCAGTTCGTCCACGAGACGTCGTGCGGGTGGCAGCGGCGGATCGTTCCGTCCGGACCGGTCTCGATCGATACGAAGACCGGGCCGCGCCAGCCCTCCACCGCGCCGACGCCGTTGCGATAGCCGCCAACGGGCGGCAGCGGCTGGCGGACTTCGCCGGTGAGGTCGGTCGGCGGCAAGCGTTCGGCGATCGCGCGGACGAGCCGCAGCGACTCGGTGAGCTCGTCGAAGCGAACGGCGACGCGCGCGGCGACATCGCCGTCGTCTTGCGTGGCCTTGCGCACCTCGAGCTCGCCGTAAGGCTCGGGTGCGAAGTCGCGGCGCAGGTCGAACGCCTGCCCGCTCGCACGTCCGGCCATGCCCGCGAGCCCGAGCCTGCGGGCGAGCGGCGGCGCGACGTAACCGCAGGCGCGGAAGCGATCCTGCAGTCCCGCGTGCTCGTCATAGATCGAGCGCAGCGTGCCGACCTCCCGCGCGAGCGCGTCGGCGTGGCGCGCGAGCGCCTCGAGCACATTCGCGCCGACGTCGAGCGCGACGCCGCCGGGCACGATGTAATCCATGGCCATCCGGTGCCCGAACGCCTCGTGATTGGCGCGCAGCACGTCTTCCTTGAGACGCGAGAACTGCGCGAGGCCGAACGCGAAGCCGCCGTCGTTGCCGAGATAGCCGAGGTCGCCGAGATGGTTGGCGATGCGCTCGCGTTCGAGGGCGAGCGCGCGCAGCCACGTCGCACGGGCGGGGACGCGCGCTCCGGCGAGCGCTTCGGCCGCGGCCGCGTACGCCCACGCGTAAGCGACCGTGCTGTCGCCCGAGACGCGGCCCGCGATGCGGCCGCCGTCCGCGATGGCGAGCGACTCGAAGCGCTTCTCGAGTCCCTTGTGCACGTAGCCGAGCCGCTCCTCGAGGCGCAGCACCTTCTCCCCGACGACCTGGAAGCGGAAGTGCCCGGGTTCGATGATTCCGGCGTGCACCGGGCCGACCGCGATCTCGTGCACGCCGTCGCCCTCGACGCGAACGAACGGGTAGTCGTCGTCGGCCACGTCGCCGTGCGGCACGAATCCGCGCTGCAGCGGAAACCTGCCATCCGGCCAGCTCGCGTGGCGAAGCCAACGCCGCTGGTCGTCGGCGTCGGAGGCGGCGCCGACGAGGTCGAATGCGGCGCGCTGCATGCGTCCGGCGACGGGAAAGATCGCCGACAGGTCGGGATAGCGCGCCTCCGGGCCCGGCAGTGGATGCTCGAGCAGCGTCAGGCCCGACGCGTCGACGAGAAGAACCGACACGCGCAGGCCCCGCGCGCGATCCGAATCGTCGCACGCCCACAGGGCGGCGAGCCGCGCGCCTTCGTCGGCCGCCGCGCCGCACGCGAGCACGAGCTCGGAGGCGGTGACCTCCGCGCGCACGGCGCGGAGGTTCGACGCGAGCGCGGCCGGCGTGAGGCCGAGCGGGGAGAGGTTCATGGCGCTATCCGATGAGCCGCGCGGCTTCGCGGTACCAGTCGGCGAGCGCCGGGGGAATCCACAGCCCGAGCATCAGGACGATCAGCAGGTGGACGAACACCGGGATCATCGCAGGCCGGTGCGGCAGGCGCTTCACCGTGGTCTCGCCGAACACCATCGGCTGCACGCGCGAGAACACCGCGGCGAACGCCACGCCGAGCGCCGCGAGCAGGAACGGCGTCGCCCACGGCTGCTCCCGCATCGCCGTCGTGAGGATGAGGAACTCGCTCGCGAACACGCCGAACGGTGGCATGCCGAGGATCGCGAGCGTGCCGAGCGCGAGTCCCCAGCCGATCATCGGGCTCTGCGTGACGAGGCCGCGGATGTCGTCGATGACCTGCGTCCCGGCCTTCTGCGCGGCATGGCCGACGGCGAAGAAGATCGCCGACTTCGTGAGCGAGTGCACGGTCATGTGCAAAAGACCGGCGAAGTTGGCCACCGCGCCGCCCATGCCGAAGGCGAACGTCACGATGCCCATGTGCTCGATCGACGAATAGGCGAACAGGCGCTTGATGTCCTTCTGGCGTGAGAGCAGGAACGCGGCGACGACCACCGACAGCAGGCCGAAGCCCATCATCAGGCTCCTGGCGAAGCTCGTCGGCACCGCGCCCTCCACCAGCACCTTGCAGCGCACGACCGCATAGAGCGCGACGTTGAGCAGCAGGCCCGACAGCACGGCGGAAACCGGCGTCGGACCCTCGGCGTGCGCGTCGGGCAGCCAGTTGTGCAACGGGACGAGCCCGACCTTCGTGCCGTAGCCCACGAGCAGGAACACGAACGCGATCGACAGCACCGTCGGCTCGAGCTGCGTTTTCACCGCGTTGAGCTCGGTCCACAACAGCGCACCGCCGCCGGCGCCGAGCAGCTTCTCGGCCGCGAAGAACACGAGGATCGTGCCGAACAGCGCCTGCGCGATGCCGACGCCGCAGAGAATGAAGTACTTCCATGCCGCTTCGAGGCTCGCCGGCGTCCGGTACAGCGACACGAGCAGCACGGTCGTCAGCGTCGCTGCCTCGAGCGCGACCCACAGGATGCCGAGATTGTTGGTCAATAGCGCCAGCAGCATCGTGAAGTTGAACAGCTGGTACATCGCGTGGTAGAGGCGCAGGCGCGCCGGCGACAGCCGGCCGTGCTCCTGCTCGATGCGCATGTACGGGCGCGAGAACAGCGACGTCGTGAAGCCGACGAACGCCGTGAGCGCGACGAGGAACACGTTGAACGAGTCGACGAAGAACGCACGGCCGAGCACGAGCATCGGTCCGTCGGCGATGACGCGCGCAGTCAATGCGGCCGCGGCGAGGAACGTTGCGAGGCTCGCGACGACATTGACCGCCGGCGCCTCGCGGCGATGCCCGATCGCAGCGAGCAGGACGCCGCCGGCGAGCGGAATGCCGAGGACCGCGAGGATCTCGATCACCGGACGCCCCGGATGCGGAGACCCGCGTTGCGCCGTGCCGCGCGCAGCGTCGTGCCATCGCGCCGCCCTGACGCGTCGCATGTTGCGTGGCTCGTTCGCGCAACTAGGCAGCTTCCGCCCGTGGCAGCGGACCCGCGGGCCCCGTGCGTCGCGCTCATTCGCCTTCCCTGAGCTTCTCGAGATGCTTGAGGTCGAGGCTGTCGAACTGCTCGCGGATCTGGAAGAAGAACACGCCGAGGATCACCATGCCGACCAGCACGTCGAGCGCGATGCCAAGCTCGACGACCATCGGCATGCCGTAGGTCGCACTGGTCGCCGCGAAGAACAGGCCGTTCTCCATCGACAGGAAACCGATCACCTGCGGGACCGCCTTGCGGCGCGTGATCATCATCAGGAACGAGAGCATCACGCAGGCGATCGCGATGCCAAGCGTCGAGCGCGTCACCGTGACGGCGAGCTGCGAGATCGGAAACGCGAGGTTGAAAGAGAACACGCAGACGACGATGCCGATCAGCATCGTGGTCGGGATGTTGATCAGCCCCTCGACGTCCCAGCGCACGTCGAGGCGCCGGATCAGGCGGTAGAGGATCCACGGCAGCAGGAAGACCTTGAGGACCAGCGTGAGCGCCGCCGAGAAATAGAGGTGCGACTGACCGGTTCCCCACCCGACGATCGCCGTCGATGCCGCGAGCGCCATGCCCTGCGCCGCGAAGAGATCGATCAGCGACAGCACGCGGCGCTGCGCGAGCATGGCGAACGCGAGCAGCAGCAGGATCGCCGCGAACAGGTTGATGAGCTGCGCGTAGAGGGGCAAAGCGGACATCGAGCGTCAGCTTCCCAGCAGCAGGTTGACGAGCATCGCGAGCACCGCGAGCATGAAGGCGGTGCCGAGGAACTCGGGCGCGCGGAAGATACGCATCTTCGCCGACAGTGTCTCGATCAGCGCCAGTGCGAAGCCGCCGGCAACGAGCTTCGCCACGAGAATCGGCGCGGCCACGACGATGCCGGGCCAGTCGCCCGCTTCGGCGATGCCCGCCGGCAGGAACAGCGCGAGGCCGATGCACGAATAGTTGAAGAGCTTGAGCGCCGAGGCCCACTCGATCAGCGCCAGGTGGCGCGCCGAGTACTCGAGCAGCATCGCCTCGTGGATCATCGTCAGCTCGAGGTGCGTCGACGGGTTGTCGACCGGGATGCGCGCGTTCTCCGCGAGCGAGACCATCGTGAACGCGACGCCGGCGAACGCGAGGCTCGGATAGATCGCGAACTCGCGGTGTGCGAGCGTCTCGACGATCGTCGGCAGCGAGGTCGAACCGGAGATCAGCGACGCGGTGAACAGCACCATCAGGAGCGCGGGCTCGGCGAGGAAGCCGACGAACATTTCCCGGCGCGCGCCCATCGTGCCGAACGCCGTGCCGATGTCCATCGCGGCGAGCGCGATGAACACGCGCGCCAGCGCGAACAGGCCGACGAGCGCGATCGCGTCGGCGGCCTGCGCGAACGGCAGGTCGGTCGCGAGCGATGGCACGATCGCGGCCGCGCAGCACATGGCGCCGAAAACGACGTACGGCGTCAGCCGGCACAGCGGCGAGGCGTTCTCCGCGACGACGGCGTCCTTGCTGAACAGCTTGTGGATCGTGCGGTAGGGCAGCGCGAGCGGTGGCGCGCGCTTGTTCTGCAGCCACGCGCGGCACTGGTTCACCCAGCCGACCAGAAGCGGCGCCAGCGCGAGCGCGACGACGAGCTGCAGGAGCTGCGAGACGAATCCGGTGGGCGTCATCGCACGAAGAAGAGCAGGGCGAGCAGCGTGATGAAGCTGTACGTCAGGTACACCGAGATGCGGCCCTGCTGCAGCAGACCGACGATGCGCGCCGCGAATTCCGCACCGCGCGCGATCGGCAGGTACAGCGCGTGCCAGAGCCGGTCGCCGATCTTCACCGAGTAGCGCGGCGCCGCATCGAATGGCGTGGGCAGCTCGCGCTCGACGCGGAAGAACGGCTCGAACACCTGCCGGATCGGCTGGCCGAAGCCCTCCGCGGTGTCCTGCATGCGCGGCGTCTGCAGCGGATATCCGCAGTCCCATGGAGGCGCCCGCCGCACGCGGCCGTGCCACAGCCGGTGCACGATCCCGATCGTGGCCAGCACGACGACGACGATGACGACGAGCACGATCAGCGGGCTGTAGCTCGCACGGTCGCCGCTGATCGGGGCGAGCAGCAGCCAGTTGCCGCTGCCTTCCGTGATCGCCGGCGTGCCGGCGAGCATCACCGTAACGGGCTCCAGCACGCCGATCACCGTCGCCGGGAAGATGCCGAGCAGCACGCAACCGACGGCCAGCGCGGCAAGCGCGATGCGCTCGTGGCGCCCGGCATCGTGCGCGTGCGCGAGGTTCGGCTCGCGCGGCTGACCGAGGAAGATGACGCCGTAGAACTTGACCATGACGTAGGCGGCGATCGCGGCGGCGAGCGCCAGCGCGGCGGCGGCCAGCGGCACGAGCATGTTGACGAACGACTGCGGGAGCGTCGGCGTGAAGAGGAACGCCTGCAGCAGCAGCCATTCGGACACGAAGCCGTTGAGCGGCGGCAGGCCGGCGCTGGCCAGCGCCCCGACGAGCGCGAGCGCTGCGACCCAGGGCATGCGATGGATGAGCCCGCCGAGCTTGCCGAGGCTTCGCTCGCGCGTCGAATGCAGCACCGAGCCGGTCGCGAGGAACAGCAGGCTCTTGAAGAACGCGTGGTTGAGCGCGTGGTAGAGCACCGCGGTGAGCGCGATGGCGGCGAGCAGCGGCTTCGCATACGCCGAATAGAGCAGCGCCAAGCCGATGCCGGCGACGAGGATGCCGATGTTCTCGATCGACGAGTAGGCGAGCAGCCGCTTCATGTCGGTCTGCGCCGCGGCGAACACGACGCCGTAGAGCGCGGTGACGAGCCCGAGCGACAGCGCGATCACGCCCCACCACCACTGCTGGCCGTCGAGGAGGTCGAAGCACACGCGCAGCAGGCCGTAGATCGCCGTCTTCAGCATGACGCCGCTCATCAGCGCGGACACGGGCGAGGGCGCGGCCGGATGCGCCTCGGGCAGCCAGACGTGCAGGGGCAGCAGGCCGGCCTTCGCGCCGAAACCGAACAGCGCGAGAAAGAACGCCGCCGACGGCCACGCGCCGGCGAGGTTCGCGGCGCGCATGCCTTCGAACGTGTAGTCGCCGGTGCCGCCCTGAAGGACGCCGAAGCAGAGCAGGATCGCGATGGCCCCGACGTGCGCGATGAGGAGATACAGGAAGCCCGCGCGGCGGATCTCCGGGATGCGATGCTCGGTGGTGACCAGGAAATAGGACGCCAGTGCCATCGCTTCCCACGCCACCATGAAGAAGTACGCGTCGTCGGCGACGAGCACGGCCGCCATCGCCGCGAGGAACACGTGGTACTCGAAGCAGATGAGGCCGGGCGGCGTCCCTTCGCTCGAGCGGAAGTAGCCGGCCGAGAACAGCGAGATCGCCGCGCCGGCGAGGCCGAGGATCGCGAGGAAGAACGCGCCGAGCGCATCGAGGCGCGTGTGGAACGGCAGATCGGGAAGCCCGAGCGGCAACACGAGCGCGGACGCCGGATCGCGCAGCGCGGCGAGCGCGACGATCGCGAGCGCGAACCCGACGCCCGCGCCGAGCGGGAACAGCACGCGGCTGATGAACTTCAGCCGATGCGGGACCGCCAGGCCGATGCTGCCGATGGCGAGCCAGGCGAGGATCGCCGCAAGGCACAGGGACAGCGGTGACATGGCTGGCGTCACGACCTCGCCGCCGGGGCCGGCGCGGGTCGCGCAGCGCAACCCTTGACCATCATTTCACGCGCATGCCGGGCTGCGCGCCGCTGTCCGGCGCGAGCAGGTAGACGCCGGGACCGTCGCCCGACGCGGCGAGCACCATGCCCTCTGACACGCCGAACTTCATCTTGCGTGGCGCGAGGTTGGCGACCATCGGCGTGAGGCGGCCGACGAGATCCGCCGGCCGGTACGCCGACTTGATGCCGGCGAACACGGTGCGGTGCCGGCCTTCGCCGACGTCGAGCGTGAGCCTGATGAGCTTGTCCGCGCCCTCGACGGTTTGCGCGTCGACGATGCGGGCGATGCGAACGTCGATCTTGGCGAAGTCGTCGATGGAGATCGTGTCCCTCACCCCCGGCCCCTCTCCCGCGGGCGGGAGAGGGGAGCGGTCACCCGATGCCCCGCTGGCAATGGCGACCGTGGCCGATGCAGCGCTTGGTTCGGCGACCGTGGCCGATGCAGCGGTTGGTTTGGCGGCCGTGGCCGATGCAGCGGTTGGTTTGGCGGCCGTGGCCGATGCAGCGGTTGGCTTGGCGACCGTGGCCGATGCAGCGCTTGGTTTGGCGACCGTGGCCGATGCAGCGGTTGGTTTGGCGACCCTGGCCGATGCAGCGCTTGGCTTGGCGCCCGCCGATGCAGCGCTTGGCTTAGCGCCCGCG
>Ga0307408_100002367_pt1 | contig 13311 bp, 14 predicted proteins | sample 322Cmetagenome_FD_202116 | JGI IMG/M metagenome (GOLD analysis project Ga0307408, IMG submission 202116) | Maize rhizosphere microbial communities from greenhouse at UC Davis, California, United States - 322HYB-C-3 | ecosystem: Host-associated > Plants > Roots > Rhizosphere > Soil | place... | reverse complement strand
AGCCGAGGACCAGGCCGGCAATGGCGAGCCCGCGGCCGGCGGGCTCGCGGAGCAGTGCCAGATGGCCCAAGACCACCGCGGCAATCTGCGGCAGGATGAAAATGCCCAGCCCAAGGAAAACCGCGGTGCCGCAGCACAGGCTCGCGATGCTTAGCCCTTTGGGCTCGGGCGGTGCGCCGTAGGGCGTGCCGTAGTAGGAGGGCTGCCCGTAGGCGGTGCCGTACGGTCCAGGCTGCTGGCCGTATGCGGGCGGCTGGACATACTGCGGCGGCTGGCCGTAGGGAACTCCGGGAGGCACTGGCTGTGACCCCCGCGGTGGAATATACGACGGCGGCTGGTAGCCGTCCGGCGTCCCCTCATCGCCGGAGGCAGGCTGGTTCGTCATGGGAAATCCCCTTTTTTGTGGCTAGAACCAGCCTATCAATGCGCCGCGCGGAGGTGTGGGCCCGTGATACACCATCTGATAAATCGGCCTTCAGAGCTATGGGGCCCAGAGCGGCACCGTGAGTGAGAACACCACGATCCCCAGGAGCAGCAGGCTCCACAAACCGGCCGCCATTTGTCGTCCGCGGGCCTGCGCAGCCCTCCCGATGTGCATCTTTGCGGAGCCGCGCGTGACGTTGCCGGAAGCTGAACCGTGGTAGCGGCTGGGAAGCGGCGGCGGATACATCGTGCCGTTGTTCGAGCGGGCACCCGGGTGCGGCGGCCGGATATTCGGCCGTTGCGGGTTGTGTGGCTGTGGCGAGTTGTGCGGCCGTTGCGGGTTGCGCGGCTGCGGCCAGGTGTTGGGCTGCGTTCTGTTGTGAGGCTGCGGACGTGCCGGGACGGAAGGGTAGTTTCGGATTGCAGGCGACTGCGGTTGAGTCAGCTGCTGTCCCAGACGGGAGTACAGGCCAACCGCCGTCGGCTGATCCAGTGCTGCCGGGAGCGCTGCCACCCGCGCAACCACAAGGTTGATGCCCAGCACGGCGACGCCGGAGCCCGTCACGTCTTCGAAGTCAGGCTGGCCGGTGAGGCAGATGATGGAGCGGACCAGGTGCCGGTGGGGCGCGTCGAGCAACGCAGCCACAGCGGCCGCCTGTCCCAGGGCGCCGTCCACCGCGGGGTTCCGTGAATAGCCGTTCTGCCTGAGGACGCCGTCCCTGACCTCAACGGTGCCGGACCAGTTCTTTGCATCCACCACCACAACGCCGCCCGGTCCCACCAGCACGTGGTCAAGGTTGGCCATCGGCCGGCCGGGCCAGTGAACGTCGTGCAACAGGAACCAGCCCTGCGGGGTCAGTTCGCCCAGCAGGCTCGCGGTGCGGCGCTCCCCCTCCCCGCCGGGGCCCCAGGGATCGGAGGCGCGTTCGGCATGGTCCAGCTGGCGCTTGAGCCGCGCGATGCGCTCCGCCGCCAGCCGTGACTGCTCTGACGCTCCGTCGCCTGCTGCCATGGACTGTCCTCCTTGGTTCGCCGCAGCTCGATTCCCCGCAACTGGATTCCCTGCAACGCTGACGGCGGCGGAGAGAACCGCCGTCGTAATTTGTTTAGAAAATTAGCAGCCTGCGGACAGCCGGTATATAGGTACTTTTGGCGCCACTACTCGCTTTTCCACCGCCAATTACTGCCCTCAATAAATGCAAAAAGGAATAAATAGGTAAATGCCGGATGAAATTCGGCGTCATAGGGGCCGGATTCCGGACAAACCGTGTTGCGCCCCGCCGTCGTCTGGCATGCTGGTGCAATGGCTAGCCGCGCGGGCACAGTTGCCCAACCCCAAGACCTTGTTGACCTCACTGCGCTCCTGGATGCGTACTACGATGTTTCCCCCGATCTGAGCGATCCGGGCCAGCGCGTTGCGTTCGGCACCTCCGGGCACCGGGGGTCCAGCCTGAAGGCTTCGTTCAACGAGCCCCATATCGTGGCCATTACCCAGGCGATCGTGGAATACCGTGCCGGCCAGGGCATCACCGGCCCGCTGTACATGGCAAAGGATACGCACGGCCTCAGCGAACCGGCGCAGAACTCCGCGCTCGAGGTTCTGGCAGCCAACGGCGTGAACGTGCTGATCGACGCCCGCCACGGCTACACGCCCACGCCTGCCCTCAGCCACGCCATCCTTACCCACAACCGGAACGCCCCTGCCGGCGCACCGCAGGCGGACGGCATCGTGGTCACTCCGAGCCACAACCCGCCCGGTGACGGCGGCTTCAAGTACAACCCGCCGCACGGCGGACCCGCAGACACCGACGCCACCGGCTGGATCGCCAACCGTGCCAACGAACTCCTTGAGAACGGGCTCCGTGGCGTCAAGCGCATTCCGGTAGCGGATGCCCTGGCGGCTGAGACCACCGGCAAGTTCGACTTCCTGAGCAGCTACGTGGACGACCTCCCGTCCGTCCTGGACCTCAACGCCATCCGCGAGGCCGGCGTCCGGATCGGCGCCGACCCCATGGGCGGCGCGTCGGTTGACTACTGGGGGGAGATCGGCGAACGCCACCACCTGAACCTCACCGTGGTGAACCCCACCGTTGATCCGCAGTGGGCTTTCATGACCCTGGACTGGGACGAGAAGATCCGGATGGACTGCTCCTCGCCGTCCGCCATGGCCTCGCTGATCAACCGCATGTCCAGCGGCGCAACTTTCGATGTCGCCACAGGCAACGACGCCGACGCTGACCGCCACGGCATCGTTACGCCCGACGGCGGCCTGATGAACCCGAACCACTACCTCGCCGTCGCCATCGACTACCTTTACCGCCACCGCACGGGCTGGAACCCGGCGTCGGTGATCGGCAAGACGCTCGTGTCCTCCTCCATCATCGACCGCGTGGCCGAGAGCCTGGGCCGCAAGCTCGTTGAGGTTCCGGTGGGCTTCAAATGGTTCGTTCCCGGCCTGCTCTCCGGCGAGGGCGCGTTCGGCGGTGAGGAATCCGCCGGCGCTTCCTTCAACAAGATGGACGGCAGCGTGTGGACCACGGACAAGGACGGCATCCTGCTGGCCCTGCTGGCCTCGGAGATCACGGCTGTCACCGGCAAGTCGCCCTCGCAGCTGTACAAGGGCCTCACTGACCAGTTCGGCGATCCCGTGTACGCCCGGATCGACGCCGCAGCCACCCGAGAACAGAAAGCAGCGCTCGGGAAGCTGTCGCCGTCGGACGTCACCGCCACCGAGCTCGCCGGCGAAACTATCACGGCCAAGCTCACTGAGGCTCCGGGCAACGGCGCTTCGATCGGCGGCCTGAAGGTGGTCACCGAGAATGCTTGGTTCGCCGCCCGCCCGTCCGGCACCGAGGACGTCTACAAGATCTACGCAGAGTCGTTCAAGGGCGCCGACCACCTGAAGCAGGTCCAGGCCGAAGCCAAAGCCCTGGTTGACGCGGTCATCGCCTGACCCAACGCTCTCTCACTTAATGCCGGAAAACAGCGACGCTCTCTCACTTTCTTTAGGAAGGTGAGAGAGCGTCAGCCTTTAAGGCGCAAGAGGTGAGAGAGCGTCAGACGGTGCGTACGACGGCTAGACGGTGCGTACGACGTCCGCGTAAGCGAACTTCGGCTTTGCTTCGCCCCAGGCCTCGGGCCCGGGCTGGCCGATGTTGACCACCAGGAAGCTCTTCTGGTCCCCGGCGGGGAAGAACGCCGCATCAATTGCGGAGAAGTCGGCGCCGGTCATGGGGCCTGCCGAGAAACCGAGGGAACGCACTGCCAGGATGAAGTAGCCGGCCTGCAGGTGGGCGTTGTTGTTGCCCGTGCTGGCCGCGAGATCCGGCGATGCGTCGTACATGGCCTTGGGGGCGTTGTAGCTGGGCAGGAACTTGTCCCACTGGTCCTGCCAGGCCGTGTCGTAGCTGAGGACTGCAACAAGCGGGGCGGTCGCCGTCTTGGCGCGGTTGCCCGGCGAGAGGGTCTCCACGAGCTGGGCGCGGGCTTCAGCGGACCGGACATAGGTCACGCGCATCGGCTGGGAGTTGAAAGCCGTGGGACCGAACTTGGTCAGTTCGTAGATGGCGCGGGCCTGCTCATCCGTGACTTCTCCGGTGAATGCGTTGGCCGTACGGGCCTCAGCGAAAATCGCGTCCACTGCGGCTGCGTCGATCACTGCTTCTTCATGGGCAATTGTCATCTGCATACCTTCCGATGGGCCCGCTCACCCGGAGGCGGCTGGCGGTTCTCGTTCCATAGTTGCAACTTCAACTGAATTGTTCCTCTTCCCGTGACTGCGCGTGACGTTCCACACAGCCGCGGCAATGCGCGCCCACCTGGACACCCGCTGGCCGGGGCGCACCGCACGGCCTGCGCGGTAATGTTGCTCCGGAAGATTCCTTCCCCCTCCCGACACATACTTCTTTGAAAGGCTCCCGGCCATGAGCATGCTTGGTACCAAATGGAAGCTTCACGGCAACGGAAAGTCGGTCCGCCCCGGCGAGGTGGTGGCCCCCGATGAACGCCTCACCTGGCCGCTGACCATCGGAGTGGGAATGCAGCACGTGGTGGCCATGTTCGGCGCCACCTTCCTGGTGCCCATCATCACCGGCATGCCGCCGGCCACCACACTGTTCTTCTCCGGCATCGGAACCCTGCTCTTCCTGGTGATCACCCAGGGCAGGGTACCCAGCTACCTCGGCTCGAGCTTTGCGTTCATCGCTCCCATCATGGCCTCCCAGCAGCAGTTCGGGATCCCCGGCGCACTGGGCGGAGTGGTGCTCGCCGGCGCCGGGCTGGCAATCATCGGCGCCGTGGTGCAGAAATTCGGAGCCGGCTGGATCAACCGGCTCATGCCGCCCATCGTCACCGGCGCCATCGTGGCACTCATCGGACTGAACCTGGCCCCGGCAGCCAAAAACAACTTCGACGCCGCCCCGGTTACCGCGGTGATCACGCTGGCCACCATCATCCTGGTGAGCGTGCTGTTCAAAGGCATTCTGGGCCGCCTCAGCATCCTGGTGGGTGTGGTGGTGGGTTACCTTGTGGCCATGCTCCGCGGCGAAGTGGACTACTCCAAGATGGACGCAGCCGCCTGGGTGGGCCTGCCTCACTTCCAGACCCCTGAATTCCACCTGGGCGTCGTTGGGCTCTTCGTCCCCGTGGTTCTCGTGCTGGTGGCCGAGAACATCGGCCACGTGAAGTCCGTCTCCGCCATGACCGGCCAAAACCTTGACGGCGTCTCCGGCCGCGCGCTCATGGCGGACGGCGCCGCCACCGTGCTGGCCGGCTTCGGCGGCGGTTCAGGAACCACCACCTACGCCGAAAACATTGGTGTCATGGCCGCCACGAAGGTGTACTCGACGGCGGCCTACTGGGTGGCCGGCATCTTCGCGATCATCCTCAGCTTCTCCCCGAAGTTCGGTGAACTGATCGCCACGGTTCCCGCTGGAGTGCTGGGCGGTGCGGCCACCATGCTGTACGGCATGATCGGCATTCTGGGGGTCAAGATCTGGGTCCAGAACAAGGTCAATTTCTCCAACCCGGTCAACCTGACCACCGCAGCGGTGGCCCTGATCATCGGCATCGCCGACTACACCTGGACCATCGGCGAACTGACGTTCACCGGCATCGCCCTGGGCTCCGCCGCCGCACTGGTGATCTACCACGGCATGACGGCGATCGCGAAGGCCCGCGGGAGCGTGGCTGAACCGGAGACCGAACAGGCAGGACTGCCCCCGGCGGCCAAGGCCGCGATCGCCGCCGCCAAGCGGTCTCCGAAAAAGCGGCGATAGCCGACGGCGGGCGGGCAGCTTTCGAATGCCGCCCGCCCGCCTGTAAACCCGGCCTTGGATTACCCTGACCTACCCGGCGTCGAACGTATCGTCGTCGCGGTCCTTGGGGGCCGTGCTGTCCGGCAGGTCAGTGCCGCTGCCGTCAGGGATTCCTGCCGCGTCCTGGTTCGGTTCCGAGGAAAACGGACGCCCGGAATCGGGGTCCTCCGTGTTGGACTCGTCCATTTCTGCTTCCGCGGACGGCACGGCTGCGTCGCTTCCGGCTGCCGGCTCAAAGCCGGGGTCCGCGCTTTCATTTTCTGCGTTCATCTGGTCCTCCGTTCCTCCGAAGCGTCCCGCTCCGGGTTCTCCCGCACTGTCCTGGTCTTCGGCGCCGAACTGGCTGAGGTCGGGCGCCCCGGCAGGGTAGGTTTCGCCGTCCGGGCTGTCCTGGCTCAAGCCCGCCGCGTCGAATGCTTCTTCCTCGCGCGGCTGGGCGAACTTCTTCGCGTCGGCACCGCCCATTTCCTGCTCGACCGTGGGCGTTCCATAACCGCCCTCTTCCTCGATGGGTGTTCCCTGATTCTCCTGCGTCATGTCATTCCTCCTGCTGGTCGCATCTGTTGGGAAATTCTGGGCGGATCAGAGACCCTTCCCGCCTGTCACTGGAAGCACCGCTCCGGAAATGTAGGACCCATGATCAGAGGCGAGCAGGACGTAGGCGGCCGCGAGCTCCGCGGGCTGTCCCGCCCGGCCCAAAGGAGTGTCCTGACCGAACTTCGGCAGTTTCTCGGGCCATTCCGTAGCTGGAATCAGCGGTGTCCAGATGGGGCCAGGGGCAACGGCGTTGACCCGGATGCCCTTGGGCCCGAGTTCCTGGGCCAGCGCCTTAGTGAATGCCACCTGGGCGCCCTTGGTCATGGCGTAGTCGATGAGGCCCGGCGACGGGTTGAACGCCTGGATCGAGGCGGTGGTGATGATGGACGCCCCTGCTTTAAGGTGCGGCACCGCGGCCCTGGCCGTCCACAACAGCGAGTAGAGGTTGGTTTTGAAAACGCGGTCGAATTCCTCGGTGGGAAGCGTCTCAAAGCTGTCGCGGTTCTTTTGGTAGGCCGCGTTCAGTACCACCACGTCCAGGTGGCCGAACTCCGCTAATGTGTCCTCCACGATTTTGGTGCTGAACTCTTCACTCCGCCCATCGCCCGGCAGCAACAGCGCCCGCTGCCCGGCCTTCCGGATCCATGCCGCTGTGTCCTGGGCGTCGGCTTCCTCTTCGGGAAGGTAGGAGATGGCGACGTCGGCCCCCTCGCGGGCGAACGCAATGGCCACGGCCCTGCCGATGCCGGAGTCGCCCCCGGTGATAAGCGCCGCCTTGCCTGTGAGCGCGTTGCTTCCCTCGTAGCTTTCCTCGCCATGATCAGGCTTCGGCTCCATGGGCGCCGTGAGCCCCGGCTGTTCCTGCACCTGTTCCGGGAACGGCCCCTCGTGGTAGCCCTTCCTGGGGTCCTGCGGCTGGTGGTCCTGCTTGTTGTCGGTCATTCTCCACCTCGCTAACTTCTCGGTTTTTCCTGCGTCCGGTGCGTAACCGGCCCTTCGAAACTATCCCAGCGGACAGGGCAAGTCCACCGTTTTTGACAATTTAGTCAGCAAACTTAGTATTGCTTGTAGGAGGCTTCAAGCCTAGGTTGAAAGTCAGTTGTGCGCGCAGCGTGCCAAGCCCGGAGGTGAGCCCATGTCAGAACGCGATGCGGTGTCTGGCGACGGCAGGAACGAGACCGTCAACCAGCAGATGGACCGCAACTGGGGAGAACTACTCCAGGAGCTCCGGGTACTGCAGACAGGCGTCCAGATCCTGGCAGGCTTCCTCCTGACCATTCCCTTCCAGGAACGCTTCGAGAGACTGGACGACTACCAGGTGGGGCTCTACCTGAGCAATGTGGTACTCGCCGCCCTCATCACAGCAGTCATCCTCCTCCCGGTGAGCGTGCACCGCCGGCTTTTCCGCAAGCAGCTCAAGCAGACACTCGTTTCCAGTGCCGACCGGATCGCCAAAGTGGCCCTGGCCGGCGTCGCGCTCCTGAGCGCCGGAACGGCGTCGCTGGTGTTCGATGTGACCGCCGGACGGGAGGCCGGCCTCCTCGCAGGCGGAGGCCTCCTCGCCGTCATGATCGTGCTGCTTGTTTTCGTGCCGATCCTGCTTCACAAACGGGCAGCAAGGGGCTAGCCGACAGGGCGGCGTGATGCTTGCCTGATTCAATCAAACTCTCCGGGAGGCGCAATGAAGAAGTGGGCTAAGGAACACGGGCTGCTGCTGGCCAACATCGGACTTTTCGCGGTGTTTTTCGGCGGCATGATCATCAGCGGGACCAGCGACTACAGCGAAGACCAGATGGCCCACGGCCAGCCGGCGGTGACCATCGCCGAGTACCTTGGTACCGGGGCGTTCCTTGAGGCCACCTTTGAGAACTGGGAATCAGAATTCCTGCAGATGGGTATGTACGTCATCCTGACGGTCTTCCTTTTCCAGAAGGGCTCTTCGGAATCCAAACCGATGGGCCGTACCGCGCCGCAGGACCAGGACCCGCGGGACGCAACCGTGAAGGCAGCCACGCCATGGCCGGTGCGCCGCGGAGGGCTAGTGCTGAAGCTGTATGAGCACTCCCTGTCCATCATGTTCCTGCTGCTTTTCCTCGCCTCCTTTACCATCCATGCCATTGGCGGCAGCGAAGAATACAGCGAGGAACAGCAAAGCCACGGGCAGCCGGGCGTGACGCTGCTCGGCTACCTCGCCACCAGCCGGTTCTGGTTCGAGTCCTTCCAGAACTGGCAGAGCGAGTTCCTGGCCGTTGCCGTGCTGGTGGGCGCTTCCGTCTACCTGCGCGAACGGGGATCGCCCGAGTCCAAGCCGGTGGCCGAACCGCACTACGAGACCGGGGCCTAGCGGCCCCGGCCGCTGTCACGCGCCTTCAAGCACCTGGCTGGTGGCCCAGGCGAGGTACTTGGCAGCATTGGCGACGGCGTCTTCCGGGCTGGCGGCGACGTCCAGGAGCTGTGCTGCAGCCACCACTCCGTGCTTGGCGAGGTCCTCCGGAGTGACCAGGATGCGGCCGGCCACCACAATCACCGGGATGCCCCGCTCGCGCGCCGCATCCGCCAGGGCAATCGGGGCTTTGCCTGTCAACGACTGCGAATCCATGGACCCTTCACCGGTGATCACCAGGTCAGCTTCAGCCAGCTGGCCGGCAAGGCCGGTCAGGCCCGCCACCAGCGCGAAGCCGCCTTCGAGGGTGGCCCCGCTGAAGGCAAGGAACGACGCCGGGAACCCGCCGGCCGCGCCGGCTCCGGGAACGTTGACGTCGCGTCCCGTGGCCTGCCGGAGAACGGATGCCCAGTTGCGGAGCCCTGCGTCCAGCAGTTCCACGGCGTCCGCGTCGGCCCCCTTCTGCGGGCCGAAGACGTGCGACGCTCCGTCGCTTCCGAACAGCGGGTTCTGGACGTCCACGGCAATCCGGAACCTCACGGCGGCCAGCCGGGGGTCCAGGCCGGCAACGTCAACGCCCACAACTTCAGCCAGGGAACCGCCGCCCAGGGGAACCACGTTTCCGGCGGCGTCCAGCGGCTTCAGGCCCAAAGCGCGCAAAGCGCCGCTGCCGCCGTCGGTCATGGCGGAACCGCCCACGCCCAGCACGATCTCCGTGGCCCCGGCGTCCAGCGCTGCGGCGATCAGCTGGCCGCAGCCGTAGCTGTGGGCACGCAGTGCGTTCGCGGGCGTGGGCTCCATGTGCGCCAGCCCCGATGCCTGGGCGGTTTCAATCACTGCGGTTGCACCGCCGAAGGCATCCTTCCGAATGGCCCACGCCGCACCGATGGGCGCCAGGATGGGTCCGACGACGGCGTTCAGCCGCTCCTCATAACCGGCGGCAACGGCGGCCTCCAGGGTGCCTTCCCCGCCGTCGGCCACCGGAAACTGCGTGGCCACCGCATCCGGATAGACGCGCAGCGCCCCCTCGGCAATGGCGCTGGCTGCCTGGGCAGCGGTCAATGACCCTTTGAACTTGTCCGGAGCGATGAGAATGCGCATGGGTCTATCCTGCCAGCATCCGCCGGAAAGCGCTTACCTACGTTGTAAAGAACCTGCGCTGTAAAAAACGCGCAGGAACGGAAGGCCCTGCCACGCAATGCGACCCGGCCGGCGCTGACAGGTCCGGTCGGAGCTAGTGGCGGCGCAGCGCCTGATCCGGAGCCTCGGAACCAGGGAGGCCGGCAAAGCCGCCAATGGCCTCGGCCACCTGGTCCGTGCCGGTGTGCTGGACCACGTGCCCGCAGCCGGGGACCTCCGCCAACGTGCCCGCCGGTGCCCGGCGGGCAAGGATCCGGCACCATTCGCCGGTTGCGATGGGGTCCCTGGCGCCGCGAAGAATCATTACTGGCGTGCCGAGTTCCCGGATCCGATCCTCGGTGCGGTAGTTCATCATGACCCGCAGCTGCTTGAAGTACCAGCCCGGGGCGCAACGCAGGTAATCGCTGAAGACCACGGCGTTCGAGCCCGGCGTTTCGAACAGGAGCGCGTCCCTGGTCAGCGCAAGCATCTGGCGGAGTACCGTGCGGTTCCTGACGTCCACCACAGGTCCCATCAGCACCACGTGCGGCACCTGGTCCGGCCGCTGCAGGGCCGCCTCCAGGACGAACTGCGCCCCCATGGAATGGCCCACCAGGACGCGCGCTCCCACCCCGGCGCCGTCCAGCACCTCATGGATGAACGCTCCCTGGTCCGCGACCGACAACTGGCGGTCCGGGCGCGGCGAGGAGCCGAAACCGGGCAGGTCAATCGAAATGGTGTCCACAGTCGCTGCCAGGACCTGGTGCAGCCGGGCAAGGTACCGGTGGGAGACGCCAATCCCATGAATGAGGACGACCGCGGGGGCTTCCGCTGCGGATCCAGGCCGATCCGGCGATCCAGGCTGGGCGCCTGATACGGCCCGCGAGACGTACATCCGTCCACGAAGGCCTCCGGCCTCGACGTCTGTTGCTACGGCACCCTTCATCCGTCGAGGATAGCCCGCAGCGGCGGTGACTCCGTTATTCCCCGTGCCCCTGGTCCGCGCTCATGGAGTCCTCCGCGGGAGGAGTTTCGCCGGGCGGAACTCCTCCTCCGGGCTCCAGGCCTGTGATGTTGCCTTCCAACGGGTCAGGGTTCGCAGTGGCTCCGGGATCCTTGGACGTCCTGCCCGACTCTTCTGCTTCGTCCCGGCCGGTCCGGTCCGGATTCGAGGGGTCGTTCTCGGGGTGATAGCTGCTCATGGTTTCGTCCGTTCTTCAGGGGAATGGGAAGGCGTGAAAGCTGATGGGTGGCCAGCCTAGCCTTCCCCGGATGCCGCGACAAGGACGCACCAGCAGTAGTAACGTGGGCCTTCCTGAGCTATCGACAGCCGATAAGTGCGCGATGACGGCCTGGGGAACGGGCCCGGACCAAGGGGGTAGCAATGCTGCAATCCGATGACCGACGTCCTTCAGGAAGGGGTTCCATGAGTACCGGATTGACCGAGCTTCTGCTGGTGCGTCACGGCGAGAGCGAGGGCAACGTGGCCGCCACAATGGCCAGACAGTCCGGAGCCCATGTCATCGAGGTGCCGGCACGGGATGCCGACGTGGAACTATCGGCCACGGGACGGGAACAGGCGCTGGCACTCGGCCGGTTGTTCGCTGATTTTCCCGATGAGCAGCGCGCCGCTGCAGTGTGGTCCTCGCCTTACGTCCGCGCCCGCCAGACGGCCGAACTCGCCGTGAAAACCGGCGGCTGGCCGGCAGCGATCCTCATCGACGAACGGCTTCGCGACAGGGAACTGGGCATCCTGGACATGCTGACCTCCGCGGGCGTGGAAGCCCGGCTTCCGGAGGAAGCGGCGCGACGGCGGTGGCTGGGAAAGTTCTACTACCGGCCGCCCGGCGGCGAGTCCTGGGCCGACGTCGTGCTCCGGCTACGTTCCCTGCTCGCTGACCTTGAACGTCAACCGGGCGCTGACCGGGTTGTGCTGGTGTGCCACGACGCCCTGATCCTGCTGTTCCGCTACATCCTGGAAGGGCTCACGGAACCGGAAATCCTCGATATCGCCGCGACGTCCACCGTGCTCAACGCCTCCCTCACCCGGTTCGCCCGTCCGGACGGCAACGGCCCCTGGATCCTGGAGAGCTTCAACATGGCCGACCATCTGGTCAGTGAAGGCGTTCCGGTGACCGAACACGCGGGAGACGCCAATGTCCACCCCGCCTAGGCCGGCAGCCGAGCCCGTCACACCCACCCTCCTGCGCGGCTGGCCGCTGCCAGGCGGCGGGGCCGGCAAGGACGATCGCGGGTCCGTGCTCGTCATTGGCGGCGCACGCAAAACTCCGGGTGCCGCACTCCTGGCCGGCACCGCCGCCTTGCGCGCCGGCGCGGGCCGGCTCACCTTGGCGGTGGCGGGTTCGACGGCGGTGCAGGTTGCCGTGGCGCTGCCGGAAGCCGGGGTGGTGGGGCTCGCTGAAACGGACGACGGCGCCGTCAAGGGGAACGGGGTATCCGCACTGGCCGACGAGCTGGGCAAAGCGGCGGCAGTCCTGGTGGGACCGGGGCTGGACGACATGGGCGAAACAGAGTCGCTCCTGCGGGAGCTGCTGAAACTGGAATCCGGGCAGGGAAACGACACCGACGACATGCCGGCGATAGTGCTCGATGCCTACGCTTTAGGCTGCCTCCCGGAGCTCGTCGATGACCTCGGACCGTGGGCCGGGCGGCTCATCCTGACGCCGAACATCACCGAGTCCGGAATCCTGCTGGGGCGGGACGTGGAGGACCTGCATCAGGACGTCGCGGAAATAGCCGGGCGTTACCGTGCAGTGGTGAGCTGCCAGGGCGTCATCGCCGAGGACCCCGACGGCACCGGCGATGTCCGGATCTGGGAAATCACCACGGGATACGGCGGCCTGGGCACCTCCGGCAGCGGTGACATCCTGGCCGGTGCCATCGCAGGACTAAGGGCCCGCGGAACATCGGATGCGCAGGCCACGTGCTGGGGCACCCACCTCCATGCCGCCGCCGGCGACAGGCTGGCGAGCCGGCTCGGGGGCCTGGGCTACCTCGCCCGGGAACTGGCCGATGAGCTGCCGGCCCTGATGATGGAGCTCGGGACCTGACGGGCCCTTGCGGGCGCCTCGGCCGCGGTGCAAAGCTGAAAGAACAGGGCCCGCAAGGGCCCGCCAGAACAGATTGGAGATTCTTGTCATGGCAAATCTTCTGGACCGCGTCATGCAAAAGTTCATGAAGCACCTCGATCTGAAGCCGAACAAGTCGGACAGCGAAACCCGGATGAACGCCAGGGCGGCAGGTCCCAAGTCCACCCGGGCTGCAGGCATCCACGGAAGGACTGCCGGCAAGTCCGTTCCCCGAATCCACGGCCGCGCCGCCAATCAGAAGCACAGCAGGATTTCGGGCCTTTTCCACCGCGGTCACTAACCGGCAACTTCTACAAACGGACCCACCGGTCCGCCGTCGGACTCTGGACTATTCATAAGCATGCTGATAAATCTGGAGAGTCAGCAGCACCGCTTATCGATTCCTGCCAGTAGCAAGTGCCGGTAAGCGAGTGCCGATGGAAGA
>Ga0307408_100002366_pt1 | contig 13312 bp, 8 predicted proteins | sample 322Cmetagenome_FD_202116 | JGI IMG/M metagenome (GOLD analysis project Ga0307408, IMG submission 202116) | Maize rhizosphere microbial communities from greenhouse at UC Davis, California, United States - 322HYB-C-3 | ecosystem: Host-associated > Plants > Roots > Rhizosphere > Soil | place: USA... | reverse complement strand
GTCGATGACAAAACCGTCGTGGATATGATCGAGATATCCCGCCTGATTCATTGCGATGTTGCTCGCAAGCCCCACTGAACAACGCGTCGTAACCCTCTTCGCGACTGGCTGCAAGGATGCAGCCAGTCGCGCATGCATTCCCCTGCAACGCATGTTCACAAACTCCTCTGTGGGAGCGAGCCTGCTCGCGATAGCGGTGTGTCAGCCAACATTTCGGCCAGTTGTTTATCGTGACTCCACGAGACCAGCCACGACCGACATCGCCTTGCGCCATTGCCTACAACTACGCCAGAATCCGCCGGCTTGTGCGTTTTGGGGCCCGTCGGTAGTTTGAGTCCTGTCACTGAGCATCAGTGATCGGGTTTCGCAGCCCGGACTCTATAGGCGCACAACGTCACCTTCGAAAGCAGATTACCCATGTCTGTGATTTCGTCAGAGGTGGCTGTGCGTGGGAGACCCCTTGGGTCTGCCGGTCCCTAGAGTCCCGGTCTGCGAACCCGCGTACAGCTGCCACCCCAACTTCGTTTCGCAGCGAATGGTGGTAGCTCCAACAGACTCTAGGAGCTTTACCATGGCTAAAATTACACCGAACCCGCCAGCTACAGATGAGCATGTTTCTCGCGCTCAGTCTGCTCGTAACAAGAAGCTCGATGAAGCTGCCGAACGGGCTTTGGATTTTTATCTGAAGCCTACGCCGAAGAAAGAAACGTCTGACAATCCCAACAGCATTTTCCGCATCGCGCCTGATGTTGATTCGGAGTGTCTGCTCGCCAGTCTCAGTGAAAACCTGGCTGCGGCCAATGCCATGATCAATGATCTGGCGTTTGACCTTGAGGGTTCGCGACGGCGTGTTGCGATGGGGATTTTGCAGGTGATTGAGGTGAGTGAACTGTTGGCGAATCGGGCTTTGGATATTGTTGAGGTGAGGTAACAAGGGGCCGCACTTACCCCGGGTATGAAGAAAGGTCTTGCTCGGCAAGACCTTTCTGGTCCAGAGAGTCCTGAAACAACGAGGGCCCAAATTGTCCAACAACCTGTTGGACAATTGTGCACCTCAGCAGGACATCAGTGGGGGCGGTGACCGGCAAGTCGACTGGGTCAATATTCCACGAAGTAATCGCTATCCAAGTGCTTCACTTCGTAAACCTGTTTGACGTTGCAGCCGAGATTATTTTCGACCATCAGCCGCGCCAGCTCCAGCCCATCGATCAAAACCACTTTAATATCCAGGCTCATGGCGGCCTCGCGGGCTCCATTGGAAAAATCCGAAGTGGTAATGAACACACCCTTACGGGCGCGTTGGCGGGTGAGGGCGCCGATGAACTTATCGATTTCCGGGCGATGTACGGTGTTGGTCCAACGCTTGGCTTGCAGATAGATGACGTCCAGGCCGAGCTTGTCTTCCTTGATGATTCCGTCGATGCCGTCGTCGTTGGTCTGTTGCGTCGCGCGTCCTGCTTCCTTGCGTGAGCCACCGTAGCCCATGGCGATCATCAGATCGACGACCAGTTGCTCGAAAAAAGTGGGTGAAGCTGCACGCACCAGGGCCAGCAGTTCATCCACCAATGATTGCGTCAGCGCCTGGTGTGCTGCGGCCAGTTGCTCGTCGGGAGTAGCTTGTTCGATCGGTTCGCTCTGCAAGGCTAACGCTGGGTCATCGGCGGGACTGGTCGTATGGAACGCGGCGAATTCAGGGTATTGCTTGAGCCACCTAACGGTAATACGTGCCGGCCCGCTGTTCAGCGCCTCTCGACCGCGTTCAGTGATTTGCACCAGTCCCTTTGCCGGAATGCTCAGCAGCCCCGCCTTATTCAGATAGGTTCGCGCCCAACCGACTCGATTGTTAATGACTGTTTGCTTGCCGGAAGGCAGGCGTTCGCTGCGTTCCTCCTCGCTGAGCTGAAACTCATTGGCGATGCACTCGCGAAGTTCGCTTAGAGCTAGCGGAGTATTGTCGGCGACGGTGGCCAGTATCGGCCGCATGACGCTCTGAAAATCCGGGATGGACATGAGTAACTTCCTGTTTAATTCTTGGTCGCGCGCTTGCGCAACTTTCCGTTGGTAGCACGTTGCTTCTTAAGGGGCTGGAGGCGGAGGCCTCGGCTCTTCCCATCCTGAGTTGGAGACAGTCTCAACCGTTATGTCGTCCTGACGCGTGGTGCAAGACAAAGTAATAGTGTGTTCTTCTTCGCTCATACTCACGTCGGTGCGAAATGTTTGAATTGTTTCGCGGTCAGGGCGTAATTTTTAAGAAGACTGATTACCAACCTTTTCTCATCAGTGTTTCAAAATCTCGACGTGACAAGACCTGTGCGCAGTTACGCCAGTCGTTATCGGTTGGGCGCATGGTCGCGTTGTACCGCAGATCGAAGCCCGTCTCCTGCTTCTGGGCATTGATGTACTGATCCATTAATTCCCCTAGATGCTCGATGTCGTCAATCCATTCGTCTTTGATGGTATCTGGCAACGAACCGAACAGATCGAAGCGGTCCTTCATGCGTTCAGAAAGGCGGTCGTAGACTTTTTCGTCTACCGTCTGCTCGTTCACGAGGTTGAGCATGTCCACTTTGTCGCGTGTCTGACCGAAACGCTTGATGCGGCCGATACGTTGTTCGAGTTTGGTCGGGTTCCATGGAAGGTCAACGTTGATTAACGTGCCCAGCGTCTGCAGGTTGAGTCCCTCACAGGCGGCATCGGTGGCTACCATAAGACGAAGCTTGCGATCTGCGACCATGCGCTTCAGCGTTTCACGCTCGATGGCCACGCTGTCACCTTGTCGATAGAGCCGGCTGCGACTAGCCCCTGCGTAAAGACCTACCGCCTCATCGGGGTAACGTGCAGCGAGCGATTCAGCTACCCAGCGGGCGGTATCGTAGTATTGGCTGAAAATAATGCAGCCAAGCTCACGCCAGCCCTCGTTCTCCAGGTAGTGCAGGATTGCCTTAAGTTTTGGATCTTCCTTGACCAGCTTCAGACGATCTAGCAGCCGTTCCAGGGCCAGCTGCTCATCGGTGCTTTGTACTTGCACCGAAACCTCGCCCTCATCGCTTTCTTCAGTGATCGTCTCGCCGCCCAGTAATTTGGTGGCGGTGTTGATCCCCGCGACGATACTGCTGCATATGCGCTGCTCCATCAGATTTTTCATGAAGCCGCTTCCACGTCCGCTGATGGCCAAAGCCTTGCCGAAGCCACGAGCTTGGTTGTAAGCCTCGCGGAAGTCCTCACTGGAGCGCAGAGCCAATCCTTCAAACAGGGCATGGAAGCGGTAAACATCCTTTACTAACCCTACATCAGGATGAACGTCCACCCCAATAGCCTTGAGAAGTCCCTCGTTTTCGAGCGTGGTACGTTTGCGCAGCACCACATGGCGCACAAATGGATTCTCGCGTTGGAAGAAGTTGGCCCCAGCGACACGGCGCTCCAGTGCATCCTCCATAACCTCACGGGCATCTTCACCTAGCTCGGAGTATGAGCCGCCAATCCATTCGTTCTGCGGTAGTCCCAGATCCTGTCGAATCAAGCTGTACAGCCGCCGAGCTTGGCTGTCTTGAGTTGAGTTAACGGTAGGCAATGGCGCACGAAGCAACCGCCAGGCATAACCTACATCTGTTACGCCCTCTTCCCCAGACAGGATCGGGATAATGTTCTTTGGCCTGTGCCACTCTGAAAAATCACCGCCCAGAACGAAATTACCTTTGCCCTGGTGCAGAACCCGCACCAAGTCCCACAAGTCCTCCCGGCGAGTCTGGATTGGCGTTGCCGTCCCCAGTAGAACGTGATCTGAGCGGGCGGAAATTTCACGGATGAACGCCAGCAACTCATTAGGTGTGCCTGCGTCCTTGCCCATTCCCTGTCTGGTGCGCGCCTTATGCGCCTCATCGAGAATGACCAGTCCAAAGCCGCCACGGAGCCCGAGTAGATGCGCCTTCTCCGGCGAGTCGCGCAGCATTAGGCCAGTTGAGATGATGCCGATCCTCAGGGGACAGCTTGCAACATGCCCAGCTCCTTCGGCCGAGATTGCTCTTCCCTGCTCATCAAGCCAGGCTTTCTGCTGCGTCTGCCATCGCGCGCAGGGGATGCCCAGCTTGTCCATCATCTCGGTTTGCCACTGCTCGCAGAGGGTCGCCGGTGCAAAGATGATGACGGGCTTACTGCGCCCTTTCTGCTCGGCCAGGAGGCTTAATGCCAGTGCAGCTGTTCCCATGGACAGTGTTTTACCCAAGCCGACCTCATCTGCAAGCAGCAAGCGGACAACGCCATACTCTTGATAATGCTTCAGGCACTCTGTGACGAATCCCTGTTGCCAGGGTTGCAGAGAGAACCCTTCGCGGTACAGCGGGGACTCAATCAGGGCCGCTGGGGCAATCTGCTCAGGCTCTTCCACCTCATCAATGGATACCTCATGGCGGTGGCTGCGCCGAGTAATCTCCCGGCACACCGCATCCGGGAGGGGCTTGGCTGAATTCCACAGATAATCGAATTCGGCCTCGATCCAGGCGACCCCTTCGGGGGAATCGTCGGACCAGAGGATTTCGTAGTGACTTTGCCAGCCACTACTGGTCTCGTTCATTGAGCCAATGAAGCCTAGCTTGCGGCCATCGGCCAGATCGATCACCCCAGCCTTGCCATGTACGAAACCGCAGGCACTGTCAGGCGCAACCCGAATGACCTGGCCACGTTTCTCCAGAAATGAGGCCAGTTGTTGGTAGCGTTCGCGATTGAGCAGCGACTCAATCTCGACCGAGCGTTCGTTTAGCTTGCCCAGCAGCTTGGCCTCACACACCTGGGCAACCCGCAAGTCCTCAGCCTGAATGTCCGCATTGCAAACAATCTGCACCTCGGGAATCTGATCGATCAGCTCTCCAGCGACCTCAAAAAGCGAACTGGTGAAGTATCCGGCGATCCGCCGATAACGCCGAGCACCTTTGAGATGCTCGATGAGAAAGCTCTGATCCAGCGCATGTGTGCGTGAGGACAAGCGGTTGATCGTCATGCCTTAACCTCTCATGAGTCCAACCGCTGCGTTTGCATCCGTGAAACAAGAACCTCTGCAGCTGAGCGGACAGCTTCATTGCGGGACTTATTCTCCAAAAAACGGACCAGATCGATCAGCTTTGGACGGACTTCGAGGTAGTCAGGCAGATCTTCCATCAGTGTTTTGACCACAGATTGCGGTTCGACATCAGCTAGCAACTGCTGGATTGCGATGATCAGGTGGCCAAGCCAGGTTGAGCCGATTTCCGTGCTATCGGTTAGCTCGCGGGAGCCAAACTCGTCAACTTGCTTCAGTCGTGCGCCGTTGGCTGTCATGCTGGCCATGACCTTGCTGTAATGATCGACGCCGAAAGCCTTTGCGAAGTTCTGGTAGTTATCCAACTTAGAGGCTCCCACCGATTCCATGTCCAACATGCGGAGATAGAAACGCTGGATACCTCCAATAGCCTGCCAAGTTTCGAGCGACACGCCTTCCGGTACCAACAGACTATTGGCCTCTTCGGAAGCTTGCTGGACGATTTCATCCACTACGGTTTCTTCACCTTTAACACGGGGACGGAAAGCGAAGGTGGTGACGTCGATTTCGCCAATCTTGGTGTAAGCAGTCAGAACTTTCAGTGCAGCGGCATAGCCGGCCATCTGCAAGTCAGCATCGTTGAACACTGGCTCGCCCATGTGAGCTTTAGTCTCATCGTTGAGGTGCATCATTTGCTTAATCTGTGCAGCGACTTCCTGGCGTACCACCGGTAGGATGCGTTGCTTGAAACCCACTTTTGCGCCGACCGGGCGCTTGCGCAGCATCAGAGTTACAGTTCCCTGTACATAGCCGCCCTTCTTTAGCTCTGAGGTGGTCTCAGTGGCGATGTACCAGGCCGCCACAACCTGCAGGCCAGCAGCCCAGAAGATGCCGACCATGTCCGACCAGACCTCTGTGCTTTGGTGGGTGAACATCACGCATTGCATACCGTTTTCGGGCATGTGGTTGGCCATTGCCATGTAAGCGTCGATCATCCCGCGGCGGAAATCGTCGCCGGAGCCTTTAACCGCCAGCGCGCGACGCGAATCCCACACCAATTCGTCGAAGGGTTTGGGCGGGTTTTTGCGCAGCCAGGCGATAAAAAACTCAGTGATTTCGTGGTAGTTCACCGCATCGGCATAGGGAGGGTCGGTGATGAATAGATCGCAAACACTCGATACCTCGGCGGCAGGAAGACAACGCTGCTCAAACCGAGGGCCATTGGGAATTGTCGAGCCGGATACTTTAGCTTCCAGAGAATCAAGCAGGTAGCTAGATGCTCGACAGCCGTAGTTGTACAAAACATTTAGCGCCTGGTTGTCAAAGACCTGTTTGGTGCCGCCGCTGCGACCAGGACCGTCGCCAATTGTCCAGCGTGTCAGCCGTGCGCTGGTATTAATCATCTGGCACATGCTCAGCGAAAGGGTAGCGGAGGCATGCTTTTTCAACTCGGCATACAGCAGCAACTGTCGCGCATTGAACAAATGATGCCAATGCGTCCAGCCACGCGTTCGAATTGGTTCGTCAGTCTTGTCGCCCGGTTCAATGACCATATCCGGCACCAGACCTTCATCCTGCCAGCGGCTCAGATTTTCGGAGACGATTTTTTCCACCAACTGCTCACGAATCAGATCGGCTTCGCTCGGCGCTGCGAAGTAGGTTTTTGGCCTCGCATCTTTCAGAGTGTCCTTGGTTATCCAGTGAATGGCATACAGCCGCTCCTGAAAAATGTCATCCGTCGCCGGTACAAAATCCGCTTTCACCCATTGCCTAAGACGGTTCCCCGTATTACCACGTGATTCACGAAAGTCGCCGCGCAGGGTTTTGATCGGAATGCGGAATGTCTTGCCATCCAACTGATACAGCAAGTTGCCGTCTACAACGGTACCAGTAGCAGCTGCTCGCATCTCTTCAGCCGTAGCTCCGCTCTTGACTTGGATGTCGAATCGCTTGTTGGCGTAATCAGGAACCAGCAGTGCGGTTACGTTCCCGTTTTTTGAAATTACCCAGGTCGGCGATAGTGGAACCAGCCAGCCAGACTCTGGGCAACGCGTTTCCAAGCAATACAGGAAGGCTTTGGCTTGATTGCCTTTGGCATCCTTTTCAATACCGAGCATATCAATCGCTGAAGCTACAGCTTTGGCAGCTATGCGATTCTCTTTCTCGATCTCGGCTCGAGACTCGGAGCTGGCGCCCACAATATTGAAAGCGCCCCAAGTCAACATACACGCGATAGGGTTGAGGTCGGAGGCATAGGCATCGCAGCCGATGCGCGCGGCTTCGAAGGGGATGGAACCACCGCCGCTAAAGGTGTCGCCCACGCGAGGACGATGACCGTAGCGCAAGATTCCAAGTTGCTCCACTAGGTCGGGCAAGGTCTTCACGTTAATACCCAAGTGGGCATAGTGACGATTGACATCAGACCATATTGGAGCGTAAAGCCAATCTTGGTCCACTTCCTCCGGGCGCTTGCCTACACAGGCCTTCTCCTCATAGTTCGACAGTGTGGCCAGTGCCTGTCGGTACAGTACGAGCTTGTCGTCATCAGTAATATCACGTCGCCATCCGCGAGCGCCGAAATAGCGCTCTGGATCAGAGATCGGGATAAGGTTCTGCAAAACCGATGCAGAGAATGCATTTCCGGCCAGTGCACGGCGTGCCAAACCCTCATCATCAAACGCCATCAGCTTCTCGAACAACGCCAGATCAGCCTCTGCGTTGCCCGTTGGCGGTAGCAGACTGCCGAGTACTATGGCTCGCACCAGAATTAGCGGTTTGCGACCTTTCCAGTAGGACCCAAGCCCAGTCAGAGTCTGAGCTGCCACCGCCTTGCGTTCAGTCTGCGCCTCGAAGGAGACTTTCTGTGCCGGAAACAAAATCTCGATCAAAGCTGGTGCATTCTTCAGGGCAAACGGCACCAGATGCACGGTATTCATTGCAGTCATCTCGGTCTTCCTTAATCGAACAGGCCCAACGTCGGACGCTCAGTATCTGGTTTGCGGGATTTCACAGTCTGCGGCTTGAATAGTTCTGTTTGTGCCACGTCGCCCAATGCATGTCGGAGAGCCAGTCGCCAACCTTTGTTGCCATCATGCAAGCCGCCTGTACTCATAGCAGTCATGCCGAACAGCCACCAGCGCTCTTCGGGGCGCAAGGCTAGCCAGTTGCGTACTGCAACAGGAATCTTCTCGGGGCTCATGTCTTCAACCGCCCAGGCCAGTACGCAGAGCTCTTTGCCTAGCAGACGATCCACAGGGTTGTCACCGACTTTCCAGGCGCTGACACGCAAGTTGTGCTCCTTCAGGCGTACATTAAAGGCCCGCTGAATTTCACTGCGGATTGCTGTCCAGCGCGAGCGCTCAATCACAACGCGTTCGATGATGCTGGTTTGCTGATCCTGGGCCTGCAGCCCGAGACTTTCGATGATGCGAACTGCGCCGGTCGAGCTCTTGGGCACCTCCACTAGGAAGTGGTGAGGGTCTGTGGTAGCAGGAACACCAAAACCGATGGTTGGGCGTTCAGGTGCCTTGGTTTTTTTGGCTCCAATCGTATTTTTACTTGGGGAACGAGCCATGCCTGATTCCTCTTTACGTAACGCGGTGGCCATGGTCATTCTTCCTGGATCACATCGCCAGGACGCAGCTCAACACCACTGAGTTTGGCGAACTCCTTGGCAGCGAAGCCATTTTCGAAGGCTGCTCCGCTTCGAATTTGAACGGTAACGGTTTCTTGCTCATTCCCCAGTGCTTTACGCAGACCGTTGATAGCTGCCTCAATCACGGGAGCTGTAACCTCGCGCTCGACAAAGTTGATGCTAACGGTGTTCTCACCTTCACCAATTTGGATACGTACCCCCTTGAAGGTGGCCGGCGAGTTTTTGAAGCTATTGAGTACACCAAATACCTTTTCGGTACTGTCGAGTGACACCTTCTTATTCTCAGCCAACTTTGCCGGCTTGGCATCGTCGATCTGAACCTGTTTGTCGTTGGCGGCCGGGATCTGGAAGTCGGCCGTACGAGTAGCCTCGCCCGAGTAGGCATAGACCATCAAGCGGGCGGCCTGTGAGCCAACCTCGAAGGGGGTTCCGTACAGCTCCCCATCTTTAGGGTTGGATCCATCCAGTGTGTAACGCATATCGGCCGCAGGCATGCAGGAGAGAGTAACCATACGCTTGTCGGCAATGGCCTGGACCTGGTGACGTACGCGAAGCTCAGCCACCCAGCGCTGCGGCTCGCCAGTTTCATGTTTGCCTTCGTTGTCCACGGCCAGGAAGTATAGAGTCGCCGCGTCGGTCGTGAAGTTATCCAGGTCCTTGATCTTAGGGTCGCTGCTACTCACCTTGGCGTTCGGCGCGTAATAAACCACTGGGCTCTGACCCGCATTGCGAGGAATCAGAGCCAGAGTGGTTTCGCCTGTTGTTTCGTTCGACGCATGCACGGTCACGTTTACTGCCGTTTTTTCTGCCGGGAACGGTCCTTTCTCGATATAACCGTCAGTGCCTTGTCGCCAGCGGCCTTGCTTCAAGGCTTCTGTCTTGAGGGTCTCCATTCCTCCGGCTCCGGGCATCCAGGCCCAGATTGGATTGCTCTTTGCGCGCATCAGCACATCTTTCCATGGCGTTCTGCGGTCGTTCGACGGCCAAAGATCCTCTTCCGCCATCGCCCAGTAGGTACCCGGTTCATCCAATAGATTGAGGATCAGTTTGTAATTGGCACGAGGGCTGGCCAGGAGCTGCTCAATCTGGTGTTCGGCAGAGTTGGTGCCTTGCCCCATGTTCAAGCCATTATCGATTGTGGCTTGCATGAGTTGGGCGTTGCCGGTGATCTCGTCGTTGGCTGGGAAGTAGATCCGATTGTAGGTGCCGGAAAGTGCTTTATTGAAGCGCTGCTGGGCATCTTCCTGACGATCACGTGCCTCCTCGAAGAGGCTGTCACCGTCCTTCAAGCGCTTGCAGATGGACTCAATTGCATACAGATCGCGCAGACGATCTTCGACAGTATCGGCGAGATAGCTGTCCTGACCGGACAGCACCATGAAATTGTTTTTTTCTTGCTGATACTCGAAGAAATTGACCAGCGCGCTTGGCGGTAGCTTACCGTCCGGGCGCACCACAATCAGAACACGAGGGCCACTCAGCTTTAGGTCGTCCAGTCGCGGCAGAACCTGGACATCTTGGTAGGCAGCCTTGCTAACTGGCTGCAACACAGCTGTGAGCTTGTTGATCAGTGCTTGATCGATCTTCGGCTGAGGAATGTCGCGAGCATTTCGTTCGATCTGGCGAGAGAGGTTTTCTGTTTCTTTAATAAAGAAACGTTCTTCTTCACGATGCAGATACCACGCCTGCTCACGCAATTTCTCCAGAGCGGTCTTGAACTCATCTGATTTTCGGTTAGGAGCTGCCAAGAACTCGATGATCTCTGCCTCGGTCAGGCCGATTCGACCGCCGACCGCCCGAGAGAATGAGGACGCTAGCAACAGGGCACCGACCTGCTGGGCAGCATCGCTGCCTAGGTTGGCATCGATTTCTTCAGCGATGGACTGACCATCGTCGGCAATATCATGAGCCATGGCCGGGCGGAGCGAGTTGGCAATGCGTCCTACCTCCTCACGCACTGCATCGTCATTCAGGCGCAGGTGCTGAGCCCCAGCCAGGAAGACATCATCAGTCTCGCGCTCATCAACGCTTTTGAGCAGGCGCGCAGCGAACTGCATCAGGCCTCGTGTCTGCCGAAAGCCCTCGTTCTCCTTGAACAATGCAACCAAATGCTTGAAGGAGGGGTGAAACGGGTAGGTTTCCCTTACCTGCTGGGCGACCTGTTCCAGGCTCGTCGCCACAATGTATCCACCATCAGCAGCTGCCTTGATACGCTGAGCATATTCCTCGGCTACATCATTGATGACGGATTCGTCGGGCAGCTCCAAAATCAACCGTTTCTTCAGGATCTCGTAGATCTCGTTACCTGCTAGTTGGACGGGGGTGATCGTGCTGGCCTGGCGACTGGCTTCTTGCTGAAGGTTAGAAATTGCTTCGGCAATTACCTTAGTCTGAGCCACATAGCTGCCAGATAGGTTGGCAATCACAATGCAGCAGCGTGGTAGCTCCAAGGCGGCGCTCATCAGGCAACTAAGCGTGTAGGTGCTTACAGTAGCCAGCGTGCCGCCACCGATAACAGTGGTGCTGGCGATTTCTAGATACGGCGGCAGCTCATCGAGCATGATAAGCGTCGGCTTGTCCCCGATGATCTTCTTCCAACCAGCCTGGTCGACCGCGCGAGGGCCATTGACCCAGTAGGGCTTGACGGCCTCGTCTTCACCCAGCTGGGTAGCGATCTCACCCCAGATGTAGTTTTCAGGGGTGTTTCGACCATTGAATGCCGCTACTCGCACTTCACCAACGTCAATCCGCTTAGCAAGATCGGGTGATAGCACTTCGCTGCGCAGATGAGGGTGCTTAGCCAGCAGGCCGAGAGCAATCATCATGTGGGTTTTACCGCCACCCATTGCCTGGGTCAGTTCGAAAACCGCCTGATCTGATTTGCCGTCAAGCCGCAGCATTCCCTCGCGAAACAGTTGTTCCATGCCGGAGGTGATGTAGTTCCGTGCAAAGAACTCGCGGCCATCTCCCTCATCGGAGATAAGGGCGGAAAGGTTCTCAATTCCCTCGCTCATCCGGTAGTCGCGGATAATGGGATTGAATGTGCATGCCTGCTTGACTGTCTTGAGCATCTGCTCGACTCCCTGAGAATTGTTTAATCGTTGCTCGACTGACTGGAGGGGGGGGTGGGCTGCGGGATGGAAAGCTCCCGGCTCACTTGCTGCAGAAACCATTCGCGCATGGTCAATCCACGCGCCTTGAGTTCGGCGTAAATCAACTGCTTTTGAGCGGGATCAACCTCAATCACAACGCGATTGCTAGTTTTCATTGGCATAGGCACCTGGCTCAGGTTTGTAACGTGACGTGATGTTACTTGAGTGAGTTAAGCGTAAAAAGGAATTTTCATTAGTTGCCGTGTTGCTAATATTGGAGAAGCTCATCTATTGTTCTTGACAAATTCTGAAAAATTTATAGCTGGCCTGGCTGCGGGTTGGCGATACCGCCGGAGCACTGGTGGCAATTACACCCATGGAGAATTGGGTCGGGCCTCGTAACGAGGGGCGGCGGCGCGACATGAGTACTGGTGTGCGACCGATAAGGTCACCGCTCAACGCTGGAACATCAGCCGATGCTGGTGTAGAAATGGTATGTCCCGAACGTTGATCCAATCCAAGGGCTGTACGATTTTCGAGCAGTTGGTGCATAACACCTACCGCATCGAACTCAATGCGAATCGATGCGTAGGTACATACGAAATTGGCAACGGGGAATGCCCAATTAACTAAGTTATCAGGAGGGTTCTCAGATGGAATCGGGTTTGTTCCGGAAAGTTAAAAAGCCGGCTTATGGCCGGCTTCTCGTTGACTGATTCAGCTCGTTTTTGACAAACCTTACCAGCCTTCAAAACGTACATCCGGCTCTTGCGGCCGGCTGTGGGACTTGGTCAGAAAGTGATCTGCCTTGTCGGTGCGAGGCGTGGGCTCGCAAATGTGGGGCGGAGGATACGCGGGTTTGCTTTGGAATCCCAGTGGTAAGTGGTGTGGAATCATTGGGTTAGGGTGATTCAGGGGAAAAGCAGGGGGCTGCTGCGCAGCCCAGCGGGAGCAAGCTCCCTCGCCACAAAAGCTCTCTGCCACAAAAGCTCCTGCCACAGCTTCTACTGCAGTTCCTGCCACGGTTTCTGGTCTTGGGGGGGTTAGTCGAATACGGGCGGTCTCTGTTTGTTGAGGGTTGACCACCAGAACACCCAGCCAATCACGTGGATGTGTTGCGCGTCGATTTGTTCGGCGCTGAAGACTTCGTCGGGGTAGGCAGCACTGTTGTGGCTGCGCAGGCGCAGTCGGTTGCCGGGGATGCGATGCAGGTATTTGATGCGGAGCATGCCGTCATGTTCGAGGGCATAAATTTGGCCGTCGACGATTTGCGTCAGGCCGCGGTCGATGGCGAGGGTGGAGCCGTCTTCGATGCGTTCGGCCATGCTGTCGCCGACCATGGTGATGCAGATGGCGTCGCTGGGGTCGATTTCCAGGGATTCGAGGTGGCTGCGGGGCAGGCGGATGGATTGGTCGGGGATTTCGATGATGTGGGTTTTGGTTTCGCCGGGGGCGATGGGGACTTCCTTGTAGAAAGGCAGTTCGATGTCGGTGGGTTCCGCCACGCTGTAGACGCCGTCGTTTTCGGCGGCTTCATAGGTGGTGCCGGGGCCG
>Ga0307408_100002365_pt1 | contig 13313 bp, 30 predicted proteins | sample 322Cmetagenome_FD_202116 | JGI IMG/M metagenome (GOLD analysis project Ga0307408, IMG submission 202116) | Maize rhizosphere microbial communities from greenhouse at UC Davis, California, United States - 322HYB-C-3 | ecosystem: Host-associated > Plants > Roots > Rhizosphere > Soil | place... | reverse complement strand
CTCTGATCGGCGACGCGGGCAATGCCGCCATCAATGCGCTGGCGAGCGGCGTTCAGGGCGTCTACGTGCGCAGGAGCCACCATGTCGAGGTGCGGCACTGCGATGTCAGCCGCGCCTATATCGGCATCACCATCCTCGAAAGCCCGGACTGTGTCGCTATCGGTAACACGATACACGACATCCGCACCGACATGATCCGTTATGTTGATGCCGAACGGGTGCGCATCCAATGGAACGAAGCCTTTGACTGGCGCCCGGCGCCCGGCGACCATTGCGACTTCATCCAGGGTTGGAACGCCAGCCTCGGTCGCGTCAATGACGGCGTTGTCATCTCCGACAATTGCGCCTGGCGTGGCGCGCTCGCCGACTTCGCGGCGATGGGCATCAACAACCGCTATTATGCCCCCCCGCGCACGGGCTTTACCAATATGCGGGTCGCGCGCAATTGCCTGATCGGCCTCGCGCACAATGCGATGGAGCTCTATTATGATGTCACGGCCGAGGATAATCGGATTTACAGCTTCCCCGATGTGAAATCGGTGATTCTGTTTGCCGCGTCGAGCGTGAAGCTGAGCGGTAACGCGGCGGCGGGATTTTCCCCGAACCGCAAATATTCGACCCTGGTCCCGCCGAGCGCGGACCCGGCCAGGCCGAATATGCTCAACACACCGATCGATCCGTCGTCGGTGCCCGGCTTGCTCGCGGAATGGCAAAAGGCAAGGGACGCGGCGCTACGGGGCGGCGTGCCCGCATCGTCGCCCACGCCGGAACCCGCGCCCGTTCCCGAAACGCCCCCTGTTTCTGATCCCGAGCCAAACCCAGAGGAACCCGCGCCAGAGCCAAACCCAGAGCCCGGCGAGGAAACCCCCACCCCGACGCCCGAGACGCCTCCTGTGGCCGATCTGGCGGCATATCTGGGGCCGGACCTTATCGCCGCGCTTGACGCGCGCTATATGCGGCGGGCTTAGATAGGGGTCTCACCACGCCGCGCACTGAGCGCACAGGTCGTCCGGGTTGTCAGCCGGAAGCGCCGTGCCACAGGCGCATGTGCCTTGCGTTTTGGCAACGGCCTTGCGTCGGGCAGGCCGGTTGATGAAGCGGTCGCAGGCAAGTGGCAGGCCGACACACGCGGCAAAAGCCAGGACTGATATAAGCATAAGAACGCACCCCCGATTCCGTTATACATCATCCTGCATGGGTTTTACGAACGTGCGCGCCGGTGTCATTTATCGCGCCGGGGTTGCGGTTTTTGCGCGACGCGCGCGGCGGCCAGTTCCAATGTGTCAATATGAGCACTCATTTCCAGCCCGTCCATATACGCTTGCTTCCGGCCCCTCCAGATACGCTTGAGCGTGTAGAACTTTCCGACCGCAAACACGATGGCCGCAGGGACGAGGGCAATGGCGGCGATGGCAAAGAGGATGGTCATACTGCGCCCCTGAAGGCTGATTGCCCCGTCTGTCCAGTGTTTCCCGATCCGTTTTGGTGATAATCGGTACATGGATGGAATAGGACCGCACACCGATCCGCCTCGCCCGAATTTTTACACATCGCTTTAACGTGTAAACAAAATCGTGTTTTCTTTGCTTGGCTCAAGCATCGCCCTGCTCCTGTGCGAGTGCGCGGAGGCGTTCTATGGTATTGGTGCGCCGATCTGCTCCTGTCCATTCCTCCGCCCAACAGGTAACGTTGTTACCCGCCGCGTCTCGATAGACCAGTTTCGTGCCAGCGTTGTTTGCTCGAACGCCTGAAAAACAGCAATTAGGCTTGAACAACGCAACTTCACAAAGGACGTCCATATGGTTGTCACCCTTCGTCAACGCCCCAACGCGGTCGGCCAGCTTCAGCAGTTCATCCTTCATCTCGGTCCTTCCTGTGTTCGTGAGCGCCGGAGTAAAGCCGCTCCACAATGAAACATCGGGTCCGCTGTACAAGGTCGTACGCTTCCCGCGCCATCGGGACTTGCCGACCCATCAACAGCGTGGTCCATGTTTGGAGTCGATCCAATTCGACCATGAGATCGAACGTCTCTTGATCGGGGGCGCCGCCCGGCAACATCCTCGTTGCCCGCGCTTCCGTCTCAGCTTCGATCTGTTGGCGGGAGAAGTTTATAGGTGGAGCAAACTCGTCGAAAGAATCGACAAGCGCACTATGCAGGCTCTCACTCTGTTTTTCGTTGGGGTGGATGTGCTCGCGGGTCATATCACTCGCCTCCAGCTTCTCATGCGCAGCCACCGTCGGAATATCGGCGAGGCACAGACGCATATGTCGCCGCGTCTTGCGTGCCAGTTCATCCAGCCACTATTCCGCCAGTGACGATTTTTGATAATCAGCACCATCACCCGCGCTCCTGGAGGTGGGCGCGGACAGCGAGTCCGAGGGGTGTGAGCATCAAGCCTGCCATCGTGACGGTTGTGCCCGGCAGGCGCGCGCACCATCGGCCGCCGGTAATGAACAGGCTTTCCGGATCGAGCGCCCGGAGGCGCTGCCCCGCGGTGAGATAAGCGCGCCGCTCTTGCTCGCTCAACCCCTCCGCGATCCGGGCGATTTCCTCTGGCGTTGGGTCAGGCATCGGGGGTGTCCTTCTTCTGGTATTCACCGCACCAGTCGTCGGATGCGGTCCACGGCCACCCTGCACGGTATGGCCATGACGGGTTTTGCCCGGCGAGCGGGTCACATGACAAGCGGAGCTGGACCGTTCCCACTGTAGGATTTTTGACGCGACAGCTCCCCCATTGCTGATAATAATCGCTCTCGCGCTCTTGGCCCCACCACCTGCACGTCTCGCATTTACCCTGCATCACAAAGGCACTCCGAACCCGGCCGCATTGCGGTGGCCGCCGCCGCCAAACTTCGCCGCTATCGCTGAAACGTCTTCGCGGTCGTCTCGGCTGCGCAGGCTCCACATGCGAACTTTAGGCCCGTCGAAATAGGTTGCGGAGAAAGGCGCCCCCGGGTGCTTGTCCAGAAGCTCATGCCCGACCTCGCTTGCAAACATCGGAGGACAGTTGACGATGATCGGCGTATGGTCGCCGATGACGCCCACCTTCGCGAAGGAAGCGATCTCCGACACTTTTGCGTCGAAGAAACGCTGCATCGCTCGCGCTTCGGCCATGATGCTAGTATTGCCCATTTCCAATTTGTAATTGATGCCATCAAAACCATCGAAGCTGAATGGCTCGGAGCGAAGCCATAACGCAAACGGCTTGGTTTCCGGCATTGTAAACCGCCACAGATCGCGATCTTGGATGAGGCGGATAAGCATCGGGGCAGGCCCGTCGTGGCAGAACTCCCACGCCATCACAGCGCCAGACTTGTTCATATCGAACAAGGCCGCGATGGGCTGGCCTACATGTTCGTCAATTTCTCGAACAGCCTTCATCGGGTCATCGCCAGCCCAGAAATCGCCCGCGACATCATCAACAGCCCAATCTGCCAAGTCGGCTTCTGCGGTCTTGTGGTGATCCAAGACGATAATGGACTTTGCCCGTCGTCCCATCTCTCGCAGAACATCGCGCTTGTAGCTGAAATCGACGATCAGCACGTGCTTACCGGCCACATCGGGAGGTGCCGCCCCGTAGTTGGCGGGCACATATACGCAGGCATCGCGCCAGCGCATCCAGCATGCCCACGCGGCTCCGAAGCCGTCCGCGCATTGGTCGTGGTAAATAACAATATCTGGTTTATATTCCTGCATCATTCGTCTCCTCTGGTGGGGGTTTGTTTGCCAGTTCAAGCAGCACGTCTGCATGACACGGCGCATCAAGTGGGCACCAGCACGCAAGGTTTTTGCCGCGCAATGGTGCGATCAGTTCTGTGGCAGAGCGCAGATTGAACATGTGGTTGCGGAAAAGGCGACACGCGTGCTCTGGCGTTTCGATCAATTCGTCACGTCCACTGTAGGCAGGCCCGAAGTGTTTCACATCGCCAACGCGGAACGGGTTCCCCCACTTGGTTGCCCGGTCTACCTTCACCGTATTAGGCGGCATCCTCCAGCCTTTAGCGCGCCGGAGTTGAATTCTCACAGGCCAGTCCATCACCCCTCCTCCGCCCGCGCGGGCTGTCGCGTGGTTGCCGTTGTCAAAACAGGGAGTGCTGTTTCTCTTCCCTCTGCGAGCAGAGCGCCGAGAGAAAGGAAGGCATAAGCTGCGCAAATCGGATCAACGCCATTTCCTGTCGCTCGAAGCCGCTCAACCCGGTGGGCCATCGCATTAATGCCTCGACGAAGATGGGATTGAGCTTCCTCTTGACTGAGGGCTGGTTGGAGTTCGGGCCAGCGGTCGAGGACATCGATCCACCGGCTATCGGTTGGTCCGGGGATGACGGCAGGCGGAAGACGTGTTCCACGAAATTTGGGAGCTGATCGAGGTGAAGCGATCCGCTGCTCACCTCCAGATGCGCCGCTGCATTGGCTCCCCTGAAGTCGCGCGCGGCCTGGCCCGGCCACGCTTTGGCTTGGTGCTCCAAGCCCAGCTGAACCTTCTTGCCTCTGTGGTAGAGGGTTGCACCGATCTGCTCGGCATGGTTCGCGGTCCGACCCCCATTGGGCACATTCGGTGCCATCCATTCCTGCGCCGCCCCTTCCAGCGTCGGATAAACATTCCCGTTCTGGTCGCGCTCCCATCCCCCACGGCTCGTCTTGGCGCTCTGCCATGATGAACAGTCGCTCGCGCCGCATGGTATTTCCGGTCTCGGCCGAGCTGAATATTCCTGCCGCAACGCGGTAGCCCAGCCCTTCCAGTGCCTGGACGATGGCTTCAAGCTGTCCGTCCGCGTTCCCCGGCACGTTCTCACGGAAGATAAGATCAGGCCGGCACTCCGCGGCGATGCGAACGACTTCGGGGGCGAGGAACCGCTCTCCGTCCTCCCCGGCGCGCTTTCCAGCCACGCTGTTGTCCTGGCATGGATCTCCCGAAGCGAGGATATGAACGAGGCCACGCCACGGTCTGCCGTCGAAGGTTCCAAGGTCAGCCCAGACAGGAGCCGGATGAAACCACCCTGCTTCCATCGACGCGACCAGGCTTGCGGCTGCTGCGGCTTCCCTCTCCACGTAACAGATGCCGCGTGCAGTCTCTCGCCGATGGCGGAGGGCGAGGGCAATGCCGAGTTCAAGTCCGCCGACCCCGGCACATAGAGCCATGACATTTACCGGTTCTCCTTTTTGCGCGGCGAACAGATCGAGCACCCTCATGCCGGACGCCGCCGTCATTCGCACAACCCATATGCGCTTTCGCACATGGCCCCATCTTCATCGCTGATCCTTCGTGCCAGCGCCTGCATCATGTCGAATTGCTTTCCGCCCCGAGTGGTCTGCGACCATTCGACGACTTCGTCGATTCCGTTCGGCTGGCCATTGAACAGCGGAGCAAAAAAGGTCGCAGCCTGGCGCCTTGAAACCATGCCGACGATCTTTTCCCATGCCCTTATGCGATCAATTACTTCGGGGAACCGCTTGGCCCATTGGGCGATCTCATCCTTCTCCTGGTTGATGCAGAAGCAGCCGACGCGGCCCATGCCCATCTGGTAAAGCTTGTTGGGCAATATGCCGTGGCGCTTCGCGAGGGCGAAATTGTCGACCTTGGTCCAGCGGAAGATCGGACGATAGAGGATGAGCTGACCAGCACCTGGCCACCTTATGCGCTGGATCGGCGGCTTCGCTGCGCGCCGCTGGCTTTCCTCGGCCATTTCTCCAATCCACGAGACGATGCGCCCGCCCGCTTCGAGGATCGGATGTGTGATGGCGTTGATTGGCTCTAACTTGAGCCGTTCAGTGCAGAATTGCGCCATGCGGGATGGGAACCGGCCCTTGAGCATGCACAAGTCCAGGAACGGTTCGCCGGTTGGGATGAGTAGCGCCTTGGCGCGGTCGATGATCTCCTGAGGCACAGGAGGCGAGACGCGGACCGGGCAGTCGCAGGCCGCGCGCCACTCTGCCCAGCTTCCAACCTTATGGGCGATCAGCAGATGCCGACGCGCCTTGCATTCCGCCGTGTGCTCCTTGCGCCGCTTCTCTCGGCTCCAATGGTGCTGAATTGTCTCGCGGCGCACCGCGAACTCGGCGTCAAAGTTCGCGCGGACGCGCTGAATGGGCGAGCCAAGCTTCGTTTCGAGATAACCGATGTAATCGTGCGTGATCTGACTTTCGTTCGCGCCCAGATCGGCGTTGATGAAGCGCAGGTCCATCCCGCGCTTCTCAGCACGCTCTTTCGCCAGGATCGCAGTTGCGAGGCTGTCGATGCCGCCCGAAATCGAGCAATAGTGAATGACCTGCGCCGCCGTCATGCGCGGGCTCCGGGTGCGAGACAGGGGACAGAGGTTCGGTTCGAACCTCGACCCGTGATCAGATCGGGAACATGTGCTGAAAAACGGCTTCCCGTGCGTTTCGGTACGTAGGTTTTCCGCCGTGTGCGCGCCAGGGAGCCGTTTTCGGGAGGCAGGGGCCGGAGGTTCGAATCCTCTCTCCCCGACCAAGTTTTCAGCCATTTTTGGCTCATTCCAGACAGGGGGCGAAGGTTCATATTGAACCTTCCACCGCACGGACCACCCGTGCCAAATACTCCGGGGAATAGCGAGCGTAGTGCGCTTGCGTCGTTCGGTCGTCGTCGTGGCCCATCATTTGCGCCAGTTCCGACATCGGGACACCTTCTTCGGCCGCCCACACCGCGCCTGTGTGGCGCAGGGTGTAGGGAGTGGCGTGGACATTGCTCCTTTCGCTGGCGCGCTGGAACGCCTTCTTCATGCTCCCTACCTGCCTGCCGCCATGCTCGATCACATAGATGGACGTGCGGGCCTCATATGCCTCCTGCAACGCCAGGAGAAGCTTGTCACCGATCGGGACAATGGTCCGGCGCTTGGCGGTACGGACGTGCCCAGGGGGAGAAAAATCGATCCGCCGGCGCATGAAGTCCACCCTGTCCCATGTCAGTTCGAGTATCGCGCCGGGGCGAGCCATCGTATAGACGCCGATCAGCGTATAGAGCCGGGCATGATGGGCCACCATGCCGCCAAGGAACTTGGTGAATTCCGCACGGGTAAGGTGGCGGGTTTTGCGCTCGGGCACGGGCGGCAACCAGAATTGAGGGCGTGACGCAATCTTTCCCGCCCTCACTGCCCAATTGAGGGCGGTCGACAGCATCATCAGTTCATAGCGAGCGGTGGAATCCCCCACGCTTCGGCTCTGCCGGTAGGCTTTGGCCGACCGGTCATTGACGGCGCCTGGCGCCACGTTCTCCCAATAGACCTTCATCGCCTTCCATGCGTCGGCACGGCGGGCCTGAGACGGTTTCCCGGCCATGGTGGCAAGATAGGCCGTCATGATGCGCCCCACGGTCCATGGACTATCGTCTGCGCCTTCCCAGAGGGCGGCGGCCTCCGCCTCCGCGCTCGTCCGATCCTGGGAGGTGAGTTGGCGTCGTCTGCGCTTTCCTCTGTCATGCCAGACGAGGGCGAACCCTCCCCGGAATCGCTGGACTGACCAAGTGTCATTTGACATGCTTCGTATCTCCCGACTTCTGACGCGCTGAACCGCATTAGTTCACCGATCCAGAAGGGGCGCAACCGATTCGTCTTGACCAGCTTACGCACCATGCTTTCGCTGCATTCCCATCGATCCGCGAGCTGGCGGACAGAGAATGGCCGTTCATCGTGGAATGAGTGCGCCGTCATCGTTCACCTCTCATCCGGGGCCAATCAGGAGCGCGGGGGTTCATTGAAGGCCCCTCGCTGCGTCTTCCGGCGTCATTCCGGAAAGGATCATCTCAATATAGTCCGCCATAATGGACGCATTTCTCGCGGATATATCCTTGAGCGCGTCGAGGCCCACGCCGCGCAGGTTCGCATGAAGAACGCGCAGCGCCGTTTCGTATCTCCCGGCGTCTCCGATTGCGGCTGCTGGATCAAACGGCCCGCTCACTTCCCCTCCCCCGCCACTTTGGAGAGTTCGCCAAGGACCATCGGGCGGATGAACTCGCCCCAAAGCTGATCGACAAATTTCTCATCAATCGCCGCAGGCCCATCCATGAATGCCGCGAATGCACCGTTGGCTGCGCCGATAGCGGTTGCCGCTGCGTATGAAGCAACGATCATCTTTCCGCGCCTGTCCGCCATCAGCGCCACATTGCGTCGAATCGCGGCGGCTACATCGTCAGCGCATTTACGTCCGATGTCTTGCTCTATGTTGCCGTGTTTAAGCATCACCCCTCTCCCTCAGCCGCGATCAGTTCGCTGTTACACACGGGCAGGCTATCCAACCTGGCCTTGAAGGCGTGACCGCAGCCGCACTTTACAATTCTGCCATCAAGATTGCCGTAGTGATCGGCGTAGCAGGCGGGGCACGTCCAACGATCGTCAAACCCCGTATTCCCGCAGGATGTGCTCAAGGGCTCTTTCACTTCCCCTCTCCCGCGAGGATGGCGTCGATGCGGGTGAGCGTGTCCGTTGCTGACTTGATCAGGTCATCATAGCTTGCGTCAACAGTTGGCATTGTGCCGGCGAGTAAAATTTCGTGGTCTCCTATTTCTGACACCTTTCGGAGTAATTGATCGTAGGCAACAACCTTCCATAATACTGGAATAATTTCATTACTCAGCGCCTCGCGCAGCCGGTCGGCTTCGGCTTGCAGGGCGCGCTGCTCGCCGTCGGCTTGGGGTGGGTGGGCGTAGAGGGGTGTTTCGGTCCAGCCTATTTGATGTCTTCGGTACGGATGCTGCTCATCGCTTAAATAGTCGCGGGCGAAGTCGTCGGAATACATCCACGCCACGGGCTCAGCTTGGGCGCGCTGCTCGGCGGCGATGCGCTCGATATGAGCGCAAAGGTCGTAAACCAGCCTATGTGGCTTATCCCCCCATGTGGGGGCTAGTTCACCCTCGCCCGACACAGCCATGCGGTATGAATAAGTTAGTTCGGTAGGTGGGTTCGGAAGCCCGGCATCGACCTGTAATCTTTCGAGGTCTGCCGGGGTGATTTCGGGGGTCATGGCTGTTCTCCGAGGGCGGCGCTAACGATACTGGAAGTCAGTTTAATTTCACGCCTCCAGTCATTCCCCGGCACACCGGCCTGTTTCATACTGTGGCCAATCTCTTTCATAGTATCCCTCAACCGCTCATTCTCAGCCATAAGCTGGCGGAGGGCTGACCCGCATTCAGCCATCGAAGCCAGCATGCCCTTCGTGCTCGCGATTAAAATCCCGTATTCGGCGGTAAACTCAACCCGCTCCAGCAGCGCAGCGATCTCTTCATGCGTCATACCGGCCTCTCCATCTTCTCGATTGCGGCGGCGATTTCACGCGAACGAATCTTCATTGCATTGATGGAATTATCGGCTTGCTGAGAAGGAGAAGCCCCTTTGCTAATTCCGCTCGTGTAGCGAGGGGGAGTGCTTCCAGCATAACTCTCGGCCACCTTCACAGCCTCCGCTTTCGTCCGCTCGTGCTGATCGACACACCCACGTGCGTAGGCTTCGGCTGTGATGGCAACAATCTCGCCGACCAATTCTGCTTTCTTAAATCTGTCGAGATAAGTATCGCCCTGCGTGAGATTATCGACTATTTCCCGAGCCCGCTGCGTTATCCAATCCGTCACAGCCCCGGCTCCCGCAGCGCCTTCTCGGTGGCTTGCATCATGGGGCTATCATCCCAATCGCCCGCTATGTATTCCGCTGCTGTGACGAAGCGCCCCACACGCCTCCAAGCCTCCGCGCAAATCGCACGGGCGCGCTTCCTGATCGGGTCCAGAGGCGGCTGATAGCCGTATTCCTCCAGCGTGCGTGCGAGAACGATGGTGTAGCGATAGTCGTGTGGGTCTCGTTCTACCGCTTCGATAGGGGCGCTTAACCCGAACAGTTCTAGCGCTCTTGCGATACAGTGCCGTGCGGGCAGTGGTTCAGTGGTCATTGTGTTGCTCCATCACGGGTTTTGCGCGCCAGAACCGTTCTTATGCGCTTGGCGGCTTGCTTCGGGCAGTTAGGCCAACCCCCACCGAACATGTAGCTGCCGTCTCCACTATCGAGGATAGTGACCCCGAAAACCCGCCGACAGTAAGCGGTCCAATTGTCGTCTCTTCGTACGGGAATGCCAGCCGATGGGCCGTGACCCACGGCGCAGGCCGTCGTACCGCATTCGTGCTTCAGAGCGTGCATCGCGTCTTGTGGCTTACCATCCATGTCCCCCGGTCGCATGAAGAAAAACGTCATGCGGAACTGATCATAATCCTCCGGCAAGCTTTCCAAATAGGTCGCCAGCTTTTCCAAATTATCACGGTGAAACTTGTTCATTGGGCGACCCCCCATTGAAGCGCCTGCACGAACAGCGGCAGGAAGATCAGCCAGAAGAACAGCGCGACCGCGATCAGCGACAGTAGGCGTGGCGTGGTCATTTCACCGACCTCGGCCGCCCGATCCGCGCGGGGTTGATCCAGCCCCGATGCCCGAACGCTTCCACGCGCGGCTTCGGTGGGTTGCTCATCAAGGCCAATGCGGCCTGGCGGTAGGGTCTGTCGTTCATAATCTGTCCGGAGAGGGTTATTGGCCCTCTCCGCTCCCTGTTGAATGTAAGACGGCGCACGGCTCACCCCAGCCCAACCCAAAGGTTGGCCGCGCCAACAATGGCGAGGACAAGCGCCCACCATGCCTCGCGCTGGCTCGCCGCATAAACGGCGGCTGCATAGGACAGGCCCGCCACAAACATACTCAGCACTGCCCCATCTCCTTCATGAAGCACCCCAGCCATATCCATGCGATCATGGCGGCAAGGCCGACGAACCAGTAGTTGGTGGGGTCAGTCATTTCCGGCCCCTATCAGCCCACCAAGCGCGCATTCTTTCCTGCTCGGCCTCATGCGCTGCAATCTTTTCAGCAGTTATCGCCATCCGCTCGGCAACCTGCGGATGGGCCTCAAGCAGCCACGTCCAATCGTCAGGCTCCATATCAGTCAGGGCCAACCAATCGTCTCCGTTGCGAACGTCGTGCAGGCTATTCAGGTCGATCTCTGCCGCGCGACATTCTGGGTGATGGATGTGCGAGCAGAAGTCGCCACTAAAAACGCCTGAATAACGAAGTGCTGCCGATCCGATTTCAATTGCGCGGGCGCAGCCGGAACACAGGTGATGCTTGCGCGTTTTCTTGACGGTTGCTTCAAAATAAAAATCCCTCATTTCGCCACCTGCGCGAGAGCGTTGCGGGCTTCTTCGGCCAAGATGAGCTGATTGATGCGTGGATTATCAGTCGCCTCAAGAACGAGACTAATGCACTCGTGCTGGCTGATCCCGTCGGGCGGGAGGTATTGCCGGGTGGCCGATACAACAGCCATAACCGCTTCAAGCGCAACGCCGAGTTTGGCGTTCGTGGCTCTGGCGACATTCTCCCAATGCGCATTCTGCGCGCGCAGGGTGGTGAGTTCGGCGCCCAAAGATTCGATGTGATGATAAGCCCACCATTCGCGCTCGTTCTTTGGGACATTCGGATTCATGATCTGCTCCGAAAGTTCTTCTGGCAACGTCGCGGCGCATGGCTTGCTATGTTCATCCATCACCATTTCCTCCATAATTTCCTGGCGACTATCACCCGGTCCCGGACATGCCGCCGGGCCGGCAGTTCATCGAAGCCGAATTGCTTCATCACTTTGTGGGCGCGCGGGTCGTTGGGTGCAGAGAGGGTCATGCCACCCACCAAATAAACGAGACAACGCCGACAAACGCCGCCAGAATTGCAGCCAATGCAGAAACACCAACAATCAAATCCGCTGGATTTGTGATGTTGGGGAAGGGCGAGCGATACGGCCACGCAAAAAGGGATATGCCGAAAAAGACCACCGCTGCCGTGAAACTAATTTGCCAGATCACCGCATCGCCTCCCCAACATCCGGCCACACGAACGAAACGACCTTCTCCGCGTACTCGTCGTGAACGACCTTGCTTTCAGCGTAGTGGTAGCGGCGTTCGCCCCGCGACTTCTTGCGCACCATGTAGAGGTGCAGCGTGCTTTCGCCGGTAAAGCTGTCGCGCTCGACAACAAGGAACTTGCCCTTGTGACCGGCGCTCATCCCGCGCTCGACGGCGGCGTCGATGTTGTCGAACGTCTCATGGTACCGGTGCGGGCGGTTCGGGCGGTTTGAATTCCACGAGCCCTTCAGAGGCTCGGTCACGTTGTACACGTCGAAGCTGTAGCGCGTGAGTTCCTGCGGGCGCTGAGCGGTGTTCACAGCCCCATCCTCCGGTCGCGTTCCATCTCGTAGAGAAAGTCGGCACGGGCACCCCAGTCGTCGGACATGCCGGGAGCGGGATCGAAAATCGCAGCCATGCTGTCGTAAGCGATGCCGTATGCCACCGACATCGTGTCGTAGATGACCTCGCTCAGGTCATCGCCCATATGCTCGAACGGCCCCTTATAGCTTGGTTCAATAATCTCGCTGAGCAGCTCGAATATCGCGGCGTCGCTCAGCTTAGCCAACTCGGCATGGAGCGCGGGGGGGATGTGGGTGGTTTGCAACGGAACCTCCATGACTTGATGGAGGACACTATACACGCTCCGTTGATACTGTCAACACAGCGTGGAGATTTTTTTACGTGCAAGATCCCTGTCGATTTCCTACAAAAGAAATGCAGGTTAAGAACAGTTCACTTTTTGTTCTGTAATAGGAGGCGGGGCGGATGGACGACAACGAAGTTATTGAGATGGCTTTGATCCGCCTGATAGCTGCCAAGCAGCCTGCGCCGCTATGCGAGACCGGGTCAGCGCGTCACCTTCGTCTGGAAGTGACGAGAGAACTCGAAGCGCTTCTTGAACAGTTTCGGAAATCGCCGCGATCTTGGCCGGAGGCATGCCCTCCAGCTCAAGGAGCCGGGAAATCACCCCTGAAACGTCCGGCGGCTCTGCTGCATTAAGCCCCAAAAGCCAGTCCGTCGATGTGTGCAGGACGCGGGCAACGCGCATGAGGGTTTCAACATCGGGCATCCGCGTGCCCTGGTAGTAATTGCCAAAGCGCTGCGACGACATGCCGCACCGGCGTGCAGCCTCTGCCTGGCTCCACCCCAGCGCCTCGATGCGCTCCGCCAATCGCTCGTGAAATTTGATCACGACAGGCATAGACTCCATGTCGCTGTTGATTTCCAGCAACGATGGGGGTTGACGTTTATCAACGGAGCGTGTATACACGGGACATGTCCAATCGTCACGAACATAGCAGCCTTATCGACCAGATCGGCGCCGGTGTCGTTTCGGCCCACTTTCGGCTTTCACCGCAGAGGCTCCATATGTGGAGGGTGCGCGGTATACCACATCTGCGACGGCTTGCCTTCAAGAATCTCGCCGACGGATTCAAT
>Ga0307408_100002364_pt1 | contig 13314 bp, 9 predicted proteins | sample 322Cmetagenome_FD_202116 | JGI IMG/M metagenome (GOLD analysis project Ga0307408, IMG submission 202116) | Maize rhizosphere microbial communities from greenhouse at UC Davis, California, United States - 322HYB-C-3 | ecosystem: Host-associated > Plants > Roots > Rhizosphere > Soil | place: USA... | reverse complement strand
GAGATAATTCCTGCTGCTCATTATGCTCAGATTTCTGATCTCTTCGTTGAAAAGAACCAGCACATTTGGGGAACGTTCAATGAGAAAGACAACAAGCTGACTATTCATAAAGAGAAGCAGCCTAATGACGAGTGTTTAATTAATAAAGCAATTCTTAAAACAGTTTTCAATGGCGGAGAAGTACATGTCCTCGAACGCGAGAAAATGCCTTCTGAAGGACCTGTTGCAGCTTTTTTACGATTTGCTATTTAATTGTTCATGGTGTAACAAAGCCTTTCGGAACTAAGAAAGGCTTTGTTTACCTTTTTTCATGAATATCTAATTTAATACCTACTTAAAAAAAAGCATTTTCGGCTATTTATTTAAATACCAATGTATTGATCGATTTTCCTTTAACCATAAGGCTCGTGTTCTTGTTACCAAAACCAATGGTTAGTTTTTTATCTGCAACGTCTTCATTAACCAACAAAACAACAGTCTCCCCGTTAGGATTTGTAAATGCCAGGTGATCTTTGCCGCCGGATGTTTTTAGCAGATATGCCCCTGGTTGAACGAAATGACTTAAATGCTTCATCAAATAAAACTCAGGATTATATTTAACCTCGGCTGTTTTTTTGTTTATAGAAATAAGCATATTCTGCACCCATGCCCAGGTACTTTTACCCGTTTCATCCAATACCATGTTCCAATACATATAACTACTTGCTCCGTTGTTGATGTAATGATTAATCAATGACCAGGTATACTCTGCAGATTTCCAGTTATTTTCACCATTTCCACATTCAGACTCGGTTTGCATAATTGGCAAAGGGTATTCTTTGTGGATAGCTTGAATTGCCTTTTTAGCATCCCATTGCATACCAACTCCTTTAATATACTTTGCAGCGTCTTTATCATTAAGGATGGTTCGTGTGTAATTCGGATCACCTGAATTAACCGTACCTAACCAAATTTTAGCATTGATTGAATCTTTCTGGAATTGCGGTCCCAGGAATTTCCCGATAAAAAAAGCCATGTCGTCCGGGCGCCAGGTACAGCTTTGCCACTGTGGCTGATAAATCGGTTCGTTCTGAACCATTACCGAAGCAATGTCAATTCCTTCCTTTTTGTATGCCTGAACAAATTTGGATAAATAAAGTCCGTAAGCTGCCAGATAACGGTTTTCCATTTTAAAAGCGGTGGCATTATTTCTAATAAAGCGTCCGGCATCTATGGTTTTCTCGGTATTATAAGCGCCCATTGCATAGTGATTATTTACTTTCATCCATACCGGAGGAGCCCATGGCGATGCCCACAGTTTCAAATCAGGACGGATCTTTTTTGCGGCCTTGATATAAGGAATAAGGATGTAGCGATCCCGGTCGATATTGAAGTTTTTCATTTCAAAATCATCAGGAACGTCATTATACGAGTAATAACTTAGTGAGTAATCGTTGGATGCCACCGGCATACGACAGAAGCCAAAATTTGCACCCTCTTTCGAAAACAGATTATTTAATATTTTAACGCGATCAGTTTCCGGTAATGTTAAAAGTGCTTCCCATCCTAACTCATTGAAGCAGGCGCCAAAACCTTCCATCTGTTGCAACTTTTGATCCGGATAAATCGTTATGTCGCTTTTTTCTATAGGCTGGTTACTTAAGGAAGCTCCGCTTTTAGTGGCCCAGGACTGCGTTTGTGTAGTGTAAATCCAGTTAATTTTTTGTGCGGATAATTTGCCGCAGACAGCAAAGATGCATAATAGTAACGTAGTAAGTTTTCTTGTCATAAATGATTATGTAGTATATATATATGTGTGTGTGTAATAATTAATCCAACGTTTGCATTAATGTATTTAAAAGGCCTTATGCCTCTTCAATTTACAAATGGCTACCAGTCGTTTTCCTGTCAAAGACGCGTATTAAACGCCTTTATCTTGAGCGAAAGCCGCGCTGCTTTTATACCTGATAATGCCGCTTTCTTCCAGTACGCGATATGCACGTACAACAACATCATTTGTAACCCCCGAACTTTCCATCAGGTCTTTAACAGACGGAAGATTTTCGTTTTCTAAAACCCCATTCTTTATCCCCTTTTTTAACAAGTAAGCCATTTGAGCATACAATGGAAGCTTTGATGCATAGTTGAGCTTAAAGCATAGCTCCCGAGTTTTATTTAACATCTGAAATCTGGTTTATAATCCAGATGCTAAGATGGCCCAAAATAAGCCTTGGTCGTGAGGGGTAAGTCTGCAATTTAAGGGGGACTAATTGTGAATGAGTCATCACTTTCAGCCATTTTACCCTAAAATCAGGAACGTTTAATCCCCTTGTTTAAAATAAACTGACTTCTGTACTTCCTGATGTACTCTGACGGATTCATACCAAAGAGTTTGTTAAATTGCTCGCGAAAATACTTCACATCTTTTATCCCCACTTCGTATGCTGTTTCAGAAATGGTTGAGTTGCTACTGATGAAAATTTCAGCTGCTTTTCTTAACCTGATAGAGCGAATGAATGAATTACCTGATTGTCCTGATACGGATTTAATTCTTAGATAAAGGGTAGACCGACTCATTGCGAGGCTATCAGCCAGTTTTTTTATTCCAAATTCGGGATCTGTTAAATGCTTTTCCACAACCAGAATACATTTATCTAAAAACTCCCTGTACTCTGTAGAAATCTTGGAATTATCCGCCTGTAGCGTAACCTGATTATAAAAATAGTTTTGCAGGTTATTCCGGCTTCTGAGTATGCCCGAAACGCGAGCCATTAAAATTTCCTTTTCAAACGGTTTGCTGATAAAATCATCGGCTCCGCATTCTATCCCTTTCAATTTAACCTCCACGGATGAGCTAGCTGTTAGCAGGATAATAGGAATATGACTCAGCGCAGGATCTTCCTTCACCCGTGTACATAGCTCAATACCGCTCAGCCCCTGCATCATTACATCACTGATTACAATGTCGGGCATTTGTTTTTTGATGATCTCAAGGCCAGAAGCTCCGTTATCTGTATCAAGCACTTCAAATTCGTTACTAAAAAGCTGCTTAACATATTGTCTGATCTGAGTATTGTCATCTATAATTAAGATAGTCTTTATCTCCGAAAATAGTTCAGTTGGCTTTTCATCTACAACTCCTTCAAAGTGGTTAAACTCGGGCTTTACCTCTTCTTCAATCAGTTCCTCCAAAAGCGCAGATGCCTCAGAAACTTCTTCAAAAATCACCTCGTTACCAAAATGACCTTTGCCTTTTGGCAGCTTAATGGAAAATGTGGTTCCCTCCCCTATCTTGCTTTGATAAGCCACTTGTCCCTTGTGCGCTTCAACAAAACTTCTTACAAGGAAAAGCCCTATCCCAAATCCACCTTTTACTGGTACTGTAGGATTGTTAACCTGATAAAACTGTTCAAATAGCTTTTCGCCCACTCCATCGGGAATACCCGGGCCTGTATCCTTTACTTCAATAACAACACACTGCTCTTCCTCTGTTATCGCAATATCAACATTACCGTTTGCCGGAGTATATTTCAAGGCATTGGAAATGAGATTAAAAAGCACAATTTCTATCTTCTCCCGATCAACAAAAACCTCCAGTTCTTCATTCGCAGTAGAAAAAGTAAGACCAACTTTCTGAACCCTCGCCTGCTGTGTGAAACATAAAAACACTTCCCGGCTAACACTGCTGATATTCATCTTCACAATCTTGAGCTTTTCGCTTTCGTTTTCCGACTTTCTAAACAACAGAAGCTGATCTACAAGGCTTAACAACCTACGGGCATTGCGGTAAACTATGTTCAAACTTGCAGGAGTAGCTTCTTTGCCTTCTTCATAAAGCATTTCCTTTAAAGGGTTTATGATAAGGGTAAGCGGTGTTCTGAACTCGTGGGAAATATTTGTAAAGAAATTCACTTTTTTACGATGTAGTTCCTTTTCTTTCTCAGCTTCGAACTGCGCTGTTTTAATTTCGTATTGAAGCTTTGCCTGTCCCGTGCGGTACCGGATATAGGAATACACCGCAGCTACAGCGGTACAAAAGTAAAAAAGGTAAGCCCACCACGTTTTATACCAGGGTGGCAAAACTTCCACTTTAATACTAGAATAATCTTGCGACCAAACGCCATCACTATTGGCTGCTTTTACCTTAAAAGTATATGTTCCGGGTGGCAGATAGCGGTAAGTAGCTGATACCTGATTTTTCACATAATTCCATTCTTTATCCAGACCTTCCAACTTATAGGCAAATTCACCTTCGCCGGGATGAGCATAATCGAGCATTACGTAATTGAGGGAGAATACCGGTTGATCGGGTCTCAATTCAACTTTGTCGGTTTCAACGATATCGAGAATCTCTTCTCCTAAACCATTTTCATCTTGTTTGCCATATAATTTCAAACCAGTAATTAGTACTTTGGGATGGGTTTGGTTTGCCTTGGCCTCGGCGGGATAAAAAAGGTTCCAGCCTTCGGTTCCACCAAATGCCATGAACCCACTTTTCTTGCTAAACAGAGCCGAACCTTCGTGGAACTGGCCCTGTTGAAGGCCATCCCGACTATCGTAATTATTTATTTCTCCGGTTAGGGTATTTATGCGGCTTAAACCCTTGTTTGTACTAAACCACAACAGCGTATCGCTTTCTGCTTCGAAAGCATTGATGGTATTGTTATCAAGCCCATTTTTTTCGTTAATGATTCTGGTTTTGGTTGTACGAATATTGTAAACGATTAATCCGTCGCCCTCGGTTCCAATCCAAAGCTGGCCGTATTTATCTAAATGAAGTGCAAAAACTACATTGTTCGATAAAATATCTTTTCCCTGAAAAAATTGACGGAACTGCTTTTTAGCAACATCAAAATAACTAAGGCCGCCGCCGTACGTTCCTAACCAAAGATTGCCCTTTGCATCTTCAACCACCGAGCGTACATCGTCTGAACTTATATTACTGGTAGTTTGGTTAAACACTGTGAAGGTGGATAATTCTTCATTCAGCAAAGCGAGACCGCCGCCATTGGTACCCACCCATATTCGTTTTTTAGAGTCTTCATAAATTACACGAACATCGTTGGCTGGCAGACTTTGCGGATTGTTTTTATCGTGAATAAAGGACCGAAACGAGTCTTTTTCTTTGTTGTAAAGTAAAAGACCTCCCTGATAGGTACCAAACCAGAGGCGGTTACGGCTATCCTTTAAAGCCGATAAAATTGCATTATCGCTTAAGCTTCCGGGGCCTCCATCTGCCTTGTAGTGTTTAAGCGTTTTTCCAGCTTTATTGGTTTTAAAGATTCCGTCGCCATCTGTACCCAGCCACAGGTTATCCTCTGCGTCCAGGCACATTCCATAATATCTTACAAAACTTTCCTCCGTTTGCTTTACCTCAAATTTTCTGAATTTTTCGTTGGCATTACTTATCAGATATAAGCCATTTCCATAAGTGCCAAGCCAAATATTACCGGTTCGATCCTCAAAGAAAGCCTGTACAGAACGATTCGTCAGGGGATCTCCGTTCTCTCTTTTTACTATTTCAAACTGATAAGATGAAGCTGGAGATTTTATGGATAGCTTATACAATCCACCATCCTGAAGACCAACCAACAATTCGCCTTTGCTATTCTCAATAATCGACAAAAAGATATTACTCTTTAAATTATGATCCTTTGCCTGAAGTATAGTTAATTTGTTTTGCCCAGCCTTGTATTGCGCCAAACCATTAGAGGTTGCAATCCAGATTGTACCCTGCTTATCCTGGTAAACACTGTGAATACGCCTTGCGGGTATGTTGTTTGCAAAAGGTTGCGACTTGCCTATTTTACCGCTGCTTATTTGAAATACGGATAAACCATGATATACCGTACCAACCCATAACCAGCCTCTGTTATCCTGAAAAATTGATAAAATAGAATTACTTGTTAAGCCAGGCAGATTCTGCGTATTATAAAATGTGAATTGTTCTGTTTTGGGATTGAAATTGTAGAAGCCATTATCCGTGCCGATCCATAGGTTGCCATCCCTCCCCTGAGCTATACAGCTTACATCGTGCTTCCGCCCACTGTCATTACTACCAAACCTGTAATGTTTAAAATGTCCGCTCTGAGGGTCATACTTATTTAAACCATCCCGGGAGGAAACCCATAGATCACCATTTTTATCCGTAAGAATAGCCTGTACATAGTTTCCACTTAAACTGAAAGGGTTATCCTTTTCGTTCTTAAATACTTTAAATGAATTGCCATCAAAGCGGTTTAAGCCATCGGATGTAGCAAACCACATAAAGCCATGGCTATCCTGGCTTATACTGTTAACTATTCCAAATGAAAGTCCGTCCTGAAGGTTGTAATGAAGATGCTTGTTTCCAGAAAAGGTTTGAGCAAAACCGCTCGTTACCAGGAACATAAAAATAGGAAGAAAAAGATGATTTCTCATTATCAAAACAGCTATTCGGAGAGGCAGTTAAATTGGTTGAATGCATATATAGCATTTTTTTTTCTTTGATGTACTTTATGTGAAAAAGTATTGATGTAAATTTGAAAAACTTTATGCACATACTATAATAATAAAGCCAGCCTTTGGGAGAGGTCTGGCTTTAGAATATAACCAATTTGTGAGAAGCAACTAAGGGGATTTGCCATTAATTTCTATTGCTAAGTTATGCCTAATGTCGCCTATGTAGCAGGTGGTAAACAAGTAAAAATAAAGGGTGAAATCGTTCAAATTAGTGCAAAAGGGCTTTAGTTTAGCGATTTCTAAAAAACATCTGGCTTAACACTAAAGCTGCCTGTACCTATTCCAGTTTGAACTATCCAAAGAGTATCGATTTAACCGGAATTTGAGAGATTAAAGGGAGCAACACAGATACCAACAAAAAAGCCCCTTTCGGGGCTGTCTCGCATTTTAAATTTCAAAAAATTAAAAATCAAATTAATAAGTTCGCAGTGCTTATGTTTTTTTTAACATCCTGCCTTATAATATGTTTTGTCTCAAAGAGTTTAATTAAATTTATTCGCATCAGGATGAACGCTTTTTTCGGTTGTTTTTCTCCATTTCTTTAAGACTAACCAATTTGCCTGTTTGCTTGTAGCGTTCAATAGCTACCCGGATAACATGTTTCTCCTCTTCAGACAGAACAGTATGCCTTCCGATTGAATTGTCTCCCGAAGGCTCGGCGTTGCTTTTCATAGGCTTGATGTAAAGTAATTATCACACAAAAAATATGCCTGAGACTAAATAGACCGCTATATTGAAAGCTGTCAGGCTTCAGTTTTACAATTACTATACATTTCTAACACAAAAGGAAAGTTAATTTCCGCTGACTTGCGTTTTTGCCTACCTTTATTCCAAATTAACCCTCAATCAAAATAACATGAGACTACTTTTTACAACACTTTTCGGACTAGTTATCTTGTCTTTAACATCCTGCAAAAAGATCGAAGATGCGCTTGATTTAAGTGCCGATATTACGCTTACTCCTAAATCAATGGAGTTTACGGTACCCACAAATTCTACGGTAAATGCAGCTACAACATTCAGAGAAATTGAAGTTACAGTAAATCTGGATTCTTTGATAAAAGCGGGCAATCCGGATTATGGACAGAAAAACATTAAAGGCGTAAAAGTTAAAGGTTTTAAAATCGAATTTGTTGACGCAAACAGCAGCAACAACTTTGCTAATTTTTCCAGCATTTATTCAGAACTAAGTGCAAGCGGAAAGTCGCCTATAGTTATCGTGTCAAAAGACAATAATCCTGACGAAGAAAAAAGCTCAATTAGCGTGCCGGCAAATGAAAGTCTGGAACTGAAAGATTATATCTCATCAGGTACTTTTAAATACATTCTTAAAGGAAAATTGAGAAGAGCCTTAACTAAAGAATTGAAAACCAGAGTTATTGTTGACTATGTATTTTCAGTATCGCTGAAGAAATAATAAATCTTAAAAAGCAGAAGGCTGACAAGATCATAATTGCCAGCCTTCTTTCATTTATACCTGTTTAGCCGAAAGAAGAACTTAATTCCACTGCGGGTTTTCGGGAAAATTTGCGATATGGGCATAACGTGAACCTAAACCTAAAATAACATTACGCCACAAGTTCTCGTCATCATCGGTAAACAAAAGCTCCGAATTAAGCTTGTGGGTTACCAGCCACGAGTTCTGTTGTAACTCCTTATCAAGTTGCCCTAAATCCCAGCCAGAATAGCCCAGAAAGAACCGAACTTCATCTTCGGCAACTTCGTGATTATTAATGAGCAACTTCATGGTCTCGAAATTCCCCCCCCAATAAATGCCCTTGGCAATTTCGGTCCCGCTGTTCATTCTATCAGAACAACGGTGAATAAAATGTAACGTATCATTGCCAACCGGCCCCCCCACATAAACCGGGAACATGGCTTCTGACAGATCAGCAATCAAATCCTGCAGATAGTAGCCGCTCTTCTGATTCATCACATATCCAATAGTGCCTTCATGATTGTGCTCTGCCAGCAGCACAACCGACCTTTTAAAATTAGGGTCTAACATAAATGGCTCAGAAAGCAACAGACTTCCTGTTTCCGGTGCTAACATATTTATCATACTCTCATTTAACAATGTCTCTCTAATATATGTTTTTACATTGAATTGAGCCAGATCATACCATTAAAAATTTTGCAATGCGTAAGTTTGCAGCATCATGGCTTTAAGCAAAGAAACTATACAAAATTTACGGCAGGAATATAAAGCTGCCACCCTTTCAGAAAAATCTGTTGCAAAAGATCCCTTCAGTCAGTTCTCCAAGTGGTTTACCGAGGCAATGGACGGCGGCATTTTCGAGCCCAATGCCATGATACTGGCAACGGCAAGCCCGGATGGAAAGCCTTCACTAAGAACAATGCTTTTAAAAGGATTTGATAATAAAGGATTTATATTCTACACCAATTATCTTAGCCGCAAAGGAAAAGAAATTGCCCGTAACCCTAATGCCTCGATCCTATTTTTCTGGCCCGAGCTGGAAAGGCAGATCCGTATAGAAGGGGTACTTGAAAAAGTAAGTAAAGAAGAATCGGAGCATTACTTTCGTTCACGGCCGATTCCAAGCCAGCTGGGTGCCATAGTTTCACAGCAAAGCCAGGAAATCCAGAGCAAAGAATTACTTGTAGACAAGCTTGCTTATCTGCAGCAGCAATATGAAGGCAAAGAAGTTCCAAAACCATCTTATTGGGGCGGTTATATTCTGAAACCGCAGGTTGTGGAATTCTGGCAGGGTGGTCCAGCCCGGTTACACGATCGTATTGTTTACAAAAAAGCCGACAAAAACAACTGGAAGATTGTACGTTTAGCTCCTTAATATGAGTTTTGATGAGATTAAAAACATCCTGAGAGAAAAGTTTGGTGAGGAAATAATTGTTGCCGAGGAACTTACCGGATTACAACCGGCCCTGGTTATTCATCCTGAGCGCATTGCCGAAGTGTGCCTTGAGCTCCGAAACAATGAACATACTTATTTCGACTTTCTATCATCGCTTTCTGGTGTTGATTATGGTGTTGATGAAAACATGTTTGGTGTGGTTTATCATCTGGCATCAATCCCTTACAAAACTCAGCTAACGCTGAAGGTTAAGAAATATCACGACAGAAGCCGGGAGAGTTTACCCTCCTTCCCTTCTGTTTACGATGTTTGGAAAACTGCCGAATGGCATGAGCGGGAAGCGTTTGACTTGTTTGGAATAAACTTCGAAAACCATCCCGACTTACGCCGTATCCTTTTGCCTGATGACTGGGATGGTTATCCGCTACGGAAGGATTATAAAGTTCAGGAATACTATCATGGTATTAAGGTCTAATATTTGTAATTGCTACACCCCTTAATGGAAATGCAAAACGTAAACGCTCCATATAAAACCCGCTACGAGAAACTAATTGCTGAAGCTAAGGCTACGGAAATGATCCTGAACATGGGTCCGCAGCACCCTTCTACGCATGGAGTTTTACGCCTTGAACTGATAACAGATGGCGAAATTGTAAAGGAGGTGATTCCGCATGTGGGCTACCTGCATCGCTGCTTTGAAAAACACGCAGAGAATCTTACCTATCAGCAAACTATTCCTTTTGCCGACAGGATGGATTACCTGGCATCGATGAATAACAGCCATGCCTGGGTGATGGGCGTAGAACGGATGCTGGGGCTTGATAAAGAGATTCCTAAACGGATTGAATATATACGTGTACTGGTTTGCGAACTAAACCGTATTGGTTCGCACCTTATTGCATTAGGCACTTATGGCATAGACATTGGCGCTTTTACGCCCTTCCTGTGGTGTTTTCGCGACCGCGAGCATATTATGAACATGCTTGAATGGGCTTCGGGTTCCCGAATGCTTTATAACTATATCTGGGTTGGTGGCTTGTTTTATGATTTGCCTGTAGGTTTTGAGGAACGCTGCAAGGAATTTGTGGACTACTTTAAGCCAAAAATGAAGGAGCTGAACGAACTTCTTACTGAAAATCAGATCTTCATTTCCAGAACGGCCAATGTGGGTATCCTTCCTCTTGATGTGGCCATTAACTACGGCTGCTCGGGCCCTATGTTAAGAGCATCTGGTTTAAAGTGGGATTTAAGACGGGTTGACGAATATTCTGCCTACCCCGAACTGGAGTTTGATATTCCGATTGGAAAAGGTGAGATGGGCACCACCGGCGATTGCTGGGATAGGTTTAAGGTTAGAATTGATGAGATTGAGCAATCAGTTAAGATGATTGAACAATGCCTGGAACGTTTGATGAAAGACCTGAAACGTACTCCGGATTTTGATCCGCGAGCTAAGCTTCCTAAAAAGATTGTGCCCAAAGCACAGGATTATTATGTAAGAGCAGAAAGTCCACGGGGCGAACTTGGCTATTATTTCATTACTGATGGCAAATCAGAAATCCCGAAAAGGGTAAAAGCAAGAGCGCCAAGTTTTAATAACCTTCACGTGATTTCTGAAATTTCCCGAGGTGTGCTTATTGCTGATCTGATTGCAATTATTGGTTCAATTGATATTGTGCTGGGGGAGTTGGACAGGTAGAAGACGAGCTGCTGCACCCGAATAAGTCAATAAATGAGCTTTTTTGTATTTTTTACATGTCTACCTTCGGCATCGCAGCCAGAGGTAGAGCCGTTGACTTAAGAGTGTTAATAGCTGAAAACAGCTTTGATGTAAGTGAAAAGTGATCACTCTGTTAATTTATAGTTCTATACAACTTGCCGTTAAGCGCCTGGCTCTGTGATCTCTTTTTAAGCTTCGCTTAAACCCATTGCCAGAAATTCTCTGTGTCCTTTGCGCCTCCTCCGTGCTCTCTGTGTTAAAATTAACACGCTCTGAAATCTCTTGTTCCTATATTGTTAGCTCGGGCGAATCGAACTCAGATTCCTACCTAAAAGCCTTAAAAATCGTCAACCAAACACCTATAACTCCCGTTTCCTTTTTCAACTTTCGAGAGAGAAAAGGTGGATATTACCAAAAGGCAAAAAACGTTTTCTGCAACAATGAGTGCCATGCTTACGCACTTCTTTTTTAATTTTTAACCTACCAAAAACTTTATTTTTCAGGTTTCCAGTCGCCGAGCACGTTTGATACCGCATACTTTTCGGCTTCGTTTTTGGTAAGCTGCTTTGACCATTTCACCCGATTTTCAGGCTGATAGCCTTCTCCTTTATTCTTATACTCAGCATAAAAAGCGGTCTTTTCATTGCTTTCTTTACCCCAGTTGTTCCAGCCTTCTGGCTTTATCAAGGCAGGAAGTTCGCATTTGATGAATACCACGTTGGCATTGGGGCGCCAGGGCCGTCCTAAAAAGAATGATTTTGCAGGTGCACTGCCACTTATCTTACAGTTTTGAAAAACATAACCGTATTTCTGTCCTTCGGGAGTTGAGGCGGCGGTAATATAACCTGCCTTCTTGCAGAAGATTTCGCATTTTTCGAAAACTGCGGTTGCGGCTCCAAAAATAAAATCAACGGTTCCCTCAATATAACATTTGTAAAAATACTGGCGATTGGTGTTTCCGAAAGTATAAATGGTATCCTGAAATCCAAGAAACCGGCAATTTTCGAAAAACACTCTATCTCCGCCAACAGAAAGTGCGACAGCTTGCCCTACCGGACCAGATGAATTTTCGAAGGTGATATTTTCTGCCTTAAAATCATTACACTGCACATAAACCGATCTCGACCCAGAAGTTCCAATATCTTTTCCAAAGCTGTCCTTTTTCGAGGCATAATCATCATAAGTAATAATGGTTTTATTTACATCCTGGCCCAACAGTGATATATGTGTTTTTGCTTTGGGGATGTTTAGTTTTTCCTTGTATATGCCATTTTTAATGAAGATAAGGATTTCATTGGCGTTGCTATCCGGCACCGAATTAATAGCTTCCGTAATAGTTTTAAAATTACCACTTCCATCCTGAGCCACTATAACTTGTTTTTTAGCAGCGAATGTACCAAAGCTAATAAAGGCTAATAAAAATGCAGTGGCAAGGGTTCTTTTCAGGTTCTGTTTCGTGCGTGTTTCTGAGTTCATTTTTAAGTGTATGTATATCTGGGGGATGTATTTATTCATTAACTGATGACAAATACCTTGTTGTAAACCCTAACTGAATTTAATGGAGTTCGGCAATAAGATTCGACTACTTCGGTTTGGCAGTCATCTTCATTACCTTGTAGCCAAAATTACCGAGCATATCGCTCCCCTGAACAACGATTGTATAATTGGAAGGATTATCCGCTGCATAGAATGAGAATTTGCCAGATCCGGCAGCATCTGTTAACAAATTAGGAATCCAGGCTATCGTACTTCTTAAATCAGACTGCTTAGATGCCGCAGCAGCCAAATAACGAGGCTGGTAGTAATCTTTAGGCCAGCTTAATGGAATTGGCCGGTATAAGGCTACTCCGAAATTGTTGCGGATACTGATACCATTTCCAGAACGTGTGGTAACTTCTATGAAAGCATATTGTGTAGTAGACATCGCTCCTGCCGAATCAGGAAATTGGAACGTGTAATTTGCTGTATAACGGTTATTATACATTACTTCGAAACCGAGCAGGTCATCGCCTTTTATGTTGCTGAAAATTGTATTCAAAAACTGGTAATATTCCATTGGCATCGGAGGTTCTCCGGGGAAGTAAAACCTGGTTAAATCCACACCATCAATTACAAACCTCACCTGTTTTTCATTCAGATAAAAATACTGATCGTTCTTCTTAAGGCGCAATGAAAGGCCTTTAACCTTTTTCAGCAGCAATTCTTCCAAACCAACCTTACCAGCTTCCAGAAAGTCTTTCTCATTTACTACCTGATCTGCTTCGCCCGAGCCATTAAGGT
>Ga0307408_100002363_pt1 | contig 13318 bp, 9 predicted proteins | sample 322Cmetagenome_FD_202116 | JGI IMG/M metagenome (GOLD analysis project Ga0307408, IMG submission 202116) | Maize rhizosphere microbial communities from greenhouse at UC Davis, California, United States - 322HYB-C-3 | ecosystem: Host-associated > Plants > Roots > Rhizosphere > Soil | place: USA... | reverse complement strand
ATCAGGGGTTCAATGCGTTTTGGAGTCTTCATCAGCTTTTATTGTGGGTCCTTTATTACCAAACACGCGAATGTCACTCGTTATACGGCAATCCTCGCATCACGGGGAGGGGGTGCCGACCTGTGAACGTAGAGAATGCACACACTGTGCCGGATTACAGGGCCAACTCTGCGCTCGCGCATCGACCGATGCGAATCATAGCCGAGCCCGGTGACTTTGTTGGCTCCCGTCTGCAAGGGCATTTGCGACAGAATCTGACATGGGCGCCCGATGACCCTTCGGCAGATTTTTTCCGCGCCGCCTCAATTTCCCGTTTGCGCAGCCGAAGCCCTGATTGACAGAGGGATCTGTTCGACAATCGTTCCACAACAACCTGCGATGCCGCGCCCAGGGAAACGGGTGATCCACAACGTTTTCGGCTGCCAATAAACCACAAGTCATCTGCACTGCGTGGGCCTACAAGAAAATCTGGAGCGCGGATGAACATCAAACAGAAATTGACGTGGGCGTTTGCAATCATCGCCTGCCTGCCGGTGGTGCTGGTCGCCACCCTCGTGGTGATGAACCTGCGCAGCGATGCCCGGGACAGTTTTGTCGACAGCAGCGGCCGCGAGATCCGTCAGGTCAGCAACGCCATGCAGTTGTTTTTTGACGGCATCAGCCAGAACGTCGATTACCTGGCGTCGCAACCGCTGATCAAGAACACCGACGACAGCCTCAAGACCTACATGAGCGCCAACGCCGAAACCATTCCGCAGGGCGAGATGGACAAAAAGGTCTTCGCGTTTCTGCAGGACCTGGGCAACGCCCACCCCGCTTATGCCTACGCGATTGTCGGCACCGCTGCCGGCGGTTACGTGTCGTGGCCGGACGATCCCAAGCTGAACAATTACGACCCGCGCCAGCGCCCGTGGTACAAGGCCGCCCAGGCCAAACCGGGCAAACCGTTTCGCACCGCAGCTTATTACTGGGCGCAGGACGATGCCACCTACGTCAGCACCGTGCGCACCATCGACAACAAACTTGGCAGCAACGGCGGCGTGGTCAGCATCGACGTGACGCTCAAGCAACTCACCGAGATCGTCAAACAGATCAAGCTCGGCGACAGCGGTTACCTGATGCTGCTGGAAAACAGCGGCACGGTGCTGGTCGACCCGAAACAGCCGGAACACAACTTCAAGCCGCTCGACAGCCTCGGCGAGGGTTATGCGCAACTGGCCAAGGCTGGCAAAGGGCTGGTGGAAGTCGAGCTCAATGGCGAGCGCTACATGGCCAACGTCTGGCCATCGGAGCAACTGGGCTGGACCTTTGTCGGCCTGATCAAGCAGAGCGATGTGATGAGTTCCGCCACACAACTGACCTGGCTGATCGCAATCATCGCCGCCGTGCTCGCCGTGCTGTTCGCCGTGGTCGGCGCCAGTTTCGCCAGCCTCATCGTACGGCCGATCCGCAGCGTCGCCAGTGGCCTGGAAGGCATCGCTCAGGGCGAAGGCGACCTGACCAAAAACCTCGACATTCGTGGCAGTGATGAAACCGCGCAACTGGCCAATTGGTTCAACCAATTCCTGACGGCGATCCGCAGCCTGATCCAGCACATCGGCGGCGCGGCGGGGAAAATCCTCGCCACCTCGCAGAGCTCGACCCAAGTCTCCAGTGACATGGCCGAAGCGGCCGGGCGTCAGCGCGAAGCGGTCGATATGGTGTCGACGGCGTTCCATGAAATGGTCGCCACCGCCAACGAAGTCGCCCGCTCGTGCAGTCAAGCGGCGGATTCTGCCGACAGCGGCCAGCGTCAGGCCCGGCAAGGCCAGCAACAGATCGATGCAGCGGTGCACAGCGTCGATCAGTTGAGCCAGGAACTCGAGCAGTCGGCGCAGTCGATGCAGCAACTGGAGCGGGACAGCAACGATATCCAGTCGATCCTCGGCACCATCCGCTCGATCGCCGAGCAGACCAACCTGCTGGCACTCAACGCCGCCATCGAGGCCGCGCGCGCCGGTGAACAGGGCCGCGGTTTTGCCGTGGTCGCCGACGAGGTTCGCGCGCTGGCCAAACGCACTGCGGATTCGACGGCGGAAATCGACGGTTTGCTCGGCAATCTCGCCAAGCGCACCAGCCAGGTCACGCAGCAGATGCACGCCAGCCTGCAGGTCTCGCAGCAATCGGTGACGCGCATTGGCGAGGCACGCGAAAGCTTCGGGCAGATCCGCGAATCGGTGGACGTGATCCGCGACATGAACACGCAGATCGCCACGGCGGCGGAAGAGCAGCATCAAGTGGCTGAGGACATTAATCGGCACATCAGCCAGATTCATGGGGATGCGCAGTTGGTGGCGGAACTGGCTAATTCGGCGAGGCTGGATTCGCAGAGTCTGGCGGGGTTGTCGAATGAACTGGATGGGTTGGTCAGACGGTTTCGTACCTAACCTCAAAAGCCCCCCTCACCCCAGCCCTCTCCCAAAGGGAGAGGGGGCCGACCGCGGGGTCTGGCGTTGTCCATCGACCTGAAATACCGAGTCGAATATGGAATTCTCCAAATCGGTTCGATTCTGGATTCAACACGAGTCTCTCAGGTCGGCGCACCTCTTGAGCATCCCCCAATCAGTCCCCTCTCCCCCCGGGAGAGGGTTAGGGTGAGGGAAGGCCCTTTCAGCGTTCAACAATGGCAGTGACACCCTGCCCACCCGCCGCACAAATCGAGATCAACCCGCGGCCCTTGCCTGCCGCATCCAGCAACTTCGCCAGATTCGCGACAATGCGCCCCCCCGTTGCAGCAAACGGATGCCCGGCCGCCAGCGAGCTGCCCTTCACATTCAGCCGGCTGCGATCGATCGAGCCCAGCGGCGCGTCGAGGCCCAGGCGCGTCTTGCAGTAGTCCGGGTCTTCCCAGGCCTTGAGCGTGCACAGCACTTGCGCCGCGAACGCTTCATGAATCTCGTAGTAATCGAAGTCCTGCAGGGACAGACCGTTGCGCGCGAGCAAACGCGGCACTGCGTAAACCGGGGCCATCAGCAGGCCTTCGGCGCCGTTGACGAAGTCCACCGCCGCCGCTTCGCCGTCACGCAGGTACGCGAGGATCGGCAGACCCCGCTCCCTGGCCCACTCTTCGCTGCCGAGCAGCACCACCGAGGCGCCATCGGTCAGCGGCGTGGAGTTGCCGGCGGTCAGCGTGCCCTTCGCGCTTTTTTCGAAGGCCGGTTTCAGGCTCGCGAGTTTTTCCAGGGTCAGGTCCGGGCGCAGGTTGTTGTCGCGGGTCAGGCCGAGGAACGGTGTCATCAGGTCGTTGTGCCAGCCTTCGCTGTAGGACGCGGCGAGTTTGTGATGGCTTTCGAGGGCCAGTTGATCCTGTTCTTCGCGGGGGATCTGCCAGGTCTGCGCCATCAATTCGCAGTGCTGCCCCATCGACAGGCCGGTGCGTGGCTCGCCGTTGCGCGGAAAATCCGGAATCAGATGCTGAGGCCGCAGTTGCAGAAAGGTTTTCAGTTTTTCGCCGGTGCTCTTGGCGCGGTTGGCTTGCAGGAGGATCTTGCGCAGGCCTTCGCTGACGCTGATCGGCGCATCCGAGGTGGTATCCACGCCGCCAGCGATGCCGCAGTCGATCTGGCCGAGAGCGATTTTGTTCGCCACCAGGATCGCCGCTTCCAGACCGGTGCCGCAGGCTTGCTGGATGTCGTAGGCCGGGGTGGCCGGTGACAGGCGCGAGCCGAGCACACATTCGCGGGTCAGGTTCATATCCCGTGACAATTTCAGCACCGCACCCGCCACCACCTCGCCGATGCGCTGGCCGTGCAGGTTGTAGCGTTCGATCAGGCCTTCGAGGGCGGCGGTGAGCATCGCCTGATTGCTGGCCGTGGCGTACGGTCCGTTGGAGCGAGCGAAGGGGATACGGTTACCGCCGATGATCGCGACGCGGCGCAGCTGGGTCATGAATAACTCCTTTTCACAATAATTGGATTCGATGCGGTCCCCTGTGGGAGCGAGCCTGCTCGCGAAAAGGCCGGCACAGTCAGCATTTTCAGCGACTGATACACCGCTTTCGCGAGCAGGCTCGCTCCCACAAGTCCCGCGCTCCCCTGCGAGACCTGCTAAACCTCAATGTTGCAGCGTAGGCCTTATTGCGCTGATCGAACGATTGATTGCCGTCGGCAGTCCACACTTTGAACCCCAACTTCTGGAGAGCGTTCCATGTCTGACCGCTATATCGACTTCGCCAACTCGTCCCTCGGCCACCGTCTGGTCGGGGCGTTGGGCCTGCCGTCGCCGGTGCGGCTGGAACGCTGGCAGGCCGGGCGGCTGCGGCCGGTCGAGGGGGCGCTGCTGATCGGTGGCGGGCCGCTGGCCGAGCGCATCAGCATGTTCGCCAACCGCTTGACCGATGGCATCTACTGCTACGGCGAACAACCGGCGAGCGCCAGCGAATGGATTCCCGGTCATGGGCCGAAACTCAAGGCAGTGGTGTTCGATGCCAGCGCATTGCAGCACACCGACCAGCTCAAACAGCTGCGCGAATTTTTCCAGCCGCTGCTGAAGAATCTCGAACACAGCGCACATCTGCTCATCCTTGGCCGTGCGCCGGAAACCCTCAGCGATCCGTTTGCATCAAGCGCGCAGCGCGCGCTGGAAGGCTTTTCCCGTTCACTGGCCAAGGAGCTGCGCAGCGGCGGGACGCTGCAACTGATCTATGTCGGCGAAGGCGCCGAAGATCAGTTGGAAGGCCCGCTGCGGTTTTTCCTCTCACCAAAAAGCGCGTTTATCTCCGGCCAGGTGATTCGCCTCAGCCCCTGCGCCACGCCGGTCAGCGACTGGACGCGACCACTGGCCGGACGTAAAGCGTTGGTGACCGGCGCGGCGCGTGGCATCGGCGCATCGATTGCCGAAACCCTGGCCCGCGATGGTGCCGAAGTGATTCTGCTTGACGTGCCGCCGGCCAAGTCCGATCTGGAAGCCCTCGCCGCCCGCCTCGGCGGACGCAGCATCACTTTGGATATCTGCGCCGAAGACGCCGCCACGCAACTGATCGAACAGCTGGCGGACGGTCTCGACATTCTGGTGCACAACGCCGGGATCACCCGCGACAAGACCCTGGCCAACATGACCCCGGAATTCTGGGACGCGGTGCTGGCGGTCAACCTCAATGCCCCGCAAGTGCTGACCAAGGCCCTGCTCGACAGCGGCACTCTGCGTGACAATGCGCGGGTGGTGCTGCTCGCCTCGATCAGCGGCATCGCCGGCAACCGCGGGCAAACCAACTACGCCGCGAGCAAGGCCGGGCTGATCGGTCTCGCACAGGCCTGGGCGCCGGCCCTGCTGCCGCGCGGCATCAGCATCAACGCCGTGGCGCCGGGTTTTATCGAAACGCAAATGACCGCACACATTCCGTTCGGCCTGCGCGAGGCCGGGCGCCGCATGAGTTCGCTGGGCCAAGGCGGTTTGCCGCAGGATGTCGCCGAAGCAGTGGCGTGGCTGGCGCAACCGGGCAGCGGCGCGTTCACCGGACAGGCGCTGCGGGTCTGCGGTCAAAGCGTTCTGGGAGCCTAGGCATGAGCATCGAATGGCGCACGCTGGACCGTGAACCGAACCTGCCCGCGCTGTACGCCAGGGCGGCGACACGGCGCAAGATCACTGGCACACAATTGCCCGACCAAGGCCTGCGCTGTTGGGTCGATATCGATGGCAAACGTCTGGCGGCGTATCGCAAGGTCTGCGGCTTTGCCGACGACGGTCTGCTGCCACCGACGTATCCGCACATCCTTGCCTTCGCCTTGCAGATGCACTTGCTCACGGACAAGGAAATCCCGTTCCCGCTGCTGGGGCTGGTTCATCTGAGCAATCGCATTCGCGTGCTGCGGCCGCTGGGCGCGATCAGCCGGGCGCAGGTCAGCGTGCGCGTGCACAACCTGCAAGCGCACGCCAAAGGCGCGACATTCGATCTGTTGACCACACTGGATGATCAGCTCGGGCCGTTGTGGGAGGCGCAGAGCCAGATGCTCTGTCGCGGCGTGAAACTCGACGGCGAGCCCGGCGAGCACATCTGGCAACCCGCGCAAGCTCTATTGGAGGTAGCGCGTTGGCAAGCGCCGGCGGACATCGGCCGGCAATACGCGAAAGTGTCCGGCGACTACAACCCGATCCACCTGAGCGCCGCCAGCGCAAAACTGTTCGGCTTCCCCACTGCCATCGCCCACGGTTTGTGGAACAAGGCGCGCACGCTGGCGGCACTGTCCGAGCATCTGCCCAAAGCCAATCTGGAGATCGCCGTACATTTTCGCAAACCGGTGCGCCTGCCCAGCGAAGTGACATTGCTGGCGAGCGCGGCGGGTTCCAGTGGCGAGTTGCGGCTGGTCGGCGCCGGGGAGCTGGAGCACATGGTGGGCCAGTGGCAGCCGATTGCCTGAGCGGATCGGCGCGCAAAGCCATCAATTGTGTATATATAACTAAGGTTTTTTGCCCGTCATTACTGACTGTTAAAAAATCCCAAGCCTTGATTTTCAAGGCTTTTTTTTGCGCCGCTATTACCTGGGTATTAGTCCTTAGGCAGAGCGCCACGCCCTTTGTATAAAGGCGTTAATACCAACTTGAGAATGGTGCGAAATCATCCATCGACTGAGATTAGAGCCATGGACGAGGCATCGCCGACAACAGATCGGCGGGCCATCGAAGGCAACGTAACGTTGTGACAGGTGCAGGAATCTCAATCATGAAAACTCAAGACATGTGGTGCAAATCGGCAATCGCTCTGGCGCTGGTACTTTCTCTCGGTCTCACCGGCTGCAGCAGCGGCGGTGGCGGCCATCACAGCAGCTCGGGCAGCTCGGGCGGTGCAGCGGCGGACGGCACGGCGGGCACCGACGGCTCCGGTGGCACCGCTGGCGGTGGTGATACCGCCGGCACTGGTGGCACTGGCGGCGGCACCGGTGGGACGGGTGGCGGCACTGGCGGAACCGGCGGCGGCACCGATCCGACCAACCCTACGAACCCGACTGATCCGACCAATCCGACCAACCCAACCGCACCAGCGCTCGTGACCACGACGCTGGTGCAGGATGTCGGCAAAACCGTCAGCGGTGTCGGCGATGGCGTCGGCAAGATCGGCGATTCCCTGAGCAACGTTCCAGTGGCTGGCGGCATTGTACAAAGTGTGGCCAACACGACGGGCAATGTGGTCAGCACTCTGGGTGATGGCGTCAGCAACGGCATCGGCAAACTGGCCACCGACCCGAAAGGCTTGACCACTACCGTGGCCTCGGTCGGCGGAGTGGTGTCGGATGTTGGCGACGGTGTCTCGGACCTGAGCGGCAAACTGGCGAGCGCCACCAGCAGCGTGCCGGTAGTCGGCGGTGTGGTCACCAAGGTGGCGCCGGTACTCGATGGGGTCGGCGTCAAAGTCACCATGCTTGGCGACACCCTCAACACCACCCTGAGCAACGGCCCGACCAGTCAGTTGACCAACAAAGTCGGCAGCAGCCTGGTTCCGGTGATCGCCATGGTCGAGAGCACCACCGACAAAATCGGCGATGCCACCGGCCTCGGCGATCCGCTCAAAGGCGCGGTGGCGCAACTGGGCGGTGCAGTGAACTCTCTTGGCGGTAAAGTCACCGGCGCCGGTAGCGGCAATGCGCTGACCAATACCCTTGGCGGTGCGCTGAGCAACACTGGCACGGCGGTCGGCAAAGCCGGTGGTCTGGTGTCCAACGGCACCGGTTCCGGCACTGGCGGTGGCCTGGGTGGCGGTCTGAGTGGTGGTCTGGGCGGCACCGGCCTGCTGCAAACAGTCGGTGGTGCGGTGGTCAACGTCGGCGCAGGCCTCAACGCGGGCAACACCAACGGCGTGGTCAGTGCCGGTGGTGTGACCGCTGGCGGGCTCGGCAACACCATCGCTTCGCTCAACACGGTGCTCGGCGGCTCGGGTACTCCAATCACCGCCACTACGTCACCACTGGCCACGGTGGGCGCCGCGGTCGGCGCGGGTCTGAACCCGGTCACCAGCGCGGTCACCAGTGTCACCCAGCAAGTCGGCGCCGCCACTGGCCTTGGCTCACCCGTTGCCGGCCTCACTGGCCAGGTTGGCGGCGCGGTCAGCAGCCTCGGCAACACCATCGCCGCGACCAACAACCCGGTCACTACAGCGGTCGGTGGTCTGGTCAACAACGTCGGCGGCACTGTCGCGGCGGTGGGTGGCCTGGTCAACAGCGGCACTGCCACTGGTGGCACAACTGGCGGTCTGGGCGGGGTACTCGGTGGTCTGACCGGCACACTGGGGGGCAACAAACGCTAAATTGCACCTGGCCGATTCGACGGCCTTACCTACAGCGCCTACGCTTGGTTGAGGGCGGAAGATTCCCACGAGTCTTCCGCCTTTTTTCTCAGGAAAAAGTCCGCCCAGTGCTGCGATCTGACCATGGAGTGTCCTATGCGCGTAATGGCATACCTGCTGCTGCTCAGCCTCACCTCCACCGCCCTCGCCGACACCCTGCCCAGCTTTCTCAACAGGAACGAAACCATCCGCAACCTGCCCCAGCCGAACCTGCCAGCCGACGCCTATCGCCCGAGTGCCACGCCGCTGCAAGTCCCGGATCCGGGCGCGACTGCCGCGCAGCCTTTGCTGATGGAGACCAAAGTCAACCTGAAGACCGTGCAGATCGAAGGCGGCACGATCTATCCGCTCAACGAACTGGCCGAAGTCTACAAACCGCTGATCGGCCGACAGACCAGCCTTGCCGACCTGATCGAAGCCACGCGCACCATCACCCGCCGTTATCAACAAGACGGCTATCTGCTGTCCTACGCGTTTTTGCCGCAACAGAATTTCGACGACGGCGTCGCCCGGGTGGTGCTGGTGGAAGGCTACGTGCGCGATGTCCAGATGCAGGGCGACGTCGGCCGGGTCAAAGGCCTGCTCGACAAACTGGCGGCGAAAATCCAGGCCGAACGGCCGCTGACCCGCAAGACCTTCGAACGCTATACCACATTGATGACGCGCATCCCCGGCGTAACGATCCAGGCCCAGGTGCCACCGCCGGGCACCACCGATGGCGCCACCACGCTGATCGCCCAGGCCAGCCGCAAACCGTTCACCAGCACCCTGAGCACCACCGAAGACAACCGCAACGGCCCGCAGGCCCTGCTCGGCGTCAGCAGCAATTCGCAGACTTCGCTGGGCGAGCAACTGAGCCTCAGCGGCCTGTTTCCACCGGGCGATGACAAAGAACATTACTACCGACTCGACTACAGCCAGTTCCTCGACAGCGAAGGCACCCAACTGAACCTCTCGGCCTCCCGCTACCGCGCCGATCCCGACACCGAAGTGCTGGTCAACGGCGGCGGACGGCTCAGCACCCACCGCGAAAACGACCGCTACTCAATCGGCTTCAGCACACCCTTGATCGCCTCCGCCAACGAACTGCTGACCGCCGGCTCACGCCTCTACGCGGTCGACGACAAGACCCGCTACGACGGCATCAACTTCCCGTTCAGCACCGAGTTGCGCACCGACGTCCGCGCCCTCGCCTTCGAAGGCGACTGGCGCAAGGCCGACGCCCGCCAACTGCGCATCCTCAGCGCCGGCATCTACCAGGGCCTCGACAGCCTTGGCGCGAACACCAACTACGACGACATCGACCTGGACTTCTTCCGCGTGCGTCTGTCCGGGGTGCAGAGCGACAAATTCCTCGACAACTGGCAAGGCGTCCTCTCGGCCGCACTGTACTGGAGCGACGACACCCTGCCCGACAGCGAACGCGCGGTATTCGGCGGACAAAACTTCGGCCGCGGCTACCCCGACGACCAGGCCTCCGGCGACAAGGGCTGGGGCGTGGCCTACGAGGTCAACTACAGCTTCAACCGCGACGGCAACTGGCTGCGCATCCTGCAACCGTACGTTGTCCTCGACCGCTCGCGCAGCTGGTTCAACCAACTGCCGGTACAGGCCAACAACCTCTCCTCGACTGCCGTCGGGCTGCGGTTTGGCGACGCCAGGTACTACAACATATCGCTGGAAGTGGCCAAGGCCATGTCCGATGAAGCGCTGGACACGTTGAATCGCAAACCGCGGTATAGCGTCAGTTTCAGTTATCAGTTGTAGGGGTGAGGATGTTCGCGATGGGGGGCCGGCAATAAGCTTATTCAGGCTGAACCACCGCATTCGCGAGCAGGCTCGCTCCTACATTTGGACTGTGTGCTTTCAGTTAGAGATTGGTCGGCAGTGAGGCCGCCAATCGCCAGCAGGCTGGCTCCCACAGTTGGAATGGGTGAGTTCTGCAGAATATTGGTCGGTTGTGAGGACGCAACGCGGTGGTGCTGCCGATCAGGACAGGCCATTTTCGCGGTCACAATCAAAAGCCAACCCTCACCCTAGCCCTCTCCCGGAGGGAGAGGGAACTGACCGCGGTCATTGGAAGACGTACGCCAACATGAAATACCGAGTCGAATGCAAAATTTGAAAAGCCCAAAAATCGGCTCCCTCTCCAGGGGGAGAGGGCTGGGGTGAGGGGCAGCCACACTACAAATCCAAAGCCATGCGCTGCTTCTCACCACTCAATAGGCCGAGTGTCAGCTCGCCTGCTTTTGATCTTGATCCACCGGCGACGTCGGAAGGCTGAGCGGAGGGATTGATCGGGGCGTGGGAGCGCAGCGACCGTCTGGCGCAGCCAGACACAGCGGACGTAGGTGCAGCGAAGCAAACCGTAGCCGCTGCGCCCGGATCGATCCCGGAGCGAAGGGACCCGAGCCTGCGAGGGCCGTACGTAGGAGCAAGCGTTTTTTGCTTACTTTTTTTGGCGCTTGTAAAAAAGTAAGTCGCCGTCAGGCGAAACCGCCAGCAGCAGCACCCGAAGCAACGGATAAAACCCCCAAAACCCAAGAACCCGGTCGGCCCACAGGCCGCCGCGTCACCCGCCCCGAACCTTGGGAAACAAATTATCCAGCGTCTCAAAAAGCCGAACGTGATAAATCGGCTTGCGAAACAGATCCAGCACCTGCAACCGCAACATGTCGCTGACATCCTCCATATCCGCATGCCCCGACATCACAATCACCGGCAAATGCTCCCGAGAAGTATGCTCACGCAAACGCCGGATCAACGACATCCCGGACTCCTCCGGCATGCGCAGATCAGTAATCACCAGCGCAATATCCGGATGCCGCGTCAGGTGATGCAACGCCTGCTTCACCGACGTCGCGGTATGACAGACAAAGCCCTCCCCCTCCAGCAACTCCGCCAACTCCAGCAACGCGTCCTCTTCATCGTCAACCAGAAGCAACTGTTGGCGGGGCATAGGGAGAGAATTCATGGGCAATCCCTGAAAACGGAAAGTAGACCAGAGTGTAGCCCGAGATCAGTCAACGGCGACCAACACCGCGTTCAAGGTGTTGGCCGAGCCACAGCGGTCCCACCCAAAGTGGTCAGCACGTTGTTGAAAATAGCCAGCACCCGGTCGCCCAACGGAGTAACAAACGCCACAACCACCACGGCGACCATCGCCACGACAATCGCATATTCAATCGCCGAAGCACCCTCCTCGCTCTTGAACAACAAACGGGCCTTGGCCATCAGATATTCCAGATTCATGCCCAACATACGCCTGCTCCTTCGCGCCTCTGGCGCCGACATCACCACCGCGGCAAGGTTCCACCGTGCAACCTGAGCATTGTCAACAAACCCCCGCCCAACAACTGTAAGAACGGATTAATCACAAAGCATTAATCCATGCCTGTGTGCGCCATTTCCTGCTGTTAATTGGCCAGACCCCATACTTAAGCAGGATATTTGCCTGTCATTAATGGCGCTTTTGTACAGATCAGCTAGCTTGGAAATAGCGAAATAGTTGCATGTTCATAGCTGCAGAATCGGGAATTTCTCTCGTTAACAAGTTCGACGGGTAGTGCAGCAGGAAAGGGAGAGCCGTCATGAACAGTCGCGTCACCATGGCCCTTGCCGCCATCCTTCTGCTGGGTGCCATTTTTGTCGGTTATTGGGGACTGGTCCTCAGTCGCCAACCGACACCCGTCGCGCAAGCACCGATCGCCCCGGCGGTCAGCGTTGAAAACACTGTCGCGATTGCCGAAGACCAGACTCGCCAACCGGTAGTGGTGCTGCTGCACGATGTGCCGCCGTTCGCCGCACTGACGGCGGCCGATGTGACCGTAGAAAAACTGCACAGCGCACCGGCCGGCAGTTTGAGCAATGTCGATCAGGCTATCGGTCGCACACCCTGGCGCTCCTTGAGCGCCGGCACCTGGCTCAACGATGAAAGCTTCAGCGCCGGTGGCACGCTGGCGCGGATGATCCGCAGCGATGAGCGCGCGCTGACCGTGGCAGTTGACGAAGTGATCGGCGCGGCCGGGCAATTGCTGCCCGGCGATTACGTCGATGTGTTGCTCTACCTGCGTCAGGACGCCAGCAACCCACAGCAGTCGGCGCAAATAGTCCTGCCGGCGATGCGCGTGCTCGGCGTTGGCGAGCAGTACGGCCTGACCAACGATGGCCAACCGGCCACGCCGGCGCTGAGCGCCGAAGACAAACTCAAACAGGATCAACGCCGCCTCGCCGCACGCACGGTGGTGCTCGCAGTGCCGCAGCAACTGCTGAGTCGCCTGATGCTCGCCACCCAGGCCGGCACCTTGCGCCTGGCCGTGCGCAGCAGCGAAGAACAACGCCTGGCCAGATACTGGGCCGGCGAACAACAGTCCCCGGCACATCTCGACAACGCCAACAGCCAGCTCTTTCAGTTCACCCAACTGGCCTTGGGCAGCGGACCGAAAACACCGTCCGGCAGCGGCTCAAACGCTGTCGCGCGCCCCGCAGTAGAAATCATCCGCGGCAATCAGCTCAGCCAACAAAACCCATGACAGCGCAAGGATCCAGGTGCATGCAGAGTCGTTGCAGGTCAACAGGGAAACACATGCTCCGCGTCTTGATGGTGATGGGACTGTCGACGGGTGCGGCATCAGCGGCCGTTGGCAATTGCTCGACCCTCGGCCGTTTGCCGCCGGTCATCGAGGTCGGCGAAGGTTTCCAGCAGGATGTGCAGTCGCCCGTGGCGATCACCCGCCTGGCGATCGGCGATCCGAAAATCGCCGACGTGCACGCCAACGGCAGTTCATCGTTTTTGCTCACTGGCGTGGCACCCGGCGCGACCAGCCTGATGGTCTGGACGGCCTGTTCAAGCGAGCCGCGCCAGAGCATGGTCTTTGTGCAGGGTGCCGCCACGGCGGCGATGACCGGCAGCCTGCCCTCGGACGATCCAAGCCTGCCCTCACAGGTGCAGACCGATATACGTTTTGTCGAAGTCAGCCGGACCAAACTCAAGGAAGCCACGGC
>Ga0307408_100002361_pt1 | contig 13324 bp, 6 predicted proteins | sample 322Cmetagenome_FD_202116 | JGI IMG/M metagenome (GOLD analysis project Ga0307408, IMG submission 202116) | Maize rhizosphere microbial communities from greenhouse at UC Davis, California, United States - 322HYB-C-3 | ecosystem: Host-associated > Plants > Roots > Rhizosphere > Soil | place: USA... | reverse complement strand
ACACTATCTGGATTGCTACCGCTTCATACATGAACAAATATATGCCTTACACGCATGTTCCCGAAAGTGATATAAAGTATCCAGACAAGAAGGAGTTTATCAAAAAATATCTGGGCAAGTGGTATCTCGCAGATGGCTCTAACAAAATTGGCGCGGAATTCTTTGAAGAGTATTGTATCCTGGATGGTGAGAAATATACCTATAATCGTTTTATCAATTTTCAAAACGGCAAAACTCTGCAAATGAACGTCAGTGGGCCTAAGTTTGGCCGCTATATACACTTCTGGGGTGAGGGTAATTATACTGCCTTAAATGTGCTGAGCAAAGCCAATATGGGGCTTAAAAGAGATCCGATCTTACCCGACAAAAAGGGTATAAGTTACGATGAAATTCCTGAAAAGCTTAAGGGGGCATGGTTTTCAACTAATGGGAACGGCCTTTCTTTAGAAATTCTGCCCACCTACGAACTCGCTTTAAATGGTGAAAAAATAAAGATTTCACGATTGGCAAGAAGTAAAGACAAGGTAACCGTTGAAGTTTCAAGAAATGGCGAACTTCAGATTTTTATTCTTGAGCCGCACGATAAAGACTATTGCAAATTGATTGCTGAGGGTGGAGAGCTAATCTATTTAAAAAACAGTAAAAAATTGCTCGATGGAATTACCAGCGAAAATGCCTTTCAGGGAGATTGGTTTAATAGCACTAATGATAAAGAATCAATTTTGATTACGGCGAATTCCGTTACACTACCCGGTGAAAAGGCAGAAACCTTTAGCACGTTAGTGTTCGATGGAAGTGTCTACAAATTCTTTAACAAGAAAAAGAAAGTTGCAAGCATTCGGAAAGTAAACGATGAGTATCTTGAGCTTTTAGCCGATGGCAATAAGGTATTATACAAGGCTGAAATTAACCTGCCTTCAGCTGCAAGCCTTAAAAAACCAGATCAATTCTTATTAAAAAATTGGTTTAATACAGCAAATGGTAAATGGGAGTTAGGCCTTACTTCGAAACATATTATTTACCAAAGCAGTTTTTGGCAATACGGTCAGATAAACTATTTGAATGGCATTTATACCATTAATGCCTCTAAAATCGATACTGTTTGCTATCACGATGCTTCCGGCACCGAGGTTTGTAAATTAGTAGAGAAGAATGAGCGTTTTTCCTTTGAACAAATGGCTGACGGCCAATTAAAAGGTGTTTCAGGCTCTGAAACCACCATTTACTCTTTATCACCAGGAAAGTTAACCTACGCATCAAATGCAAACCTGCCACTTAACGTAAAAGCTGGAACCGCTGTAGTAACGGGCTACATTAGTAATATGCCTTCCAACTTAAAAAATAGCACGTTTAAAGTTATTGTTAACGACTGGATATACGGCAAACAGGTAAGCTATTCAACTAAAGTGGGAGAGGATGGCAGGTTTACCCTAAAAGTGCCAATGCCTGGTGCACAGGATGTTTATTTTGAAACCAGAAGCAGTTTTTCAACCCATTTCTTAATTCCTGGTGATACATTGGTTATAGCCGTAAATGGCGAGAAACTCGGCGATCCGTCTGCATTCTATTTTATGGGCGAAAGTGCCGATATAAACAAGGACATGGTAGCTTTGTTAAAAAGTAAGCCATACGAAGAGTTTACAAGAAAGCTTTATGAAGCAGACCGAACCAATTTGGCTTTAGAGCCAGAAGCGTATACGGTCGCAAGAAAGAAAATGCATAGCCAGCAGATCGAGTTTTTTAATGAGAAGTCTAAATCATACTCATTTTCTCCCGCTTTTACAGAATGGTATAAATTGGATCAGGAAATTCGTTATTATGATGACCTGTTCCGCTATCGTTGGTTAGCACAGGAAAATGAAGCCAAAGTAAAAAAGGCTCCCTCGTATTTTAGTTTTATTGATTCTATGAATCTGGCAAAGTCAGAAAACAAGGTTTCTGGCCACTTTGAAAATTTAGTCAATAGCCTTTATATGCACCATTCGTATTATAACGCCAGCAAAAATGGTGCGGAAATTAATGTAATGGAGGTGCAGAACCAGTTTTGGAAACGGGTATTAGCTGAGGATAAGAAACTCACAATCAAGGAGAAGGAAATTATAAATTCCATATTAAACAGAAAAAGTGGCGCTTTGAGGATGGATAGCCTTTGGACTGAAGTGTGTAAAGCCAATGTTGATTTGATTAGCGCTGCAGCCAAAAAAAACAAAAAAGAGCTAAGTGCATTAGAAATACTAGAGCTTGTAAAAAGGGCAAAACCGGTTTCTCTGAAAAATCAATATATCGCTTTTAAGGCGCACCTGGCTGCCACCAAAGTGCAGGAAGAAATAACCACTCCAATTAGCTCGCGGAATACAGCTTTATCCAACTATCTTTTTACTCAAGCCTATTTGAAACAGCAGCTTTCTCGTTTTGACTCATTGAAAGATGCTACTTTCATGAAGCAGCTTGCTCTCGGCAAACAATTTTATCAAAGCATCGAATCTCAAAACGAGGAAGCGACTAAATCGCATTGGGATGGCCTGGTTCAGGCACAGATGGATAAGGATGTAATGGCCCATCTTGAAAAGCCTTACCTGAAATTTAAGGAAGAGCTATCTAAACCACTACCTAAATACGCCAGCTTAACTCAAGCGCCTGAAGGTTCCGCAGACGAATGGCTTAAGAATATTGCTACTAAGCATGCAGGCAAATTAATTTATATCGATGTATGGGCACCATGGTGTGGCCCTTGCAGGGATGAATTAGAAAAATCGCCAGCGATGAAAGAGGCTAGCAAAGGCAAAGATGTGGTATACGTATACTTCTGCGGAAGCGGAGAGAAAAAAGCCTGGGAAAATTGCATTAAGAAATACGACGTACAAGGCGACCATTACTACGTAAACCGCGAAACCTACGAGGATTTCTGTAGCAAATTCGGTATTAACGGTATTCCGCATTATTTGTTACTGAATACCGAAGGCCAGGTGGTAAATAAAAATGCTCCCAGGCCAAGCCAGGTTTCAACCTTGTTGAAGGAGTTTGATAAGTATCTAATAAAATAAGTAACCTTATTAAAAACAGCAAAAGCAAGTTCGGTCAAGTTCTGTCCGTAGTCTTAGCGAAGCGAGACTACGGATTAACGAATGGAAAGGAGTCTTCCTGACTCCGCGAAAAGAAGTGAAAACACAAATGAGAATTGGAAAGCTTCTTCTATTATCGAACCCGTATTCTGAAGATATTCAAAATGAAGAAGCCCAGTTCTGTCCGTAGTCTTAGCGAAGCGAGACTACGGATTAACGAATAGAAAGGAGTCTTCCTGACTCCGCGAAAAGAAGTGAAAACACAAATGAGAATTGAAAAACTTCTTCTATTATCGAACCCGTATTCTGAAGATATTCAAAATGAAAAAGCCCCAAATCGGGGCTTTTTCATTATTATTTTCTAGCAAAGTTTTTTACACATTAAACCTGAAGTGCATAATATCGCCGTCATCAACTACATAAGCCTTACCTTCCACGCTCAATTTACCTGCTTCCTTACAAGCCGCTTCAGAACCTAGAGTAACAAAATCATTATATTTAATCACCTCGGCACGGATAAAGCCTTTTTCGAAATCTGTGTGGATAACACCAGCTGCCTGCGGAGCAGTAAATCCTTTGGTAATTGTCCAGGCACGAACTTCCTGAACACCTGCAGTAAAATAGGTATATAAATCTAGTAAGCGATAAGCCGCACGTATTAATTTGGCAACACCAGATTCCTCTAAACCTAAATCGGCTAAAAACATTTGTCGTTCTTCATAGCTATCAAGTTCAGCAATTTCTGATTCAATTTTTGCAGAAATAACTAAAACCTCTGCATTTTCATCTTTTACAGCTTCTTTTACCTGTTCAACATAAGCGTTTCCTGTGTTAACAGATGCTTCTTCAACATTACACACATATAAAACAGGTTTTACAGTTAGCAAGCTAAGGTCGGCAATAAATTCCTGGTCTTCCTCGCTGATTGGCGCTGTACGTACAGACTTTCCAGACTCAAGATGCGATTTAACTACACTTAAGATTTCAAAAGTTCTTTTTGCGTTTTTATCCCCGCCGGTTTTTGCCATCTTCTCTACCTTCTGAATACGTTTATCAACAGTATCCAAATCTTTAAGCTGAAGCTCAGTGTCGATAATTTCTTTATCACGTATAGGATCTACAGAACCGTCAACATGTACCACATTACCATCATCGAAACAACGCAAAACATGGATAATGGCATTAGTAGCACGGATGTTTCCTAAGAATTGATTGCCCAGGCCTTCGCCTTTGCTTGCTCCTTTAACAAGCCCCGCTATATCAACAATTTCAATAGTATTTGGAACAACTCTCTGAGGATTAACTAATTCAGAAAGCTTGGTTAAACGGTCATCCGGAACGGTGATAACACCTACATTGGGCTCAATAGTGCAGAACGGAAAATTCGCCGCCTGAGCCTTTGCATTGGATAAACAGTTAAAAAGAGTTGATTTTCCTACGTTGGGCAAGCCAACAATTCCGCATTGTAATGCCATTTATTATTTTCGATTATATCTATGTTTAAGGCTTTTGGACCTCGTTTTTGTACCGATTTAATTTCGGCGCAAAGATAACTATAGTAAATAGCATTTGGAAAGTATTAATCTTCAAATCATGTACCCTTAGTTCCGGCGGTTACTTATGTTATAATAAGCAATGAAGCTTAACTAGCATTACATCATTCCTCCACAAAAAGAAAAATTGTTGCATTTCTGTTCGGTATCGTTCCCGTCAACGATTGCGTAAATTTAGTATTCCCAAAGTAGGGCAGTCCTCGGAAGTTCTTTTAATTTAGGTTCAAAACGTTAATCAAGGGCATTGATTATAACCGTTTTACAAGCTGTATCCGAAGCTTGTAGCTGATAAAACTAACATTAGCCAAAACCAATAAGCGGCAACCTAAAAATCAAAAGAATGAATAAAATTTACGCTAAGAATCTCTTAGTCATGCTCTTTATGCTCTTAACCCGGGGAGCATTTGCAGGTGAAGTATTAATTAATTTCAATTTTCAAACGGCAACTCTGCCCGCTGGTGTTAGCAGTAATAACACGACGCCACTGTCTGGTACTATAACCAAGGCAGCTGATGGGGTATGCAGTAAAGGTATGATCCAAATCAATAAGGATGAATACCTGCAGGTTGATTTAACAAGCTGCGGAGCCTTCACCCTGAACATGAAATCAACTTCAGCATCCTCAACAAGAACGGTAACGATAAGGTATAAAAAGAATGGTGCTGCAGATTATACTCTCGCAAGCAGCACAATCCCAGTTCTTGGTGCGGCATCATTCAATATTGCAACCTTATTCCCAGAGATTTTAAGTACAGGCCCCATAAGTGTAAGGATTATTCCAACAACTGGAAATTTACAGATACACGATTTATATGCTGAAGCGACAAATTCACTAAGTTCTGCGGCAGAGATAACTGAATTTAAAATATCAGGACAGTTAGGTACGGAGGTGATTAATACAAGCACCGGTACAATTGCAGTTAATGTACCAATGGGGGTGAGTTTAACCGCTGTAGTGCCCCAGGTAGTCACACTTTCAGATCAGGCAACAATCAGCCCGGTGGCAACTACCGCGCGTGATTTTTCTGGCGAGGTAATCTATACGGTGACAGCGCAGGACGGGCTAAGCTCGAAAACATGGAAAGTAAATGTAACACCAGTTGCTTCCACCTTAAAAGAAATTACTGCATTTAAACTATCGAACGAACAGATAGGAGATGCAAGCATCAATTCTGCGGCAGGCACAATTACCGTTATTATGCCTCAATCAGCGGATTTAACCAATCTGAGCCCTCTTACACTTACAATTTCTAATTACGCAACTGTTAACCCTCTTGCTAGTACAGCACGCGATTTCAGTCAAACAGTTTCTTATACCGTAACAGCGCAAGATAATTCCAGCAAAACGTGGCAGGTAACTGTAAATAAAGTAGACCCCAACGCAGTATATTACGATTTTCAAGCCGAAACGGCAGAATTTACGGGTAAGGTAGACAGCCAGCATGCAAACTATACAGGAACTGGCTTTGTAGATTTCCTGGCCGGAGGCGAAAACTCAATCATTTTTACAGTTTGCCAGCCGCAGGCTGGTACACAAACTGCTAAATTCAGGTATTCTTTAGCCAAAGATGAACTAAGAACTGGCAGCCTCTATGTTAACGATACCTTTGTTAAATACCTCGATTTTCCGCGTACTGCCTTATTTACAGAATGGAACGAAGAAATTGTTGTACTTTCTTTAAATGCGGGAGTAAATAAAATAAAAATTACCTGGGAGACTACAGATGGCCCCAATCTGGATAAGCTCGCATTAACTGGCGTTCCCTGCACTTCGTATACCTTAAGTGTAAGCGGAACAAATTCTGGGAATGTTACTTTTTCTCCCGCCAGGACAGATAACAAATATTTTGAAGGAGAAACAGTAACCTTGCTGGCAGAAAGCAAGCCTAATTTAGCATTTGCCAACTGGACTGGCGATTTAACAGGAAATACTAATCCGGTACAGGTTGTGATGAATTCCGATAAAACCATTGCAGCTCACTTTAATACCATAGCCACTTATAAACTTAATATTACAAAATCAGGCATAGGTGATGTTGAAATAAGCCCGGCAGGAGGGGAGTATACTGCAGGTACAGTGGTTAACTTAACCGCTAAATCTGTTCTGGGATCCACTTTCCAGGGATGGGCGGGAGCGCTAAGCGGTACCAGCTTAACTCAAAGTATCACTATGGACGCCGATAAGAATATTACCGCTACCTTTACCTCAAATATTTCTATCGACTTTAATAAGGTAGTGGGTTTTGCTTCTGTAAGCGCTGATAATTTTACAGGGCCAACCACCGGGGGAACTTTAGGGAGCGATACTGTATTTATTAATGGCCCTTCAGACTTTCCCAACTTATGTCAGGTATTGCAAGATCGCATCAAATATAAATCATACCATAATCGGCCACTAACTATAGTTTTGGAAGAAGGGGTTTATACAGGAGCAAATGGTACTACCGCTTCATGGGCCAACTCCATGTTATCCATACAGGAGCAAGGGGACTTAACCCTCATCGGGAGAAAAAATGTAGTTTTCAATTTTGGTATCAATATCAAAAGGGGATGGAATATCATTATTCGTAATATTTCTTTCCAGGATTATTATGATGATGGCATTAATATCGGAGAGCCCGAAACGCATCATATTTGGATTGATCATTGTACCGTTGGCCATCCCACAACTATGCCCGCGGACCACGAGCATCCCGACGGCGGGATCGATGTAAAAGCCGGAGCAAGCTATGTTACTATTTCTTGGACAAAGTATCGAAACAGCTGGAAAACAGGCTTGGTTGGGCACTCAGATAGTAACGGGGCTGAAGATACTGGCCGCCTCAAAGTAACCTATTACTGTAATTATTTTTACCATACCAACTCACGCAATCCTAGAGTAAGGTTTGGGCAGGTACATACACTCAACAATCTGGAAGAACACGTGCAGCTATATGGTATGGTGGCAGCAAACAGCGCTGAAGTCTATGCTGAGAATAACTTCTTTTTGAATACACGTTGGGCAATGTATGCCGATAGAAGCACTGCCGATTTTAAAACTGTGTTTGGAAATAATACAGATGATGGATTTACGTCAAAAACTGGCAATTATCCTGCTAAAGGATTAAAACAAGTTGGAAACGAGTACGATGACAGCGGTTTACCAGTTATTACCTCACAAATAAATCCTGCTATGTTAAATCCTGGTGGCAGGTCTGTTAAATTCGATGAGCTTAATCCAACTACTGTATTTGATCCTAAAAGCTATTATAGTTATGACGTCCTCCCTGCATCTGCAGTACGTACTATTGTGCCAATGTTTGCCGGTGCCAATATGGTAGATTTTTTTGCTAAGCCTTCAAGTTTGCCTTTAAAATTAGTATCCTTTAAAGCCTCATTAACAGAAGGGCTAACTAAGGAGGTAAAAGTGAGTTGGTCTACAACCAATGAAGTAAATACAAAGAATTTTGTGGTTGAAAGAAGTGCTGATGGTAAACACTTCATGAAACAGGGAGAACTTCCTGCTAAAAATATAAGTGGATTAAATTCATATTCATTTACTGATATTACCCCGCTGCCGGCAACTTCGTACTATCGCCTAAAGCAAATTGATTTGGATGGGGCATTTTCCTACAGCAGTATTATTTCAGTAGAAAATGTCCGGTCGGCAATACTTGCAGTATACCCTAACCCTGCATCCCATAGCGTAAACATCACGCACGCAGAGGCGGCTTCCAATGCAGTTATCAGTATTACTAACCTTCATGGCCGAAAAGTATTTAGTCTAAAACCCGCTAAAGGGACAACACTATCTAAAGATATCGATGTCTCTATGCTTCCTCCTGGAAATTATATACTAGCCTTCCTAAATGGTTCTGTAAAATCATCCGTAAAGTTTATTAAGCAATAAGGGGATTTGAATAGTGTAATGAGTTAATAACCTGAGTTCGATTTACAATCCCTATTAACGGTTAAAATAAGAGACTTGCATTCCCTCTCCTTGAGGAGAGGGCTCAATGCTATTAAGTTTAGCTGTTGGTGGGGACACCAACAGCGGACAGGTGCCCGTTGCAGGTGTCTCCACCTGCAAGTTCTAGCCTTAACTTAATAGTATTCGGGAGGGATAAGGTGAGGTGATAACCAACATAGTCTTAGCAACCTTCTTGCCCGAATGGCTCATAGTATGTTCTGCCACAATAAAGCCTGGAAAGGCTTGACTCTCGGTAACCAGGGCTCAACCCCTGGTTATGGCCGATCACTAAACTTATACCCAATCAGCTTATAAACCAGCTTTGCCAAAGTATATTCCGAAAGAATACTTCCTTCAATAGGCGCACATTCAACCACATCAAATCCTACCACATTTCTTTCTTTGAAAACTTTTCTTAAAAGCTCAAGCGTTTCATGCCAAAACAGGCCATTAGGTTCGGCTGTGCCCACTGCAGGCATTATAGACGGGTCAAAACCATCTGCGTCTATGGTGATGTAAACATTATTGCCCAGAGGTGCTACCAATTCCTCAATCCATAATGGATTGCTGCGAATTTGGTGGGCATAAAAAGTATGAATATTCTTAGAATCCTTAATCAATTGAGCTTCTTCTCTACATTGCGCCCGTATTCCCGCCTGGCAAATGGTTAGCCCGAGTTCGTTAACTCTGGCCATCACTGAGGCATGTGAGTATATATTATCATGATAGCTTTCCCTCAAATCAGAGTGCGCATCAATTTGCAGGATACTTAAATCAGGATATTTTTTTAAAAAGGCTTTAACAAATCCTAGCGTTACGGTGTGCTCGGCCCCTAAAGAAACTACAAACTTATCATCATTCAGTAGCTTTTCCGTATTCTTCTCAATGAGGTTAACAGCTTTATCGTCGATTAATCCCTCAAAATTAAGGGGAGGCAGGGTTGCTATTCCAACTTTTTCAACCACTTCAAAATCTAACTCTTCATCATAGCATTCAACGTAAGCAGATGCTTTAATTATGGCTTCCGGGCCTTTTGCAGAGCCCTGTAGGTAGGATGAGGTATATTCGTAGGGAACTTGTTGGATTACAACTTTGCTTGACTCGTAAGCATATAAAGATTCAGACTCTAATCCAAGAAAATTTTTATCGGATGCCAAAGAGATCATAACTGAAAATTTAGGCAAAGATAGGAATATGTACCGGAGGGTGGCTTATAAAAAAGCAAAACCATCCCGGCAATGCCAGAATGGTGAAAATATCTTTTAGCAGGGAATTTTTATATTAAATATCGAAAGAGAAATCGTCTTCAGATTTAGCAGATTCAATGCCATGCTCACTAAATTCGTATCTCTTCTCTACTACATCCTGATTGGCTTTAATGTAGTCAACAGTTTCTTTCAGTCCTTCGCTGAATTTCTCGAAATCTTCTTTGTATAAGAATATCTTGTGTTTTACAAAAACTCCGTCTTCTAAACGTTTTTTACTTTCAGTTACAGTGATGTAATAGTCGTTAGAACGAGTTGCTTTTACATCGAAAAAATAGGTACGCTTACCAGCTCTTACTTTTTTTGAAAAAACCTCTTCTCTCTCTTTGTTTTCAAAATCTCCCATGTTATAGTTAAAGTTTGCTTGCGGTAAATATAAAGTAAAAATTTTTTAAGTTCAAAATACTATTTCGCTTGTTTTTACGTGTTTTAACACTTAAATAGAGTCAGCCTGTTGTTCTTCAAGTAATTGTTTTTCATATAATTTAAGGTAAGCGCCACCCGCTTGCATTAAATCGGCATGATTTCCTTGTTCTATTACCCTTCCTTCGTCTAAAACAATAATTTTATCAGCGTTTTTAATGGTAGAAATGCGGTGCGAAATAAGTATTGTAGTTTTGCCTAACATTTTTTTGCCCAAATTAGTTAATATCTCTTCCTCGGTACGTGTATCGATGGCAGAAAGGCAGTCGTCAAATAATAAAAGCTGAGGATTTTTGATTAGAGCCCTGGCAATTGACACACGTTGCTTCTGGCCACCCGATAAAGTTATCCCACGTTCGCCTATCATAGTATCAAAGCCGTTTTCGAACTCAATGATGTTATGGTAAACAGCGGCGTCTTTTGCTGCTTCTTCAACCTTTATTTTGTGAACGGAATTTTCTCCAAAAGAAATATTATTTGCGATCGTGTCCGAAAAAAGAAAAACTTCTTGAGGCACAAAGCCTACCTGGCTTCGGTACGAGCTGAGGCTGATTTCATTGATAGCCTGTCCGTCAATAAAAATTTGCCCGCTCCCGACATCATACATGCGTAAAATAAGGTTAGCTAGCGTGGATTTTCCCGAACCAGTCCTACCTGTTATTGCCAAAAATTCGCCGGGCTTTACGTCGAATGATACTTTATCGAGCGCTTTAATTCCAGTATCCGGATAGGTGAAGCTTACATTTTTAAATTCGATATGGCCTTGGAGGTTAATGCTCTTCTCTGGATTCGAAATAATTTCAGGCTGAGTATTTAAAAATTCGTTGATTCTTTTTTGCGATGCTGCTGCTCTCTGGATAAGGGAAGTAACCCATCCTAAAGACATTACAGGAAAGGTTAACTGGTTTACATAGACAATAAACTCGGCAATATTACCTGGCGTGATATTGCCTTTCATCACTTCTAAGCCGCCTACATAAACTGTAATTATTGTACTTAAACCCACTAAAAAAAGTATAGTTGGAAAAAATAGAGATTGTACTTGGGTTAAGGCTAATGAGGTATGCTTGTACTCCTCGCTTTCCTCAGAAAATTTCTTTTTGATTTCGTTTTCCCGTCCATAAGATTTAATCACACGAATTCCCGAAAAATTTTCTTGTACAAATGCAGAAAGGTTTGATAGCTTTTCTTGAATTCGTTCGCTGCGATTATTGATGATGTTGTGTACGTAATAAATAGTTAGGGCTAGCACCGGCAAAGGCAAAACGCTTAAAAACGCCAGTTTCAAGTTCACCCCAACCATCGAGATAATCACTAAGAGAAATAACACAACGGTGTTAATGGTGTACATAATTGCAGGGCCAACATACATGCGCACACGGCTAACATCTTCAGTTACCCGGTTCATTAAATCACCGGTATTGTTGCGGCGAAAAAAACTTGTTGAGAGCTGTTGGTAATGCTGGTAAATAGCATTCTTTAGATCGTACTCAATATGTCGCGACATAAGGATGATCGTTTGCCGCATAAAAAATAAGAACAAACCTCGCAGCAGAGCCAGCACAAGGACTAATGCTCCAAAAAACAAAAGGCTGGAAGTGAAAATATCGTAAACCAGTTGCTGGCGGTTAAAACCTGAAAAAAGTTTATAGGTACTTATGTTTTCATTTACCAGGTCAAATGCAATGCGGATTACCTGTGCCGGCAGCACACCAAAAATGTTCGAAATAATAACGAATATGATACCAGGCACTAATCGCCAGCGGTATTTATAGAAGAATCTGTTTAAGTAGGCAAGCTCTTTCATCTAACACGCTTTGCAAAGCTAAGTATTTAATCTGTTAGCTATACTTGTGCATAATTTTAGTACTTTTGCGGGCACAAGCCCCTATCGCAAATATGTCGCCAAAGGTTTTCGAAGAAAGTTCTGTTTTTTATCAGCTAAGCAAAAGATCTCACCAAAACGTAGTGTTTTGCAGTGATGAAGACACCGGCTTAAAAGCAATCATTGCAATTCATGATACAACACTGGGCCCGGCTTTCGGAGGAACCCGGATGTGGACCTACAAGTCAGAATTGGAGGCATTGAAAGATGTGCTTCGGCTGTCGCGTACGATGACCTATAAAGCCGCTATAAGCGGTTTAAATATAGGTGGAGGGCAGGCTGTAATTATTGGCGACAACCGTACAGGAAAAAGTGAGGCATTAATGCGCCGCTATGGCCGCTTTGTAAAGAATCTTAATGGCTCATTTATTACCGCTGAAGATTTAGGTACAGACACAAAAGACATGGAATATATCCGAATGGAAACCGAACATGTGGCTGGACTTCCGGAATCTTTAGGAGGAAGCGGCGATCCTACGCCGATTGCAGCGAAGGGTGTTTTACTTGGAATTAAAGCTTGTGTAAAAGAGGTATTTGGTACAGATTCTCTGGCTGGCCGTTCGGTTGCCGTTCAAGGTGCTGGCGGGGTAGGCGAAAATTTAGTCCGCTTGCTTCGCGATGAAAATGTGCAGGTTTATGTAAGCGATATTAATGATGATAGGTTAAGGCAGGTAGCCAAGAAGTACGGTGCACAAGCCGTTTCAAATAATAATTTGCTGGACCTGGATTTTGATATTTATGCCCCTTGCGCCTTAGGCGGTATATTAAATACAGAAACCATTGGTAAAATGAAATGTGCAATTATTGCAGGTTCAGCTAATAATCAGCTGGCTGAGGAAGAGTTGCACGGGCAAATGCTTCTGGAAAAAGGCATTTTATATGCTCCTGATTATTTAATCAATGCCGGCGGGATGATTAACTGCTATTCTGAGTTATCATCGGCATACAGCCGCAAACGTACTATGCAGCTTGCCGAAAATATTTACGCGGCAACTCGCTCGGTACTTAAAAAATCAAAAGAAGAGAATATTCCAACCAGCAAGGCGGCGGCAATTATAGCCGAGAAGCGTATTGCTGACATAAAAAAAATTAAAGCATCCTATTAGTTAGGTAATTTATATCCAAATCGTTCTTATAACATGTTAAATAGAAGGCAGCTCAGAGTGAAGGTGTTACAAGTTTTGTAT
>Ga0307408_100002360_pt1 | contig 13325 bp, 13 predicted proteins | sample 322Cmetagenome_FD_202116 | JGI IMG/M metagenome (GOLD analysis project Ga0307408, IMG submission 202116) | Maize rhizosphere microbial communities from greenhouse at UC Davis, California, United States - 322HYB-C-3 | ecosystem: Host-associated > Plants > Roots > Rhizosphere > Soil | place... | reverse complement strand
CCAGCAGAAACAGGACGATAAATCCAAACGTCAACGGCAGGCGCGTATCAGACTTCACCAGCATCCAGAAATGGACCACACCGGCTATTGCCGCAAGGTAAACGAGACGGTGCAATCGTGCCCAACTCTTGCCACCAAGACGCTTCACCATCTTATTCGTTGATGTGATTGCCAGCGGCATCATCAACAAAAACGCAGTCATACCCGCGAGAATGAATGGACGTTTGACAACGTCTTGCCCGACACTGATGAGATTGAAAAGTCGATCGAACCAAACGTAAGTAAGCAAGTGAAGCGAACCATAGAAGAATGCAAACAACCCTAACATTCTTCGCACTTTCACCAGCGAATTGATGCCAAAGATCTTTCTCAGTGGTGTCACCGCCACAGTGAGACTGAGAAATATCAACGTCAGCATCCCGGTCGTTTTAGTGGCGAAGTCGAGCGGATTAGGACCGACTCGTTTGCGATAAAGATCCCACAAGAGCAGCGCGAGCGGCACCAGTGCGTTTATAAACACAGCCAATTTAAGAAAGCGGACGTCAGTCATCAGAAATTCTTCACCAGATCCATGCCTTGATAAAGATGGGCCACCTGCTCGCCGTAGCCATTGAACAATAACGTGTTGCGCCGACCGTACTCACCAATTCTTCGTTCTGTCGCCTGACTCCAACGCGGATGCGGAACGTTTGGATTCACGTTCGAATAAAAGCCGTACTCGTCCGGTGCTTGTATGTTCCATGTCGTCGGTGGTTCATCTGCGACAAGCGTTATCTTGACCACTGACTTGATGCTCTTAAAACCGTATTTCCACGGCACCACGAGTCTGATCGGTGCGCCATCCTGAGGCGGCAACGTCTCGTCGTACATTCCTGTCGCCATGATCGTTAAAGGATGCATCGCTTCATCGAGACGAAGACCTTCGACGTACGGCCAGTCGAGGATACCCGTCCGTTGATTGGGCATCCTGTTCGGATCGAGCAGAGTTTGAAAAGCCACGTAGCGCGCGGCAGACGTCGGCTCGACCTTCTCGAGCAGTTTACGCAGCGGAAATCCAATCCACGGGATCACCATGGACCAACCCTCAACACATCGAAGTCGATAAGCTCGCTGTTCCAGCTGAAACTTTAGTAACTCATCAAGATCGAAAACCCTCGGTTTATTGACCAACCCTTCAACACTCACAGCCCACGGCCGCGTAACAAACCCTTTTGCGGCATAAGCAACGCCACTCTTCGACGTGTCGAACTCGTAAAAGTTGTTATAGTTGGTAATGGCGTCGAAAGGCGTTAGCTGATCAGTGACAGTAAACCCCTGTTTCACTGCTTCATCCTGCGGCGCTTTTGCCACTTCCTGGAGCTTGTCTCCCTTGACAGGCTCTGCCGGAGGCGGATTGAGACGACGATAGACGAGCGTGGTTGCGGTCGCCGTTCCAGCCAGAGCCGCCGCCTGAATGAATAACCGCCGATTCAAATAGACCTGTTTGTCGGTAACTTTTTCTGCTTTATCCGCCATTTTGAAGACCTTGCACTTTAGAATACTTCTATTAGTCGCTTGGTTCGCCAAATACTTACGCGTACAAAACCACAACTGGATTGCACCACAATAATCAACAGATGACACCGATTGAACCCGAACCCTCGGATCAGATGGGATTTCAAAGCAGACTCGTGCGGTGGGGCATTGTGCTGTTCGTAGCTGCCGGCATTCTCCTGATACCGGTTCCCGCAGGCATTACGTCCCAGTCGTGGCGTTTGCTCGCAATCTTCGCCGCTACGATCACGGGCTCGATCGTACGACCCATTCCCGGCGCTGCGATTGTGTTGCTGGGAGTCACCGCCCTGCCGGTCTTCAGAGTGCTGACTATTAACGAAGCTCTGACCGGTTACGCCGATCCAGTGGTGTGGCTGGTTCTCGCGGCGTTTTTCATCTCGCGTGGCATGATTAAAACGGGTTTGGGGCGACGCATCGCTTTTCTGTTTATCAAAGCCATTGGCAAACACTCACTCGGACTTGCCTATGCGCTTGGTTCTACTGAGACGGTGCTGGCGACGGTGATTCCCTCAACCGGAGCACGTTCGGGCGGCATAATCTTTCCCATCGCCAAAAGCCTGGCAGAAGCCTACGAATCGCGACCCGGCCCGACCGCCCGTCGTCTCGGCGCATTTCTGATGGCCAGTGTTTACCAGTGTAACGTGATCGTTTGTGCAATGTTTTTGACCGGGCAGGCTTCGAATCCGATCATTGCCAGGTTTGCGCAGGAAGTGACCGGGATTGAGATTACTTACGCGCGTTGGGCCATCGGCGCGATTGTTCCCGGGATTCTCTGTCTGATACTTGTGCCTTTGGTGATTTATCGAGTCTTTCCACCCGAAGTCAGACACACACCAGGCGCCAGCGAACTCGCTTCAGAAGAGTTAAGGGTCATGGGACGTCCCAAATGGTCTGAATGGCTGATGCTGCTGGTTTTTCTGCTGGTCTCGATTCTTTGGATGACGAGCAAACTCCACGGAATCGACTACGCTGCGGTCGCTCTACTCGGCATCAGCGTTCTCTTGATCACTGGCGTACTCGATTGGGAAGATCTCATCAGCGAAAAAGCAGCCTGGGGCGTGTTTATCTGGTACGGCGGACTCATCCGCATGGCCGAAGCGTTGGGTCAGACGGGTATCACTAAAAGATTTGCGGAAGCCTCCGCAAGTTTGACCACCGGTTGGAAGTGGTGGCTCGCGTTGGCTTCATTGCTCCTGATCTATTTCTATGCACACTACGTTTTTGCGAGCATCACCGCGCACGTGACGGCGATGTTTGTTCCGTTTCTGATCGTTATCCTTGCGGCCGGAACACCGACATACCTGGCAGTGCTTTCGTTGGCCTACTTCTCAAACCTGGCCGCAGCGCTCACTCATTACGGCACCACACCCGCACCGATCTACTTCGGCGCCGGTTATACAACACAACGAACCTGGTGGACGCTAGGCCTGATCACATCGTTGATAACAATCGCTGTCTGGACTGTAGTCGGTTTTACCTGGTGGAAAGTTCTCAAACTCTGGTGACCTAAATCATGGCTGGATACTCCGGAACTCCGCTCGTCAAGAAACTCGGTATCAAGGAAGGCTCTCGCGTCGCGTTGGTAAATGCTCCTGAGAACTTTGAAACTGAGCTCGGCGAGCTGCCTGACAACGTCAAGTTCATGAAGTCGACGACCAGGTCGCTCGACCTTATTCTCTTCTTTGTTTTATCTGAACGAATACTTGCGAAAGACTTCGCTAAACTCGCGGCACATCTCACAAGCAATGGCATGATATGGATCGCATGGCCGAAGAAAAGTTCGGGTGTCACAACCGATCTCACTTTTGAACGCGTGCAGCGAATCGGTCTCGATGCCGGACTCGTTGACGTAAAGATCTGCGCGATTGATGACACCTGGTCGGCTCTCAAATTTGTTTATCGCCTCAAAGATCGAGCAAGCCTCAAGTAAGCTTTAACAAAGCTTCCACAGTTTTCCACAGATCCTGAGGAAATCTTTGTGGAAATCAGGGTGCGGAGTTTTACAAAGCTGTTACAAGCGCATACTTAGAACACTTTGCACACGTGAGCGGCGTGCTCAAAAAGCTTTTTGTATGAACGCATTAACTACTTTTGCAGAGCTCCAAACGCGCTCGCTCAACCGTCGTGGTCCATGGCATTTCTCACCGCGCAACTAATTGTGGGACCATCAAAAATAAATCCAAAGTAGTTGCGCCAAACATTCGGCGAACGGTTTTTATCTGCCGGCCGAGCACTCGAATTTCCTAATGAAATCGAATGTTCTCTCGCTCGTGAGCGTAACACTTCAGACACATCGCGCAGCTTCAACAAACGTGTGATGTGATCACGTATCCTCTCATGTCAGAGTTGTTTAAGTTGCTGGAAAGATATCTTGAAAGCCTGATCGCTCGACAAAATTTCGGAGTTGATTTCGAGTCGAAACAAATCTGAAAAAGATGTTGCAAAAAAAGTGTCGATCACTATAATGCGAATCCCTCGCTGACATTGATTGCCAATACAAGTTTTAGATCAGCGGCCTGTTGAATGATCGTTTGAAGGTAACTAGCTCTCATATTTTTTCTCGCAATTGCCCAGAGACCTTCAGGCGAAACGTAAGTCAGGTGGTAGTGGGGCGTGACTCGTGCGGCAGTTGCGCAAGGCAATCCGGCGATCGCCCCATTGGGATCTTCGCCAAAAAATAACCCCCAAATATAGTTCCTTGCCGGAGGAAGTAAGTGCCGGATCAGGGTGTAGTGTTGTCCGTTTTACGGATTGAAGCCAAGTCTTAAAGCCCAGCGGAGTTGTGTGAAAATGATTGAGATACAGTCTTCCCCCCAGGTAAAGCTTTGTCCCATCTGTTCAAAAGATTTACCCATATCAGAATTTGGAATTTGTCGCGCGCGTAAAGACGGACGCAATCTTTACTGTAAGAGTTGCATTCGTCAGAAGGTCACGCAAAGCCGGCGCGCCTTGAAGGAATACAAGTCAGCTCGCAAGAAGTATATCTCCCAGCAAGTTGATATTGCGGAACTGCTTTCCGGTGATGGCAACGTCCATAGTCACTATCCCGCGAAAGCAATGAGCAAGTTGTCTCCCGTTGAGCGCGTGCGCGATGCGATTAGAAGAGGTTCGCGAACTCAGCGTGAGATTGCCCAGGAAACAAAACTCGGCAAGGACGAAATCGGAGACGCGTTAGCCAATCTACTGCTCTGGACTCACGAGATCCGAACTCGAGTAGTCAACAACACTCGGCTCTATTTTTTGAATGACGACGCCGAGACTGCCACAGTGGATGATGGACCACGGCTCCCGGCACGAAAACGCGACGTACCGAGTTCGTTCAGCAGTTTGCAGGGTTTAATGCCTGGCAGGAATCCTGAAGGTGAACCCGAAAAAATCGGAGGCTGGGTGGCAGCCTAGTCCCGGCAGGACATTGCCGGTTGTTGATTGCCAATTGCCGATTTGAAGAAAGTTCAGACTACTTCAATTCGCGATCGGAAATCGGCAATCGGCAATCAACAATCGGCAATCAGGAAAAGGCCTCGAGCACCTCACTGGCGTGATCCTCGGGCTTTACCTTTTCGAAGATCTTTTTGATCTTGCCCTTCTCATCGATCAAAAAGGTAGTGCGATGAACACCCATATACGTTCGTCCCATAAACTTCTTCTCTCCCCAAACACCATAGCTTTCGGCGATTGCTTTATCCGTATCCGCTAAAAGTGTGAACGGGAGTTTGTACTTGGTGACGAATTTTTTGTGTGACGCTTCGCTATCAGGAGAAACACCCAATACGGTGATACCTTTCTTTTTGTAAGTGGCAAAAGCATCGCGAAACGAACAGGCTTGTTTGGTGCAGCCCGGCGTGTCGTCTTTAGGATAAAAATACAGCACCACTTTCTGACCGCGGAAATCTTTTAAGTTAACAGTTTCGCCATTGGCGTCTGTGGTTTTGAATGCAGGCGCAGTCGATCCTTCTTTCAGCATGTTTCGTCCTTTGTCGTTATTGATGGTCTATACTCGGATTGTAGAGGATCAAGGTCAATTTCATGAAAGCTGCCACTAAAAACAAACACGGCTACTGGATGGTGAAGCAGGAACCCGAAATTTATTCCTGGGATGATTTCGTTCGTGACGGCAGCACTGACTGGTCCGGCGTGCGAAACTATCAGGCGCGAAACAATCTAAAGGCGATGAAGCCGGGAGATAAAGTGCTCTTCTACCATTCCGGCAAGGGAAAGGAAGTTGTCGGTCTCGCGGAAGTTGTAAAAGGCGCGTATCCGGATCCGACTACCGATGATCCGCAGTGGGTCGCAGTCGATCTCAAACCTGTTAAGCCTCTGGCGACTTCGGTTCAGCTAGCTGCAATTCGTTACGATAAACGTTTGAGTCAACTCCCCCTCATTCGCCAGTCGCAACTTTCCGTAATGCCGTTGACGAAAGATGAATTCGACGTCATCGTTTCAATGGGAAGCAGTAAAGGACGCAAACGAGGGGACTGAGATGTTCAAGCAACTTGACTACACGATGATTATCGTTTCGGACATGCAGCGCTCGGTTGAGTTTTATCGAGACAAACTGGGCCTTCCGTTGAAGTTTCAATCACCTGACTGGACCGAGTTTGCCACCGGAACCACCACGCTCGCGCTGCACGGCGGCGGTGTTCGCAACGAACAACCGCCTGCGGGAGATCCGTCGAAGACTGCCGGCGCCTGTTCGATTGGATTCAACGTTGACGACGTTGATAAGACTTACGAAGAGCTGAAAGCCCGGGGTATTCGATTTGTGATGCCACCGACGCAACGCGAGGGTGAAGGTATCAAGCTGGCTGTAGGCTTGGATCCGGATGGTTTGCCTGTCTCTTTTGCACAGTTAATCAGCCACGGAGCGTAAACTCAGTCGAAGAGTGTCCCAGACTTGTTATCTGCCGCGGGTGTTGCCGATTCACTCAGTCGTGGATAGACCTTAAATAGCGGTTCTGGAGCGGGCTGCGGTTCTTCCTCCAGAGCCGCTTTGATCTCTATCGCATTGACGACAGCCTGCCCACGAAAGTGATTGTTGGTGACCACATAAGTTTCGCGCGTTTGCTTCGTGACCTGTTTGATCCGGACCAGCCACGGATCTAACTCATCGAGCGAATAAAGATAGTTGTAGCGTTCGTGAGGGGGCGCTTTATCGCGAAACCAGTTCTGATAGTTTCGTCCATGAAGCCGCACGTAACCGAGGGGCGAAGTCGTCAATGCCTGGGGACGAATTGACTTCGCAAACACCGGCTGGTCGATATTGCAAATCCCGACATCGCGCTCCACGAGCCATTCGTACACTTCCGGGGTATTCCACGAACTATGGCGCACCTCAAGTACGAGTGGATAATCTGAAAACTGCCCCAACAGCTTGCCGAGATAAATCCGATCATCGGGGGTGTTTTTGAACGACCACGGAAACTGAAGCAACATCGCGCCCAGCCTGCCCGCTTTCGCGAGCACGTCCATTCCTGCTCTGAACTCTTTTTCGTCCTTCTTCGTTGCTTTGCCGCGTTCGTGCGTGAACAGCCGGTGCAGTTTTGCTGAAAAGGCAAACTCCTTATTCCCAGCAACTCGCTTGGCCCACGACTTCGTTGTCGAAGGCACCGGCGGCCGGTAAAAACTGCTGTTGATTTCGATCGTATTGAAGAACTGCGCGAGATACTCGAGCGGGTCAAACGTCTTCCCCGGCTTCTGCGGATAGACAATGCCTTCCCAGTCTTTATACGACCAACCGGCCGGACCAATGCGGGTAATTGATTTTGGCATTTGCGTCCAACTCTGATACTACGACGTAACGTTTGCTGCCAGGCAGCAACATTTGCTACTAAGCACTAGTAGTCTTACTATCACACCATGTTGAACTACCACGACATAATAACAATTGAGCCTGGCAAGCGCGGTGGCAAGCCGTGTGTTCGCGGAATGCGAATTACGGTTTACGATATCCTCGAATATCTTGCTTCAGGAATGTCGCAGGCGGAAGTTTTGAAGGAATTTCCTTACCTCACCGAAGAAGACGTTCTGGCGTGTTTAGCTTATGCCGCCGATCGTGAGAAGCACCTGCTAGTGGCTACTCCGGAATGAAACTGCTTTTTGATCACAATTTGCCGCCCAGCTTAGTTAAGAGACTTTCGGATCTATTTCCACTTTCCGAGCATGTTTTCACGCTCAGTCTTGATCGAGCTAGTGATTCTGAGATCCGCGAGTACGCTCAACGCGAGGCTTTTGTGGTCGTGACGAAGGATGCGGATTTTAGTGACCTGTGCGTTCTACAAGGATTTCCACCAAAAATTATCTGGATTAGACGTGGCAACTGTGCGGTAGATGATCTTGAAACTCTCTTGCGAGACCATCACGAACAAATTGAGAGGCTGGAGGCGGATACCGTAAATGGCATACTGACGCTGTTTTGAATTCATGGAAGGAGGTTTGTCGCGATGCGTTTGACGGAGATGGTGTCGTGTTCTGGTTGAGCAGCGAAGCTTAGCCCGAGCTTACTCGCTCAGGTTCTGAGCGGGCTACCTAAACAACCCTATGACCCGAATTTGATTGTCGGTTTTGATACCGCCGACGACGCGGGAGTATATCGTCTTCGCGACGACCTCGCCCTCGTCCAGACACTCGATTTCTTCACTCCGATTGTCGATGACCCGTACGATTACGGTCGCATCGCCGCACTCAACTCCATCAACGACGTTTGGGCGATGGCCGGCACGCCGATCACAGCGATGGCCATCACATGTTTTCCTAAGAAAGGTGTCGACCCGGCGATCCTGGGTGAAATCATGCGCGGTGGTTTGGAGACGATAAACAAGTATGGCGTGACGTTGATCGGCGGCCACAGCGTCGATAACGAGCAGATCATGTTTGGTTACTCGGTGACCGGTGTTATCGATCCGAACAAAGTAGCGACTAACTCCGGCGCCCGTCCCGGTGATGTGTTGATCTTGACGAAGCCGATAGGCACGGGAGTGATTTCGACCGGGATCAAAAAGGCCCGCGCGAGTGAGGCGGTCGTGGCCGGATCTGTCGAGACGATGCTGACACCCGGCAAGTATGCTGCTGAAGCGATGCGGGAGTTTGACGTCAAAGGCGCAACGGACATCACCGGATTTGCGTTGCTCGGCCACGCGTGGGAAGTGGCGTGCGCCAGTAAGGTCACCATTGAGATTGATGCCAGTGCGGTCCCGTTGCTTACTGGCGCACTCGAACTTGCATCCGAAGGCATGCTGACAAGCGGCGACAAAACCAATCGTGAATACGTCGGCGCCGACGTTGAAATCCGCGATGCAGTTGACGAGAACCTCGTGAAGTTGCTCTTTGATCCGCAAACTGCGGGCGGAATGTTAATCGCAGTAAATGAAAATAAAGCCGAAGCTCTCCTCGCCAATCTCAGCAAAAACTATCCACAAGCGCGGCAAATCGGTCGCGTGCTCCCCATGGGCCCCCGTTCGATAATCGTCGACGGCGGCACATGAGATGAATCTTTCCGAGCGGGTCACGAAAACCAACAACGCCTCTGAAAACAAGAAAGGACGCTACGTCCTTTACTGGATGCAGATGTTCAAGCGCGCCAGTCACAACTACGCGCTTAACTTTGCGATCCAGATGGCCAATGAGCGTTCACTTCCGCTCGTCGTTTATGAAGGTCTGACTTTTTCTTATCCCTGGGCTAACGATCGGTTCCACACGTTCATTCTCGAAGGCGTGGCGGAGAAGCAGGTTGAGTTCGCGGACCGGGGCATTCGCTACATCTTTTACCTGCAGCGAAAACAGTCCGACCCGCGCAATACAGTCGCGCAGCTCGCGCAGGAGGCGGCGCTGCTCGTCACCGACGACTATCCTTGCTTCATAGTTCCGGGACACAACGAACGGATCTCGCAATTAACCCTACCGGTTTATGCTGTTGATGCGAACGGCATGGTTCCGCTGTCGGCGTTGCCGAAGGAGGAGTATGCCGCCTACACAATCCGTCCGAAGATTAATCGTCTACTTCCTGACCTGCCGCGCATTATCAACACACCTCATATCGATGTGCCAAAGCCCGAGCTTGACGTTGCCTGTCCTGAAACGATCGTTTCCGAAGAAAACATCGCGGAGTTCGTTAGCGAGTGTGACATCGATCATTCGGTTAAGCCATCCGATCGATATCACGGTGGAACAAACGCCGCGCGCCAGCGTCTCAATCATTTTGTGCAAAACATCCTGCCGCATTACGAAAAGACTCAGAAAGAACCATCAATCGACGGCGTTTCGCGACTGAGTCCTTACTTGCATTTCGGATTCATATCGATTCAGGAAGTCGTGGCCGCAGTGGAGAAGGCTAAAGCGCCGAAGCCGGCAAAAGAAGCATTTCTGGAACAGGCGATTGTGCGGCGTGAACTCTCATTCAACTTCACGCGCCACAATCCACACTACGATTCCCTGCAATCGCTTCCCGCCTGGGCGAGGGAGACCATGCGCGAGCACGCAGACGATCCGCGTCCCGAACTTTTGCACGCGGAAACGATCGAAGCGGCTGAGACTTACGACGAATTGTGGAATGCAGCCCAGCGCGAACTCGTTTCAACCGGCCATTTGCACAATTACGTGCGGATGTTGTGGGGTAAACGAGTGATCGAGTGGCAGCGCAGTTACGAGATGGCGTTCGAGCTGCTCGTTCACTTGAACAACAGGTACGCGCTCGATGGTCGCGACCCGAATTCTTACGCCGGCATTCTCTGGTGTTTCGGCAAACACGATCGGCCGTGGTTCGACCGCGAGATCTTCGGCACCATCCGCTACATGACCTCGCAGAGCATGGCGAAGAAGTTCAATGCCCGCCGCTACATCGAGATGTTTTCGGACCAATTATTATTTTAGCCCGCTGCGAGTTATCATTACCGGCGAATCATGGCTTCAACAATTCGAGAGCTTTCAGCGCAGGACACCGTCTCCATCGCGGATCTCTACACAGACGTGCGGGCGCGAACGATGCAAATCGTCGCGCCACTCGAAATCGAGGACTACGTCATCCAGACGGCTGAATTTATGAGCCCGCCGCGCTGGCACATCGGCCACACCTCATGGTTCTTCGAGACAGTCCTTCAGCAGCACAAACCCGGTTACCGCGTTTATTCCGAAGACTTCCTGTTCTATTTCAACTCCTACTACGAAGGCTTCGGCGTACGGATCGAACGCCCAAAACGCGGCACGAAATCGCGACCGACAGTTAAAGAGACAATTGCCTATCGCAATCATATCGACGAGCAGATGCTCGCGATCCTTAACTCGCCTGACGCGGATAAAGTTCTGTCGCTCGTGCGTCTCGGCCTTGAACACGAAATGCAGCATCAGGAGTTGCTCGTCTACGACATCAAGCATCTGCTGTGCGATCAGTTTGCAGCGCCGGTAAAGCCATTGCCGAAGTCATCAACCAGGGTCGAAGGCATGGCTGAGATCGAAGGCGGGCTCGTATGGCTTGGTTACGATAAAAACCAGGCGCCGCGCTCACGACCGTTTGCCTTCGACAACGAGAAACCCGCGCACCAGGTCTTCATCCAGGACTTCGCGATCGATAAAGCCCCGGTCAGCAACGGCGACTTTCTCGAATTCATCAACGACGGCGGCTACGAAAACTTTCGCTGGTGGTTTTCCGAAGGCTGGGAAGCAGTCAATCGCGAACAGTGGCGCGCTCCGCTTTACTGGGAACTGCACGACGGCGAATGGATGATTCGCGACTTTTCCGGTTTGCATTCAGCCGCCGGCAAAAAAGACGAGCCTGTCTGTCACGCCAGTTATTTTGAAGCCTCTGCGTTCGCGAAGTGGGCCGGCAAGAGACTGCCGACCGAAGCGGAATGGGAACACGCGGCGTGTTATGATGCGCGGCGCAAAGTTAAGCATGCATTTCCGTGGGGCGAGACAGACCCCGACAGCGGCAACACAAACTTTTTTGAGAATGGTTACTGGTCGGTGGCGCCCATCGGCGCCTTTCCGGAAGGCGCGAACGCCTACGGCTGCCAGCAGATGATTGGCGACGTGTGGGAATGGACCACTTCCGACTACGTGCCTTATCCGGGATTCAAGTCAGAGTTTGACGAATACAACGACAAGTGGTTCGTCAATCAGAAGGTTTTGCGCGGCGGCTCGTTTGCAACACCGCAGTTGCATATCAGAGCGACGTATCGAAACTTCTTCCACGCCCACGAGCGCTGGATGACGTCCGGGTTTCGATGCGCTAAAGATCTTTAGCCACTGATTACAGTTCGGGCCTACCTAACGAAGGAGAACATCATGTCCCCAACGCTCCGAAGACTGCTCGCTGGTTTTGTCCTCGCGTTATTCGCGGCGATTTCGGCGCCCGCGCAAACGGATGAACGCAGTAATGCTGAACCGGCAGCCGGCGCCAGATCAAGCACAGCGAAAACAGACGCCGTTAATCCGAAATACACCACACCAAAGTCTCCACTCGATACCGCGTATGGCGCGAAGATCGCTGAGTACACGACCGAAAAATATTTTCTTACTGAGCTCGTCGATCACCTGCCACTGTCGGACAAGGTGCCTTCTCCTCAAAAAGTTCTCGGTTACGCAGTCGGAACTCCAAACAAACTCACGTACACGAAGGATCTCTACCGCTACTACCGCGAACTCGCCGCCGCGTCGCCGCGCGTGCGCGTGTTTGTCGCGCCCGAGAAGAGCGAAGAGGGACGCGAGCAAATGCTCGTGCTCGTCAGTGATGAAGCAAATCTCGCGAAGCTCGATCGTTACAAAGAGATCACTGCGAAACTCGCTGACCCGAGAAGGCTCAGCGACGCCGAAGCGCACACGCTAATCGCGGAAGGCAAGCCGTTCTACTGGGCGTCCGGCTCGATCCATTCTCCCGAAACCGGTTCGCCCGAGATGTTGATGGAGATGGCCTATCGTCTTGCCGTCGAGGATTCGCCGTTCATCGAAGACATTCGCAAGAACATGATCGTGATGATCACTCCGGCGCTCGAAGTCGACGGCCGCGATCGCATGGTCGATCTCTACAACTATCGCAAAGCAAATCCGGGCAAACCGTCGCCGCCGCTGCTTTACTGGGGCAAGTACGTCGCTCACGACAACAATCGCGACGGTCTCGGACTCGCGCTCGCACTCACGCGCAATCAGATGCGTACGTTTCTCGATTATCACCCGACCGTGCTGCACGATCTCCACGAGTCAGTTCCGTATCTCTACACGATGACCGGCACTGGTCCATACAACGCGTGGCTCGATCCGCTTGCTATCGATGAGTTCCAGTTGCTGGCGTATCACGAGATCGAAGAGATGACGAAGCGCGGCGTTCCCGGTGTTTGGACACACGGTTTTTACGATGGTTGGGCGCCAAATTACATGCTCTACATTGCCACCGGCCACAACTCCATCGGCCGTTTCTACGAGACTTTTGGCAACGGCGGCGCCGACACACGCGAACGAACGTTGCAGTCGAACCAGACGTCGCGCGTTTGGTATCGTCCGAACCCTCCGTTTCCGCGCGTTAACTGGTCCATGCGCAACAACGTCAACATGCAGCAGTCAGCCATTCTGTTTGCGATGAACTTCGTCGCCAAAGAGAAAGATCGGTTCCTAAACAACTTCTATCTCAAGAGCAAACGTTCAATCGCGAAAGCCTCGAACGAAGGTCCCGCGGCATACATCATTCCCGGCGACACGCCACGTCCGGTTGAAGCGGCCGATATGGTGAACCTGCTGCGCTTGCAGGGCGTTGAAGTGCATCGCGCTTCGAAGGAGTTTGCCATCAA
>Ga0307408_100002359_pt1 | contig 13327 bp, 6 predicted proteins | sample 322Cmetagenome_FD_202116 | JGI IMG/M metagenome (GOLD analysis project Ga0307408, IMG submission 202116) | Maize rhizosphere microbial communities from greenhouse at UC Davis, California, United States - 322HYB-C-3 | ecosystem: Host-associated > Plants > Roots > Rhizosphere > Soil | place: USA... | reverse complement strand
CGCGATCAGGAGGTCGCCCGGCCCGACCATCGAGCTCTGTTCCGCGATCATCCCGGCGAGGCCATCCACGAGATAGGTGCGCTTGTCGGTGTGGCGCAGCGCGTAGGCGAGGTAGGCCGCGACCGGGAACGACCGGCGCAGGCCGACCAGGTACACCGCCTGCGCCGCGGCGATCATGCCGACGCCGCGCTCGAGGTCCGCCTGGCGCGTCGTCTCGTTGAGGTGCTGCAGCGCCGCGATGTTGCCCTGCACGAATTCGTGCATCAGCTCGGACGCGGAATGCGCGCCGGCGTCGCCCGCGCGCTCGTTGAACTGGCGGATGCGCTCGGCATAGCTCGGGCTCGGCGCGAGCGAGAGCAGCTCGTCGCGGAACAGCTTCTGCATGTCGCTCGCGCCGTCGTAGCCGAAGGTCTTGGCGAAACGGACGATGGTGGAGGGCTGCACCTTGCAGCGCTTGGCGATCACCGCCAGGGTCTCGAGGCCGATGTCGTTCGGATGCTCGAGCGCGTAGGCGGCGACCTGCTTCAGGCGTGGGGACAGCGATTCGTAGCGCTGCACGATGCGCGTGCGCAGCGCCTCGACGTTGTGGCGGGCGGTCATGGCGCGGTCTGCCTGCCGGGACAGGGCCTCGGTCATGGATGGGATCCCGATCGTTTCAAGTTTCGAACAGATATTCCACGGCCGCGGAACACCGGGCAGTATAGAACAAAATTTTCATGTATTGAAGGGAACAAAAATTTCGTTCTATACTGTCCCGAGATCGACATATTCGATCGGCAGGATGCTCCGGACTCCGGCCATGGCCGGCCATACACTCGCGCACCCGAGGGGGGTCTCTCGATGAAAAAGCTTGCGGCACTTCCGCGAATCACGGTCGCCATGAGCCTTGCGGCGTTGCCCGCGGCGGTCTTCGCACAGGCGGCGCCCGGCGCACAGGCCGAACTGTCCGAGATCGAGGTGCTGGCGAAGCGCGTGAATGCGCGCAACCGCGTGGACGAAGCCGCGCCGGTGCTTTCGTACGACGAGGAGTACTTCCAGCGCTTTGAGCCGCTGTCCGTCGGCGACATGATGAAGCGTGTCCCGGGCGTCAGCTTCCAGAGCGACATCGGCGAGTACGCGGAGCCGTCGCTGCGCGGCATCGGCAGTGAATACACGCAGATCCTCGTGAACGGGCGCCGCATCACCGGCGCGACCAACGACAACACCGTCATCGTCGACCGCATCCCGGCCGAGCTCGTCGAGCGGGTCGAGATCATCCGCAGCCCGTCGAGCGACATCGACAGCCAGGGCGTCGGCGGCACGCTGAACATCATCCTCAAGGAAGGCGCCGAGCTTTCCGGCGGCATCTACCGGGTCGGGGCCTACTACAACGACGGCGAAACCAACCCGAGCGGGTTCCTCTCGCTCGGCGACAGCAGCGAGAGCTTCGAGTGGGGCACCTCGATCAACTACCAGGAGCGCTTCAATCGCAAGGCGGCGACCGAGCTCGAGCGCGCGCTCGACGGCGAAGGCAACCTCGAGCCCGCATTCACGGCGGTGGTCGAGGACCCGGACGAGCGCGAGAGCGTGGACATCGCCTGGACGGGCGAGGTGCGCGGCAAGCTTTCCGAGGGCCGCGAGTGGTACGCGAGCGCGTTCTACATGGACTCGAACCGCTCCGAGACCGAAATCGGGCGCGAGTTCGCCGCAGAGGACGACGACGGCGAGTTCGAGGCGGAGGCGGAGCAGGCCAACCAGCGCGACGACTTCCACGAGCGCAACTTCGGCGCCTTCACCGGCTACCAGGCCGGCTTCGGCGACGGCCACGAGTGGGACATCGAGCTGTCCTGGGACAAGACGGAGTTCGACGGCGTCGAGTCCAACTGGGTGGACGACCTCGACTTCGACTTCGATGCGGCGGGCATCTCGGATGCCGACAGCCTGCTCGACTTCATGGCGCAGGACGACCAGGCGATCATCGACCTGTTCGCGTCCGTGCCGCACGAGGCGGAGGACCTGCGCTCGCCGGGCAACCTCGACGGCCGCGAGTTCACCGACGCCGAGGACGACGAGCTCGTGCTGAAGACCTCGGCCGAGTTCCAGCTCTCCGGCTCCAAGCTCAAGATCGGCGTCGAGGGCTACGACCGCAGCCGCGACTTCTCCTTCACGGTCTTCGAGGTGGATGAAGGCGTGCTCGAGGAGAACGACGACACGCTGTCGCTGTTCGACGCCCAGGAGCAGCGCGCCAACGGCTTCATCAAGTGGACCAAGGACTGGGGCAGCTCGCGACTCGAGCTGGGCGGCCGTGGCGAGTACACGACGCTCGACATCGACTCGACGGTGTCCGAGGCGATTGCCGAGGCGGCGGATGAGCTCGCGCCGCTCGGCATCGTGATCGACGGCAACCAGATCAAGACGTCCGAGGACACGTTCGAGTTCAACCCGTCCGCGCACTGGCGCTGGGACATGACGGACAGCACGCAGATGCGGCTGTCGGTCGCCCGCACCGTCCGCCGGCCGAGCTTCGACCAGCTGAACCCGACGTTGATCATCGACGACGAGGAGAGCATCCTCGGCAACCCGACGCTGGATCAAGAGACGGCCCTCGGGTTCGACGCAGGCGTCGATTTCGAGCTGCCGGGCCAGGAAGCGATCCTGGGCCTCAACGCCTTCTACCGCGACGTCAGCGACAAGATCGAGCTCGACGGCGTGCCGGAGGGCGTCAACGAGATCTTCCAGGAATTCATCAACGAGGACATCGAGGCGACGGTCTGGGTCAACAACCCGAACGACGGCAAGATCTGGGGCCTGGAGCTCGACTTCAGCTCCCCGGTCGCGTTCGTCTCCGAAAACCTGCACGTGTTCGCGAACTACACGTACATCGACTCGGAGATCCGCGACGCCAACCAGAACTTCCCGATCGACCGGCCGTTCTCGCTGCAGCCGGACTACATCTACAACGTCGGCTTCGACCACCTGATCGAGGGCGTCGGGTTCACCTGGGGCGCCAGTTACCAGAAGCTCGGCCCGGCCCAGGAGTGGGTGAACGTCAGCGCCGAGGCGAAGGAGGTGACCGACGTCGAGTACGGCGGCAACCTCGAGTTCTTCGTCGAGAAGACGATCGCCGACAAGTTCGTGGTACGGCTCGCGGCGCAGAACCTGCTCGACGCGGACAAGGACGAGATCCAGCGCGTGTACGAGTCGGTCGAGCAGTACCAGGCAAAGACGCCGGTCGTGCTCCTGCACGCCAACGAGGAAGCGGACCCCGTCTACATCCTGACCTTCCGCGGCACGTTCTAGCGCCGCGCCGGAGAAAAGGGGACGCACCCCTTTTCTCCGGGCTTCAAACGAAGTAGTTCCCGGGATAAGGGGTGCGTCCCCTTTTTTCCGGTAAGCTGCCCGCGGCATGCGCCATGAGGCAAAGCTCCACAAGGCACGCAACCAGCGCTTCCGCAAGCGCGCGGCGGACTTCGAGGACCGCCAGCCTTTCGAGCGCTTTCCGCTGTGGCTGCGCCTGCTGTCCTCGCTGCCGCTCGGCGCCTGGTACGGATTCGCGAGCTTCCTCGCCTTCCTTCTCGACAAGGTCCTGAAGTCGCGCCACGAGATCATCGACATGCAGCTCGCGGCCTGCTTCCCGGACCGCGACCAGGCCTGGATCCGTCAGACCCGCAGCGCCTTCTACCGCAACTTCGCCGACGTCTCGGTCGAGATCGTGAAGGCGGTGACGATGAAGGCCGGGGACGTCAACCGGCGGGTGACGCTCGAGAATCCGGAAGAGGCGCGCGCGGCGATGGACGCGGGCCAGTCGATCATCATCGTCACCTCCCACAACTGCAACTGGGAGTGGGCGCTCCTGAAGCTCTGCCTCGAGATGGGCCACCCGGTCCACGCCACCTACAAGCCGCTCAAGGGCCGCTGGGGCGACCGCCTCATGATGACGATCCGCTCGCGCTTCGGGGCCGAGATGATCCCGGCGCGGCGCCTGCTGATGCGCGTAATGCGCTACCGCGGCCCGTCGCGCATCATCGCCATGGTCGCGGACCAGGCGCCGACGTCCTCGGGCGTGCGCTACTTCACCCGGTTCATGGGCCTTGACACCGCTTTCTTCATCGGACCCGAGGCGATCGCGAAGGCCGGGAAGCTTCCCGTGTACTACATTGCGATGCGGCGCGTTTCGCGCGGCTTCTACCGGATCCGCTTCGTGAGAATCGCAGCCGCCGGGGAGGAATTGCCGACGGGCACCGTGATCGAGCGTTACGCGGCCGAAATCGAGTCGCTCACCCGGGAGCGCCCGCCCGACTGGCTGTGGAACTACCGGCGCTGGAAGGTGCAGCGGGATGCCGAGGGCAACCCGCACATCGTCAAATCGGGATTCATCCGCCGTCCCGATTGACATAAGTAACATAAGGAATACAGACGCTTACCTTGCTTTCCTAGACGTTTCTGACACAATGCGGCGCAAGTCGCGGAGAGTATGGTCGGCCGGTTTCGTTAACTGGTTCCTGTGGCCGCCACCTGCCGCACTGAGACACTGCCCGAAAACAGGGGGAGTCCATCGGGGTGCCGCAGGTGCAAGGCGAACCGTTTCCTGAGTTCACCGCTTCCGAAGTGCTGTCTTCGAAGCTGTGGCAGCCGCGGCCAGACAGGCCGCCGCTTGGCATCGACCTCGCGTGCACCAAGATCGCCGTCGACTTCCAGAACATCACCGCCGGCAACGCCGACGCGGTGATCCGCCAGAGCCTCGACATCCTGCGCGAGGCGACTGCGACCGACGCCGTTTTCCTCGCGCTGCTCGACGGCCACGGCGAGCGCATCGACTCCATCGCCGAGGCGAAGGGTCCGTTCGCGCAGTGCCGTCCCGAGGTGCTGAAGGGCGAGTCGCTCGAGGCGCTGCCCTGGATCCGCTCGCGCCTCGAGCACGTGCGCATCCTCGAGATCCGCGACACCGTCAGCGCGCGCGCCGAGCAGTCGTCGGACGCCGAGCGCCTCGCCGGCCTCGACATCCGCTCGCTGCTCCTGATCGCCTTCGCGGTGCAGGGCACCGTGCGCGGCTTCCTCGCATTCGTCTCCTCCACGCCGCGCGACGGCTGGGACGTCAACCTGCACCTGCTGCTGAAGCTCGTCGGCACGAGCCTCGCCTGCGGCCTCGAGAAGGTCGCGCTCGCGGACCGGCTCGCCGACATGCAGGAGCGCGAGGAGATGGCGCTGCCCTGCGCGAACGACGGCCTGTGGGATTACGACGCGCAGAGCAACCGCACCTGGTTCTCGCCGCGCTGGAAGAGCATGCTCGGCTTCGCCGAGGGCGACGTGATCACCTCGCCGGACTGGCACCGCATGGTGCACCCGGAGGACCTCGCGCGCGTGTCGGCCGCGATGCGCGACCACATCGCCGGCAAGACGCCGATGTTTGAGAGCGTGCACCGCCTCAAGCACACCGACGGCGAGTGGCGCTGGGTCATCGGCCGCGCCTGCGCCCGCGTCGACGACCAGGGTCGGCTGCGCCGCCTGATCGGCGTCGAGCTCGACATCACCGAGCGCAAGCTATACGAGGAGGCGCTGTTCCGCGAGAAGGAGAGCGCCCAGATCACGCTGCAGTCGATCGGCGACGGCGTGATCACCTGCGACGCGCACGGGCGCGTCGAGTACCTGAACCCGGTGGCCGAGGAGCTGACCGGGTGGCGACTCGAGGACAGCCTCGGCCGCACCATCGACGAGATCTTCCGCGCCTTCCACGAGGAAACCTGTGAGCCGCTCGAGAACCCGCTCGCGGTCGCCGTGCGGCGCATCCGCTCGATCAAGTCGGTGCGGCCGATGCTGCTGATCCGCAAGGACGGCAACGAGCTCTACATCGAGAGCACGGCCTCGCCGATCCGCGACGGCACCGGCACGGTGACCGGCGGCGTGCTGGTGTTCCACGACGTCTCCGAGTCGCGGGAGCTCAACCGGCGCCTGTCCTACCACGCGAGCCACGACGTGCTGACCGGGCTCGTGAACCGGCGCGAGTTCGAGACGCGCCTCGAGCGTGCGCTCAAGAGCGCAAAGGCGCGCGAGACGTCTTACGCGCTCTGCTACATCGATATCGACCAGTTCAAGATCGTCAACGACACCTGCGGGCATTCCGCAGGCGACGCGCTGCTCGGCCAGGTCGGCGCGCTGCTGAAGTCCAAGGTGCGCTGGCGCGACACGCTGGCCCGCCTCGGCGGCGACGAGTTCGGCGTCCTGCTCGAGAGCTGCTCGCTGGAGGAGGCGCTGCGCACGGCCGAGTCGCTGCGCGAGGCCATCCGCAACTTCCGCTACACCTGGGAGGACCGCACGTTCCGCCTCGGCTGCTCCATCGGCGTCGTGCCGATCACGGCCGAGAACGAGGACGTTGCCTCGGTGCTGTCCGCCGCGGACTCGGCCTGCGGCGCGGCGAAGGAGAGCGGCCGCAACCGCGTGCATTGCTTCGAGGAAAACGACATCGACCTCATGCGCCGGCGCCGCGAGATGCAGTGGGCCGCGCGCATCAACAACGCGCTCGAGGAGTCGCGCTTCGAGCTGTTCCGGATGACGATCCTCCCGCTGCAGCAGGAGGACGCCGGCGAGCACTTCGAGCTCCTGCTGCGCATGCGCGACGAGAGCGGCAAGATCGTGGCGCCCGACCAGTTCATCGCCGCGGCGGAGCGCTACGGCATCACGCCTTCCATCGACCGCTGGGTCATCGACAGCGCGTTCCGCTGGCTCGTGTCGGAGGCCGACGAGCGGCGGCGGCTGTCGATGTGCTCGATCAACCTGTCGGGGCAGAGCCTCGGCGACGACAAGTTCCTGCCCTACGTGATCGAGCAGTTCCACCGGAGCGGCATCGACGGCAGCAAGATCTGCTTCGAGATCACCGAAACGGCCGCCATCGCCAACTTCTCGCAGGCGAGCCGCTTCATCCAGGCCCTCAAGGACCTCGGCTGCAAGTTCGCGCTCGACGATTTCGGCACGGGCCTCTCGTCATTCGGCTACCTGAAGCACTTCCCGGTGGACTTCCTGAAGATCGACGGCAGCTTCGTGAAGGGCGTGCTGCACGACCCGATCGACCGCGAGATGGTGCGCTCGATCAACGAGATCGGTCACCTGACCGGCAAGCAGACGATCGCCGAATGGGCCGAAAACGCCGAGATCATCGAGGTCCTGCGCGGCCTGGGCGTCGACTACGCGCAGGGCTACGGGGTCAGCCAGCCGCAGAAGGTGCAGCGGGCGGCGATCGCTTAACCGCCACACACCGTCCGTCGCACCAAGGCGTGATTCACGTCCTCGATGACTAATCCGTCGCGACAATCGCCGACCCGCGGCATCGGCTGGACGATCGCTCTCGTCGGCGCGGCAGCCCTCCTTGCAGCGCTCGGGCTACGCGGGCCGGTCGCATTCGCGGACCTGGGCTCCCACTTCGCAAATCTCCAACTGGGCGTGCGGCATTGGCCGGGGTACGCGTACGGCGTTGGGGTCGCCGCCGTCGGCCTGGCACTTTCGCTCGGAGCACTCTCGCCGGACGGGGCGACGGGCCGCCAGCGGGCCGCGCTGATGCTGGCCGCTTGGTCCGCAGCGTATTCTGCGATGTTCCTGGTGTGGCCGCGGCTGGATGCTGAATGGGTCCTGCTCGGCTATGTCGCGGCCCTCTGTGCACTGCTGCCGAACCGTGTGGACGTGCTGACCCTCGCGGGCGTCGCCGGCTTGCACGTGCTCCTGACCTGGGTCATCGACATCAAGAGTGGGCTGACCGGAATCCCCCTGACCGTGCTCGACCTCAGGATCGCGATGACCGATCCGTCAGCAGTTTGGGCGGCCCTCGGGCTGCCCTGGTGGACCGGGTACGCCGCACTGGCGCTCGTCGGCTTCTTCTGGCTGACCTGGCTGATCTTCGTTCTCATCGAAGTCATCCGCCCGGGGCTCGGGCGAGCCACGATCGGTCGCTCCCGCGCCGTCCAGCAGGTTCTGGGAGCGTCCGCCATCGTCCTGCTGATTATCGGCCACTTCGGCAGCCTTTATGCCGGAGCCTCGGAGGACAAGTCCACCTGGGACCCGAAACGTCTGACTGGGCTTGCGCACCGGATGGGCAGCCTTCCGTTCCTGGCGTACTCCTATCGCCTGGAGTCGCGATCGAGCGGAGATATCTATCGCATAACCGGCGGAGCCGCACCGCCAGGCGCCCAGGACGTGCGCTCGACAGTCCGGCAATACATCGATTTCGACGCTGTGACAGCTCCGAAAGCCGGCTTGACTCCGAACATCGTGGTCGTTCTAGCCGAGTCCACGTTTGATCCGGGTGCCGTCTTCCGGCTCGAGGGCGCGTGGAATGACGCACTGTTCAGTCGCACCCGGCGGACGGCGGCCAACGGGTTGCTGCGCGTGAATGCAGCCGGCGGGGGGACCTGGATCACCGAGTTCGAGACGATCGTCGGCCTCGATTCACGAATGTTTGGATACTCCGGCATGTACACCCACGCGTCCTTGTCCCCCTACATCGACCGGAGCTTCGCAACCTACCTCCGCGGCTTCGGCTATCGAACTGCCGCATTCTTCCCGGTTCCCGGCGATTTCTACAACGCGCGGAATGCGTACGCGGACTACGGGTTCGAGAAAATCTACGACAGCGAGACGCTCGGGCTGGGCCGCTGGGTCGAGGATGACGGAGTCATGGCATCGAGTGTCGAAAAGACCCTGGGCCCGGAGCCGGATGCGCCGTTCTTCGCCTATGTGCTGTTCCTCGAGAATCACTCGCCGCACGACTGCCACGGGGCGGATCCGGCAGGCTTCACGGTACGGTTCGCCGATACGACTGACTTCGCGCCGAATTGCGCGCTGCACGATTATGTGCGCCGGCTCGGCTCAACGACTCGCGCCATCGACTCGCTGCTTGAATACCTGGCGGCGATCGAAGAACGGAGCGGGAGGCCCTTCGTGCTGCTCGCATTCGGCGATCACCAGCCTTACACATTCACGGACACCGGTGACGTTCAATACGATTACCGGCCGCTGCGCCGACACCCGGACAATGCGCGCACGACTTTCTTCCACATCTACGCGTCCTCGCCGGGACGGAAACTCCGCTGTTGCCGGGTCGCACCACCGGCTGCCGTGCTGCCGACGCTACTGAGCGGATTCGTCGCCGGTTCGCCCGATGAGGTCTACCTCGGAATCAACCTGTGGTTGTACGACCATTGCGGGTCCGACGCCGTTCGGCTGGATTTCGGCGATTCCCTGGAGGCGCTGAGCCGTCCCTCGCGCGATGGACGGACGCCAGCCTGCAAGGACGCCTATCAGCGGGCGCTGGCCGGCTACAGGACATCCGGCACATTTCGCCTCGAGGACGAACCCGGACCCTAGGGGCGGCTGCGCGCGGCCCCGTGACGCCTCGGTTTCCGCGCCCTGGTTCTCAGTAGGTGTCGCATACTTCGGCATCGCAGCCGCCGAGGCGCGTGTCCCAACGGTCGATGTAGGCACCGTAGATGCGCTCGCCGAAATTGCGCTCCAGAAAGGCCGGGTCGCTGGACGTGTAAGCGTACACGCAGGTCTTGTTACGGCGCAGCGCTGCGAGCAACGGACTCTCGCGCCGCAGCGACCTGCTCGGGACCGAAACGAATTTCACGGGCGTGGTCCGAAGCAATCCGTGGACCTTGTCGCGGCCGTCTCTGGACAGCGCGGGAATGAGCGCCAGCATGGGATTCAGCACGCCCTGGGCCACCGCGCGATGATATTCGTCGACGCTGAACACTTCGACGATCAATCGGCGCCGGTGCGAGAAGGCCGCGAGCAGCGTGTCGAAGTCCGAGATCTTGTCCGTCACGAGCCAGGCGTCACTCCTTTCTCTAAACCAGCGGTCCAGATCCGCAAGGTCGAGCGGGTGATAGCGATGGAACAGCAGCGCGTCCTTGAATTCCCGATGTGTCGGGTGCGACGTTTCCAACCCTGTAGCCGCTCGCCAGGCGTCCCAGGAGTGAGCGCCGACATACTGGCCGTCGCGAGTCTGGATCAGGTCGATCTCAAAAAGCCTCAGCCCGCTCTCATAACCGAGATCCAGGGCCTCGAGCGCGTTGGTATAGCGGTGGCCGTCGATTTGCCCGGCAGCGTGTGCGATGAACCGACGGGGATTCTTTCTGGCCGACTGCCATTCTTCGTCGCCACAATCGAAGGGGGCCGCCGGGACCGCCTGCACCTCGACATCCTGGCATCCGGCGTTCACGAGGAGAGTGGCCAGCGCCAGGATCGGCAACGTCCGGCGCAGCTCTGGCACTGAAGTGAGGGCGTATCGGGAACGCGGGGACATTCTCGGGGCAGGCATGATACCCGATCGGGCCGAGCGGCTGCCCGGGCTGGTCGGGCGATCCGTCGGTGCCAGGGCGGCGCGAACGCCTCTGACGCGAGGGCGCGCGACCTGACCTAAGCTCTGGCATCGTTCGGCGAGATCGGCGACTCTCTCCTTCGTGCGCACTGCCATTCTGCTTCCGAGCCTCGTGGCTCTCATCCCGCTCGGCGCGCTGGCCGAGCAACGCGAAACCTATGACTACTGGCGTTTCGACCGCGAGCTGGTCCGCCGCGGCCAGCAGGCCCTGTTCATGTGCGACGGCCTGTTCACCTCGAACCGCAGCCTGCAGCAGGTGTTCGCACAGGAGCTCGCCTACCTGCCCGCGCCCATCGGCACGCCGAACGGAGGCGACTACGCAGTGGACCGTGCACGCCGTGCCGTGACCGTCGGGGCTGACGGTTACGTGCCTCCCATGCGCGCGGCTTTCCGCGAAGGCGTCGGCTGCGTGGTCCTGGCGCCGGACCAGGATCTCGACGACATACCCGGGCTGCCCCAGATCACGCTGCCCCCGCCAGCCGGGGACGCCAGCGAGCTGCAATGGCCCGACGGCGATGTCGTGCAGGAGAGTGCGCTGGAGCCCGGGACACGGAAGGCGCTGCAAGCCGTATCGGACTGGGCCTTCAATCGCGAGTCCGCCGAGCAGATCACGACCGCGCTGCTGGTCGTACAACATGGCCGTATCGTGCACGAGCGCTACGCCCCGGGTTTCGACGTGACCACCCGCACGCGCACCTGGTCCACGGCAAAGAGCATCGCCGCCACGCTGATCGGCATGTTGGTGGACGACGGAAGGCTCGGGCTCGACGCCCCGCTGGCCGTCGACTGGCTGCCGGCGACCCGCACGGGCGCCGAGCCGCGCGCGACGGTCACGCTGCGCCACCTGCTCCACATGTCGAGCGGCCTCGAGCCGGTCGACAACGACGAGCTCGAGTACGCCACGGGCTCGGGGCTTGCCTATTGGGCCGGCGCAAGCTCGTCCCGCGCGGCGCGCAGCCGCGCATTGATCCGCGAGCCGGGCACGAGCTGGGACTACGAGAATTACGACACTTTGCTCGCTGTGTACGCCGTGAGACGGGCGTTGGGTGATGCAGAGACGTACCACGCGTTTCCGCGCCGGGCGCTGCTCGACCGGATCGGCATGCGCAACACGCTGATCGGCGTCGACCGTTTCGGCGATTTCATCCTGAGCAGCCAGATTCACACCAACGCCCGCGACCTGGCGCGCTTTGGCCTGCTGTACCTGAATGGCGGAGTCTGGAACGGGAAGCGGCTTCTTTCGGCAAAGTGGATCGACTTCGTGCGACGGCCGGCTCCCGCCACCGAGACGCTCGGCAGGGAGTACGGCGGCCACTGGTGGCTGGTGCCCGACGACCGCCGCGACGTGCCCGGCGACGCCTACGCCACGGCAGGGAACCGCGGCCAGTACGTTGTCGTGGTCCCGAGCCACGAGCTGGTCATCGTGCGCCGCGGGCTCGACTGGGGCCGCCAGGGATTCGACTGCTGGGACCTCACGCGCGAGGTGCTCAAGGCCATCGGGCCAGCTCGCTGACGGCGCCGCCGGCGCAGGCCACTCCAGTTCCGCCCGCCGGCGGGCTGTGTCACGATACGACGGCGACAGGGGGAATCCATGACCGACAATCTCCGCGGCCCGGCCGCATGATCACCGACCATCATCTCCTGACCCGCTTCGAGCGGCTGTTGTCGCATATGACGCGCATCGCGCCCGGGGAGGGCCGGACCGCGTTCCTGTTCTTCCTGCACGGGTTCCTGCTGCTGTCCTCGTACCAGGTCATGAAGGCGCTGCGCGAGGCGTTCATGCTCGCCAAGTTCTCGGCCGAGACCCGTGCCTATGCGGTCGCGCTGATGGCGGTGGTGCTGATGTTCGCCGTGCCGCTGTACGGGCGGCTGCGTCATCACCTCGAGGGTGCCGCGCTGCTGCGAGCCGTGACGCTGTTCTTCGTGGTGACGCTGCCGATCTTCGCGGTGCTCGCCGAATACGGCGCGCCGATCGCGTTCCCGTTCTTCATCTGGGTCGGCATCTTCGGCGTGATGGCCGTGGCGCAGATGTGGGCCTACGCAGCGGACTCGTTCAACGTCAGGAGCGGCCAGCGGCTATTCGTGGTGATCATGCTGGGCGCCAACCTCGGTGCGCTCGCGGGCTCGAAGTTCACGGGATGGGCGGCCGCGGACATGTCGCCGATGGAACTCATGGTCCTCGCGACGGTGACGCTCGGGTCCACGCTGTTCATCGCCACGCCGGCGCGCGCCGCGATTCCCGACAACTCGCGCGCGGTCGCGATCGAGCGCTCGCGGCCGCTGCCGAAAGTCATGGGCGGCATCGGCCTGGTGCTGCGTGACCGCTACCTGCTGACGATCGCGCTGTTCGTGGTGCTGCTGAACTGGATCAACACGACCGGCGAATTCATCCTCGCCGACTACGTGAAGGCCGACGCCGAGGCGCGCGTCGCGGCCAGCAACGGCACGCTCGATATCGGCGCCCTGATCACCGAGTTCTACGGCAACTTCAACTTCTGGGTGACGCTGATCAGCCTCTCGATCCAGCTGTTCCTCGTCGCCCGCATCTACCAGGCCGTCGGCATTCGCGGCGCGCTCCTGGTCCACCCCATCATCGTGGCCTTCGGGTACGGCATCCTGGCGCTCGCGCCGCTGATCGGCGGGTTCATCCCGATCTTCTCGCTGATCCGCCGCATCAAGTTCGCCGAGAACGGCCTCGATTACTCGCTGATGAACACGACGCGGCAGGCGCTGTTCCTGCCCGTCGACCGCGATTCGAAGTACGACGGCAAGACCGCCATCGACACCTTCTTCTGGCGCTTCGGCGACCTATTGCAGGCCGGCGGCATCTTCGTCGGGCTGCACCTGTTCGGCTGGCAGTCCCACGAGTTCGCGGTGCTGACATTCGGCCTTTCGCTCGTCTGGATCTGGCTCGCCGCCATCATGGGCCGCGACTACAGCCGCAAGGCGCAGCAGGGCATGGTCAACGTCGCGCCCCAGGCG
>Ga0307408_100002358_pt1 | contig 13329 bp, 8 predicted proteins | sample 322Cmetagenome_FD_202116 | JGI IMG/M metagenome (GOLD analysis project Ga0307408, IMG submission 202116) | Maize rhizosphere microbial communities from greenhouse at UC Davis, California, United States - 322HYB-C-3 | ecosystem: Host-associated > Plants > Roots > Rhizosphere > Soil | place: USA... | reverse complement strand
AGCAGGTTGCCGCAGGTGAGCACGCGCTGGCCCAGGCTCTCGCCCAGCGGGCCGAAAGAAGTCTTGCTGGCCTGGGCCAGCTTGATGTCGGCCAGCTGCATATAGAGCGCGGCAACCGGCTGCTCGTCCTCGTACACCAGCGCATAGCGCGGCTCGAGATTGGCCGGCAGGACCTTTTCCAGCGATTGCAGGTAACCGTGGGACAGGAAGAAGCCCGATTGGGCCGTGAGGCCCTTCCACGCCTGTGGGTCGAGCATGCCGATCGAATCGGCGATGGCATAGCGCAGTTGGGCGGGGCCGCGCAGGCGCTTGCGCACTTCGCGGCGTTCGGACAGGGCGGTTTTGACTGAGCGCAGTTTTTGCTGGATCTTCATCGTTACAAAATTGGCAATTTGGACGGCGCAATATAACACGAGCTGCATTGTGCTGATTAAGTTAGCGGAAGCCACGATATGCATCCAATCGACAAATTGGAGACACTGATACCAAATCGAACATGTTAAAAACGCCAATCGACCCGAAAGGCAACGCAATGACTGCTCCAAATCCGAACTGGTACCTGCGCGCGCGGCTCAAGACCCGCCAGCTTCTGCTGCTGATCGCCATCGACGACGCGGGCAATATCCTGCGCGCCGCCGAAACGCTGTGCATGACGCAGCCGGCGGCTTCGAAGCAGCTCAAGGAGCTGGAGGACATGCTCGGCATCGCCCTGTTCGAACGCCACCCGCGCGGCATGGTGCCCACCATTTACGGGGAGAGCATGATCCGTCATGCACGCATGGCCTTGAGCAGCCTGGCGCGCGCGCATGAGGATATTGTGGCACTCAAGGCCGGCCTGGCGGGCCAGGTCGACGTGGGCAGCATCATGACGCCGGCTTTGAGCCTGCTGCCGCGCGCCATTACGCGCATCAAGCAGCAGGTGCCGCAGCTGCGCATCGGCGTGCAGATCGAGTCCAGCAACGAGCTGCTGGAGCGACTGCAGCGCGGCACGCTCGATTTCCTGCTGGCGCGCCTTACCGGCTTCCACGATTGCGCGGAACTGCAGTATGAGGAGCTGGCGCCGGAACCGGTGGTGGTGGTGGCGCGGGCCGGCCATCCTCTGGCCGAACGTGATGAACTCACCTTGCATGAGCTGGTGCAGGCGCCGTGGATTACGCCCCCGCCAGGCAGCATCCTGCGCCAGCGCTTCGACCAGCTATTTCACAATGCCGGGATCGAGCCGCCCGGCGACATCGTCGACACCAGCGAAATTGTGCTGATCACCAGCATGCTGCAAATGAGCGACGCGCTGAATGTCATGTCGGCGGACGTGGCACGGCGCTACCAGGAGCTGGGGATGCTGGCGATCCTGCCGCTGGAGCTGGACTGCCGCATGGACCCTTTCGGCATCATCCGCAGGCGGGACAGCGCGCTGTCGCCGGGAGCCGAGCTGCTGCTGCAGGCCATCCGGCGCGAGGCCCCGGTGCAGCCGGTGCCACTGCTGCCGCCGGCTCCTGCAATGTATAACCTGTACGACATAGCTGTCGCCTAAAAAGTCATTGGATCGGCAACCGCCCATGCGCATAGCATGGACCGGAACACCCATATCCGGAGACCGTCCTTGAACCATATGCCCCTCGCACGCCGCCTGGCCGGCGCGCTGCTTCTGATCGCGCCGCTGGCAAGCCATGCCGCGCGCCAGCTCGAACTCAGCTCGCCCGACCGCCAGCTGCGCGTAACAATCGACACAGGCAACCAGCTGGCCTTTGCCGTCAGCCATCGGGGCAGCGAGCTGGTGTTGCCGACGCCGATCGGCATCACCCTGGCCGGCATCGGCACCCTTGGCGACAAGCCGCGCCTGACCGGCCAGCAACGCCGCAGCGTCGATACGATCATCCGTCCGGTGGTGGCGCAGAAGTCGCGCGAAGTACGCGACCATTACAACGCCCTGCAGCTCGACTTCGCGGGCGGCTACGCATTGGAAGTACGCGCTTATGACGAAGGCATCGCCTACCGCTTCCGCACCTCCCTGCCCGGCCAGGTCACCGTGGAAAGCGAACAGGCAGGCGTCAACCTGCGGCCGCAGGACATCCTGTACTGGCCGCAGGAAAAGTCGATGCAGTCGCATAACGAGCACTACTACCAGGCGCTCGCCATAGGCGACGCCGCAGGCAAGCTGGTTGGCGTGCCGGCCCTGGTGCAGAACGGCGGAGCGCACCTGGTGTACACCGAATCAGGCCTGCGCGACTATCCTGGCCTGTACCTGCACGGCGAACCGGCAGGCCTGCGCGCCCTGTTCCCGAAAGTGGCGCTGGCCGAGACGGCGCGCGACGACCGCAATGTACCGGTAACGCAGGAAGCGCCGTACATCGCGCGCACCGAAGGCAAGCGCACCTACCCGTGGCGCATCCTGGGCATTTCCGCCGATGCTGGCGGCCTCCTGCTGAACCAGTTGCCCTACCTGCTGGCCGAACCGCAGGAGCTGAAGGAAACCACCTGGATCAAGCCGGGCAAGGTGGCCTGGGACTGGTACAACGGCAACAAGCTGTACGGCGTGCCGTTCAAGTCCGGCCTCGATACGCGCACCTATCGCCACTACATCGATTTCGCGGCCGACAACGGCCTTGAGTACATCATCATGGACGAAGGCTGGTACAAGCTGGGCGACCTGCTGGCCGTCAAGCCGGAAATCGACATGCCCGAGCTGATGGCTTATGCAAAGCAGCGCGGCGTCGGCATCATGCTGTGGGTGTCGTGGAAAACGCTGGATACCCAGATGACGGCGGCGCTCGACCAGTTCGCGCGCTGGGGCGCGGCCGGCATCAAGGTCGACTTCATGCAGCGTTCCGACCAGTGGATGGTGAACTGGTACGAGCGCGTGGCGCGCGAAGCGGCGGCGCGCCGCTTGCTGGTGGACTTCCACGGCAGCTTCAAGCCCAGCGGCCTGCAGCGCACCTGGCCCAACGTGCTCACCTTCGAAGGCGTGAAAGGCCTGGAAAACAATAAGTGGAGCGACAAGCAGACTCCCGAACACGACGTCACCCTGCCCTTCATCCGCATGTTCGCCGGCCCGGTCGACTACACCCCCGGCGCCATGAGCAACGCGCACCGCAAGGACTTCGTCGCCAGTTTCGACCGCCCCATGAGCCAGGGCACGCGCGCGCACCAGCTGGCGATGTACGTGATCTACGAAAGTCCGCTGCAGATGCTGGCCGACAGTCCTTCGCAATATCGCGCCAATCCATCCTCTCTGGAATTCATCCGCCAGGTGCCCGTCGAATGGGACGAAAGCCGCGTGCTGCACGCCCAGCTCGGCCGCTATGTCGCCATGGCACGCCGCCGCGGCGATACCTGGTATGTAGGCGCCATGACCGGCGCCGACGGCCGCGACCTGGAACTGGACTTGTCCTTCCTTGGCGGCGGCAATTACCAGGTGGACAGCATGGAAGACGGACCGAATGCCGGCGTGTTCGCCACCGACGTGCAGAAAGGCAGCGCCAGCGTCACGCGCAGCAGCCGCATCACGATGCACCTGGCGCCGGGCGGCGGCTGGGCGGCAATCATCCGCAAGACGAAATAAGGAGACCAAGATGCAACGCATGTTCCGCCCACGCGCGGCCATTCTTGCTGTCGCGCTGCTGGCCGCCGGCCTGGCGCACGCTGCGCCGCCAGCCTTTACGCCGCGCTGGCAGATCGACGGCGACGCCATCCGCTGGCAGGTGAAAGACGCCCACCGCGACCAGCTCGAGATGAGCGGCCGCCAGGTTTCGGCGGTAATCGATTACGGCAGCCAGGCCGATGGCTCGCTGCTGCTGTCGCGCACCGTGGTGTGGCCGATGCTGCGCACCATTCCCGACGACACCCATGCCAGCCTGATTCGCAAGTTCGGTTCGGAAGCCTCGCCGGCGATCGCCGTCGACGGACAGCCCGCCAGCGCCGAGCGCCTGCAGCAAGTACGCTTCGACGGCCGCCTTGCGCTGCGCTCGCAGCTGGCGCCAGGCCTGGTGCTGACACGCACCCTCACGCCGTCGCCCAGCGAGCCGGCATTGGTGGAACGCCTGGAGCTGTTGAACACAGGTTCCGTCGCGCGGCGCTACAGCATCGGCGCGCTGGAACGCAGCGAGACGACGCCGGCGGAGCGCGGCACCCACGGCGCCTATGTGGTCGAAGTGCGCTCGCCTGCCCGCGATGGCGAGCTGGCGCCCGGCGCCCGGGTGCACGTCGACGTGATCATCAGCGGCCGCCTGCAGAACGAGATGGTGTACGTGGACGGCGGGGAAGCGCTGCAGGACCGCGCGCGCAAGGTGGCACAATGGCGCGCCAACCTGGTGCTGGAAACGCCGGAACCCGAGCTGGATGCCATGTTCGCCTTTTCCAAGGTGCGCGCAGCCGAGAGCATCTTCGCCACGCGCGGCGGACTGCTGCACGGTCCGGGCGGCACGCGCTATTACGCGGCAATCTGGGCCAACGACCAGGCCGAATACATCAATCCCTTCTTCCCTTACCTGGGCGACAGCGCCGGCGTACAGAGCGCGCTCACCAGCTTCGGCATGTTCGCACGCTACATGAACGCGGACTACAAGCCGATTCCCGCCTCCATCATCGCCGAGGGGCGCAGCTACTGGAACGGCGCCGGCGACCGCGGCGACTGCGCCATGATTTCCTATGGCGCCAGCCAGTTCGCATTGGCGCAGGGCGACACTGGCATCGCGCGCCGGTTGCAGCCCCTGATCGACTGGTGCCTGGAATTCACGCGCCGCAAGCGCGATGCGCAGGGCATCGTGCATTCGGACAGCGATGAACTGGAAGGCCGTTTCCCGGCCGGCAAAGCCAACCTGTCGACCAATGTGCTGGCCTATGGCGGCTTGCAAGGCGCCGCTCGGCTGGCGGCTTCGCTGGGAGATGCGCAGCGCGCCACTGCGCTGCGGCAGGAAGCGAATGCGCAGCGCGAAGCCATCGAACGCTACTTCGGCGCCCGCATGGGCGGCTTCGACACCTACCGCTACTTCGACGGCAACGACAAGCTGCGCGCCTGGATCGCGCTGCCGCTGGCCCTGGGCATCAACGAGCGCCAGCGCGGAACGGTCGATGCGCTGCTGTCGCCGCAACTGTGGAGCGAGAACGGCGTGCTGACCGAAGCCGGCGACAAGACTTTCTGGGACCGCGCCACATTGTATGCGCTGCGCGGCCTGCTGAAAGCGGGCGAACTTGAACGCACCATGCCCTACCTGCGCTACTACTCGGGCCGCCGCCTGCTTGGCGACCATGTGCCGTATGCCGTGGAGGCCTGGCCGGAAGGCCAGCAGCGCCACCTGTCCGCGGAAAGCGGGCTGTATGCACGGGTGGTGACGGAAGGCCTGTTCGGCATCGAAGCGACCAGCCTGCGCAGCTTCACCATCGCGCCGCGCCTGCCGAAAGCCTGGCCGCGCATGGCATTGCGGCATATGCGGGCATTCGGCGCAGGCGACGATGGAACCGGCATCGACATCGCCACCACACGCACACAGCACGGCCAGCGCGTTCTGGTGAGCCTGAACGGAAAGACCCTGCTCGACCAAGCCTGGGACGGCAAGGCGCCGCTGCTCGTCACGCTGCCGGACTAGATATACCTTTTTGGACATACGTGGCGAGTAAACATTCAATTGTTCGCCACCACCAAGCTACCTAGCATGTCTCCATCGGCCGCCTTTGTGCGGCCGAATCATAACCACAACAGGAGACGCAATGAAGAACCCTTCCCAACGCGTGCGGTTGACGCTCGTCGCGCACGCCCTTGCATTGGCTTTCGCTGGGCCAGTCCATGCACAATCGAATGCCACTGGCAGCATCTTCGGCCAGGTCGCCAATGCAAGCGGCGCCAGCGTCGTGCTGGTGAACGTCGCAACCGGCGCGCGCCGCACCATCGCTATCGATGCCAATGGGCGCTATATCGCCAGTTCCATGCCGCCAGGTGTCTACAAGGTGCTGCTGATGCGTGACGGCGTCGTGGAACGCGAACTCGAAATCGAAGCGCTGATCGGCCAGGGCGTGGAAGCATCCTTCGAAGCCATCCAGGCAGTGACCGTGACCAGCCGCCGCCCGACGATCGACGTCAGCAACACCAACAACGGTGCCGTGTTCACTGCGCGCCAGCTGGCGGCGCTGCCGATCTCGCAAAACCTGTCCGGCATCATCCAGCTTGCGCCGGGCACTTCGCGCGGCAATCCGCGCATCGGCGGCGACAGTTTTGGCGGCGCCGGTGTAACGGAGAACGCCTACTTCATCAACGGCTTCCCGGTCACCAACGTCTATCGCCAGATCGGCTCGACCACCCTGCCCTTCTTCGCCATCGCACAGGCGCAGATCCTGCAAGGCGGCTACAGCGCGGAGTTCGGCCGTTCCACCGGCGGCGTGGTGAACATCACCACCAAGAGTGGCACCAACAGGTGGGAAGCCGGCGCCGTGTTGCAGTACACGCCGGACTGGCTGCGCGCCAAGCCGGACAACACCTACTACCCGAACACCGGCCATAACCCGAAGACCGACGGCAAGCTGCTCACCTACCGCCATGGCAACAGCGCTACCGACGTCTTTGGCAGCGCCTACGTCGGCGGCCCGCTGGTCAGGGACAAGCTGTTCATGTTCGCCAACATCGAACAGGACCGCTTCAGTACCGGCTACATCAGCAAGGATTCCGATTCGCTCAATAAGACCAACGGCTGGACCGAGCGCGAAACGCGCACCCCGCGCTACCTGCTCAAGCTCGATTACAACATCAGCGACAACCATCGCCTGGAGTTCACCCAGATCCACGACGAGAACAAGAAGACGCAGCAGAATTACGGCTTCGACTACGCCACTTTGCAGCGCAACGACGTACGCGCCGGCGGCACCACCGGCGATGGCGCCAAGACCAACGACTCGATCCTGAAGTACACCGGCTTCCTGACCGACAACCTGACCGTGACTGCGCTGGCGGGGCGTTTCAAATCCACCTATCCGCAATCGCGCGAAGGCTATGTGCCGGGCGTGTACCAGGTCAATGCACCGGTCAATGCCCAGGTGCCAGGGCTGGTATATACCAACCCGCAGAACATCGGCGGCACCATCCAGGTGCCGAATGCGGAGGACAAGCAGTCCACCCTGCGCCTCGATGTCGAGTACAAACTGGGCAATCATGCCCTGCGGGCAGGTATCGACCGCAACAACGTTTCGTCGATCAATGGTTCGGAGCTGGCCGGCGGCGGCAGCTGGAACTACTTCCGCGGCGATCCGAACGTGGCCGTTCCCGATGGCAGGACACCTGCTTCGGGCGGCGGCTACGGCCTGCTGGGCTACTATGTGAATGAGTACCACCAGAGCGATTCGGCCTCGCCAAAGACCGACCAGTCGGCGCAATACATCCAGGACCGCTGGCAGGTCACCGATACGGTGCTGCTCGACCTGGGGCTGCGCAACGAGCAGTTCACCAACAAGAACAGTTTCGGCCAGGCCTATGCGGCGCAACGCCACATGCTGGCGCCGCGCATTGGCGCATCCTGGGACGTGCGTGGCGACAGTACCTTGAAAGCCTTCGCCAACCTTGGCCGCTACCACCTGCAGATCCCCACCAGCGTGGCGCTGCGCCTGGCCGGCAATCCGGTCCACATCGACCACTATTACACCTACACAGGGGTCGACCCGAAGACCGGCGTGCCGACCGGACTGACCGAGATTTCCCCGCCTGTTTCGGGCGGCAACGAATGGGGTACTCCCAAGGACCCGCGCCAGGTCGCGTCGAGCAACCTGGGCGCCACCTACCAGGACGAACTGGCCCTGGGCTTTGAGGCGGCGCTGACGCCGGAGTATGCCGTCGGCAGCAAGCTCACCTACCGCACGCTGCGCAATACCATCGAGGACTGGTGCGATTCGCGTCCGCTGCGCGCCTGGGGCAAGCGCAATAACGTCGATACCAGCAAGTACGACATGCCCTGCCTGCTGATCAACCCGGGCCGCGACAATACCCTGACGCTCGACCTGGCCGGCGACGGCAAACTGGTTTCCATTCCACTGACGGCTGAAGACATCGGCCTGCCGAAAGTAAAGCGCGTCTATACCGCGCTGGACTTCTTCATCGAACACCCGATGCGCGACGGCTGGTACGGCAAGCTGAATTACACTTTGTCACGCACCAGGGGCAATATGGAAGGCCAGGTGATGTCCGATATCGGCCAGGCCGACATCGCCGCCACCACTTCTTTCGACTTCCCGGAACTGATGGACTATGCCAGCGGCCCGCTGCCGAACGACCACACCCACGTGCTGAAGGCATTCGGCTACTACCAGCTTGACCAGGAATGGACGGTGGGCGGCAATATCAACGTCGTCACCGGCGCGCCCAAATCCTGCATCGGCAACCTGCCGGCTGCACTCAACCCGAACGGCAAGAATCCTGCAGCCGGTTATGGCGCCGCGGTGTTTTATTGCGACGACAAGCCGGCGCCGCGCGGTTCACGCGGACGGATGCCGACCGACTTCCGGGTAGCGCTCAACGCCACCTATATGCCGCGCATGTTCAAGGGCCTGGCCCTGAAGGCCGACGTGTTCAACCTGCTGAACCGCCAGACCACGCTGGCCACCCAGCCGGTCTACAACGCCGGCGCCAACACTGTCAGCCCGTACTATGGACAGGTGCTGGGTCGCGCACCTGAACGCCAGGTGCGTTTCGCCGCGGAGTACAACCACAAGTTCTGAATCAGCGCTTGACGTCTTTCAGGTACTCCGCACGCGCCGCCAGCGCCGTGTCGGCAAAGTCGGTGAAAAGACCGTCGATGCCGAGGGCGAAGAACTGCTTGTATTCCAATGCAGGATCGCCCTTGTAGTTGCTGGCCAGGCGGCGCTTCTCGTCGCGGAAGGTGTACGGGTGCACGAACAGGCCTGCCTAGTGTGCATCCGCCACAAGCGTAGTTGGCTCCATGGTAGTGGTGTCGGCATCGTTCACCTTGCCGTCGCCGTTGATGTCCACCGCGCCCTTGACGCTGACGATGTAGCGCTTCCAGGGGCCGATGCCGTCGGCATAGGTCTTGATTTCGGCCAGGCCGGCCGGGGTCACCATATCGCTGAACAGACGCTTGTCGCCGGCCTGCGCCCAGTCGAACGGCTTGTCGTAAGGCGCGGCGTAGGTCAAGGCGCCGGTTTTCAGATTGACGTCGTCGGCATCGATCAGTTGCACCATCTTCAGCTTCGAGCCTTTGCTGCGCATGTATTTCAGGCTCCCGGGCTCGAAGGACTGGATGAAGACCGGCGACTCCCGTTCGGTCCAGCCGGCCGCGGTCAGCATTGCAAGCAGCTTGTCTTCCAGCGGCAAGCCTTGCTGGCGGTGGAAAGTCGGGTTCTTGGTTTCCGGATAGATGGCGATGTTGCGGCCGCTCTTCTTGATCATGTCAATCACTTCCTGGATGGTCGCGATCTTGTATTGGCCATTGAATTGCTGCGGACGTTCGGCATCGGTCGAAATACCGCTCAGGGTTTTAATCTCCGCCAGCGTGAAATCGGTGGCGAACCAGCCTTCCTGCAGTTCGCCGTCAACGCTCAGTTGGCGCTTGCGGGCTGCGAATTCGGGGCGCTGCGCCACGTCGGTGCTGAAGACCAGGTTCGGATCGTGCCGAGCAATCAATACGCCATCCTTGGTGGAGATCACATCCGGTTCGATGGCATCGGCGCCCATCGCGATTGCCTTGGCATAAGCCTCCACCGTTTCTTCCGGAATGTAGCCGCTGGCGCCGCGGTGCGCGACCACCAGGGTTGGCTTGCCGTCCAGCGTAGGAAGCGGCGCCTGCGAGCTGCCGCCACATGCCGCCAATACCGCTGCCGCTACCGCACTGCCAATTGCTTTTTTCATCATTGCCCCGCTGTGTAAGTTGAAATCGTGGCGGATTGTAGGTAGCAAAGATGACAAGCTTGTGAATCGGCAAGCGTGCGCGGGGGGCGACAATCGTTGCCTGGGCAAAGCCTGCTGGAGGAAGCCTGGGGCGGACCAGCGCAATCGTTGATGGCGATATTCCTTTTGTAACTTGAATTGCCTTGTGATAATTTGTGTATTTTCATGTCAACGGTGGGAACTATAATCGACCTTTGGAAAACCGAAATCGAAGTCCCGCCGTGTCAAAATTGCATTCTTTCTGGGCCATGCTTGCCCTGTCTCCCCTCGCCCTGGCCCAACCTGCCGAACCGGTCGAAGTTCACAAACCAGACCGCACCCTCGTGCTGGCAAGCGATTACCTGAAGCGCGAGCTGGGCGCGCGCCTGGGCGTCAAGCAGGGCAAGTCGATCCAGCCCGACCGGGCCAGCAAGAACAGTTATTCCGCGGAGCAGATGGCAGCGGTGCGCAAGGTGTTCGGCAGCGAAAACCCATTGCAGGTGAAGCGCCTGCCGCGGACCGGCGGCCGCACCGGCTACGACATCACCATGCCAGCGCACGAATACAAGGACGAGAAAAACACCCTGGCATGGTCGCAGGCTGGCATGCAGACGGTCGTGGCGCCGAACGGTAGCCAGCAGTTCACCGGCAACCTGCCATCGCTGAGCTTCAGTAACAGCGAAGGCCGTTTCGACCTGTCGGCGATACGCACCAGCGGCACCGTCCAGGCCGACCTCTGGTCCAGCAAGTCCCATGCATCGATCGACACGATGCGCTTCACGCCGGCTGGCCAGGAAGACCCGGGGTTCACCATCGCCGGCATTCGCTATGACAATGAGTTCAAACGCCAGGGCCGGTACTTTGGCGGCCGTTCGGAGATCAACTTCGGTCGTTCAAGCGCCTTTGGCCACGCCATCGAAAACCTGCACATGGCCATGCGCTTCCGCAAGCTCGACGCAGTTGCGATGGAAGGTCTCAAAACGGAATTTGAACGCTTGCGCAACACAGGCGATATCGGCCAAAGCGAGGACGCCCTGCTGGCCAGCTTCGGCCCGCTGGTCAAGCGCCTGGTCATGCGCGGCGCCGCGCTGGAAATCGAAGACATCAGCGGCAGCTACAACGGCCACAAGGTTTCGATCAAAGGCAGCCTGTCGATGCCGAACGCGAAGGAAGCCGATTTCGCTTCGCCTCCGGCATTGATCAAGAAGCTCGCCGGCCGCCTTGAATTCACCGTTCCGCTGCCATTGCTGCGCGAAATTTCCAGCACGATCGCGGCCAAATACAACACCGGCAAGGAGGGACAGCAAGTCCCGGTCGACAAGATGGCCGACCAGATCTACGAAGCGATGCTCGGAAAAGCCCTGGCCAACAACTACGCGCGCATTGAGAAGAACGCGCTGCGTTCCACCATTGAACTGAAAGGCGGCGCTCTGGCCGTCAACGGTACCGTGGTGCCGCTGGAGGCACTGCTGGCACTGCTCGAGCAGAAGAAGCTGCCGCCGGCGGATACCCAGGCACCGGAAATCATTTCGATGCGAGACCGGGGGCTGGAAGCGGCGCAGCTGTTTGCCATGAACGGCAACCACGAGGGTATGGTCGAAATGTGCAAACGCTACGCCCAAGGATTCGAAGTCGAAAAGGACCTGAAGCAGGCCAGCAAATGGTGCACCAAGGCCTGGAGCGACAAGGCGTATTACGCTGCAGTGCCTTTGGGTGAGCTATTCCTGGACAGCGAGCTGGATGATCCGGCGATTCCCGGGATGGTGCGCCAGGCCGCCGACGTGGAGAATAACGAACAGGCGCAGTTCCTGATGTACCGCCTGCTGCAGGAAGGGAAAGGTTTGCCGAAAGACCAGCAACTGGCCATCGGCTACTTGCGGCAGGCTGCCAAGCAAGGCCACAAGAAGGCCATGGCGGCGTTGAAGGCGATCGATGCCGGCGTGCAGTCTTCGGACAGCAAGCCGGGCGACGAGTCCAGAACGAGCGCATGGGACCACTCGTTCAAGGTATCTCCCGGCTTTTATAGCTCGGAGGAGTTCGCCTTTGCCCCGGCCAGGCATCGCCGCATGCAGGTATCGCTCGGCAATCTGAAGAAGCATGAAAAGTGGGGGCCGATGCTGGCAGTCTGTGTCGAGGCCATGAATCCAAGCGACGTCGCCTGCCTGCACGTGACCGGCACCAATGATGAAGTCCCACAGGTCCTGGTCAACAGCCATGGCCGCGGCACCAATGGCGGCGAACAACGCAATATCAAGTGGATCGAAAAGAGCTACCAGGCAGGCGACACGCTGGACGTGGTGGTCTATGCCACCGGCAAAGAGGTGCACTTCATCGTCGACGGCGACGAATCCCTGACGCAGGAAGTGAACTTCCCGGTTGAAGTCCTGAAGCTTGCCTGCTCAACCGGCGACTGCACCTTCCATTTCCAGCAGCCTGGCGGGAAATAGGCACCGCCGGCCATCTCAGCGGCGCTGCGTGCGAGCCTGGTAGCCGTCGTAAATCGTCCTGGCGTCCTTGTGCGCCTGGTCGATGTTGCGGAGCTTCTTGTCCTCGTCATGGCGGACAAAGAACTCCGCATCCTGCGCAGCCATCACCAGCTTGACCGCCAGGCTGTCTTTCACGTTGTATTTTTCGAAGATGAGCGTGGTCACTTCGTCGAGGTATTCTTCGTAGGTCATGATCGGTTCCTTCCGGCGCCGATTATACGCGCCATGCGGGCACTTGCCGAACCGATCCAGTGTCTATATAATTCGGGCCCTTCGGGTCGTTAGCTCAGTTGGTAGAGCAGCGGACTTTTAATCCGTTGGTCGCAGGTTCGAGCCCCGCACGGCCTACCAGAAAAAGATAGAATAGCCAGCCTTCGGGCTGGCTATTTTGTTATCTGCACTATGAAGCACTCCCTCTTCCTGTTCGACCTCGACGACACCCTGCTGGATTTCCGCGCTTCCGAAAAGCTCTCCTTTGAACGCGTACTCCGCGAACTGGGCTACGGCGACAGCGTCGATGAACTGTTCCAGCAATATCAAGGCATTAACATCGGGCTGTGGCGTGCGTTTGAAGCCGGCGCGGTTTCGAAGGATTTCCTGAAAGTCGAGCGTTTTCGCAAAACCTTCGCTGCCAATGGCCTTGAGCTTGACCCGCAGCGTGCCAGCCACCGCTACCTGGAGTCGCTCTCGGAAAACGTGGTGCTGATTGATGGTGCCAAGCGCCTGTGCGAATCGCTGGCCGCCCACGGCGAAGTCGGCATCATCACGAACGGCGTAGCCAGCATCCAGGACCGCCGCATCGCCAGCTCCGGCCTGGGCGACTACATCTCCTTCACCGCCACGTCCGAAGCATGCGGCCATGCCAAGCCGGATAGCCGCTTCTTCGAATACGCCACGAAAATGGCGCGCTCCTTCAACAAGGATGAAACCATCATCGTGGGCGACCGGCTGGACGCCGATATCCTCGGCGCCAACCGGTTCGGCATC
>Ga0307408_100002357_pt1 | contig 13330 bp, 7 predicted proteins | sample 322Cmetagenome_FD_202116 | JGI IMG/M metagenome (GOLD analysis project Ga0307408, IMG submission 202116) | Maize rhizosphere microbial communities from greenhouse at UC Davis, California, United States - 322HYB-C-3 | ecosystem: Host-associated > Plants > Roots > Rhizosphere > Soil | place: USA... | reverse complement strand
ACTCCCGAATTAATATCCTTAGACTGGCCATAAGTATATGCAATAGAGCTTGCCAATCCGAAATCAAAAGCTTTTTGTAACTGGGCAGTTATGTTGTATGCATAACCTTTATTCGTGTTTTGTAGAAGATATACATTTGTAAAGGTTCCGTTTACACGACCCGCAGCTGAATTATTAGTATATATTGGCCTTTTGTCAGCACCACCTGAAAGAGCTGAATTGATGCTCGCTACAGAAGGTTTTATGTTTAAATTCTTATAGGAAATATTGTTAACCGTTTTGGAATGTAAACCTTCTAGAGTTCCCTGAATACCATATGGCAGTTTAAAATCTACTGCCAGATTATTACGAAACACCTGAGGTAGCTTAAAATCCTTTTCGATCAGATTAACTTCATAAGTAGTTGAAGCTGTTCCGCCAGCAGCCTGCTGATTGTTAGGATCGGCAACAAAAGTGCCTGATCCCACCGAGGCGTTTACAGCTTTGGTTAACATACCGTTATTGGTAAATTGATTTGAAATCCAGACAAATGGAGCACGACTGGTTAGCAATCCCGAACCTCCCCGGATCTGGATAGATCTGTCGCCGGTAATGTCCCAGTTAAAACTTAGCCGGGGCGAAAATAAAGGTGTTCCGCTGGGTACCTGATCTGTTCTATATCCCGGAAAAGTAGTTGAAACGAGGTCATTTCCCAGAGGTTTATCCAATAAATAAGGTATATCAACTCGTAAACCTGCAATCAATTTAAACCCCGTAAAAGCTTCAAATTCATCCTGAGCATAAAAGCCAAGCTGAACCGCTTTAAATCTTGCAGCTGGTCTGGAATCGCCAGGTACAATTGAAATACTTGCAGCTGCTCCTGGTTTGGTATCATTAATAAAATCATTCAGATTGTTCCAGGTATAGCTACCTGCCATATTATTGATAAACAGGTTTCTGACTTTAAAAAACTCGTTGTGAGTTCCAAATGTTAAGGTATGTTTATTTAAAAATAATTTGAAATTATCGGTAAACTCAAAAATATCCTGATCTAACTCATTGGCGGTTGAAGCCGACTCGGACCCAAACGTTGCCGAAGCATTATTCGTTAAACCGCTAATTCTAACCTGAGGAAACACTGACCCATTGGCTGCTCTTGCGTCTCTGATACTGGAATGTCCCACAATAAGATTGTTTGACATCTTATTAGAAAAATTGCTTCTTAATTCAAGCACCGAATTGTTCTGCTCATCGTTAAAACGATACAAATTACTTCCGAACCTGAAGCTGGTTGCGCTTCTTGATATGTTATCATCGTATGCATTAATGTAATTGTGCCTTAAAGTTAACTGATGCTTTGCGTTGATATTCCAGTCAAACCGAACAAAAATCTTGTCATTCAATGTTTCTGCATCAATAGCATTCGGGTTTCCTACATCAAACCCGTATCGGGCTCTTGCGGTACTATCAATTTTAAAGGCTTCTGTAGCAGTAAGGGCCCCTGGATCGCCTGCATTGAAAGTTGTTGGCTGTACGATATTTGCTCTTTCTATACTGGTAAATAAGAACAGTTTATCCTTAATGATAGGCCCCCCAATTCTAACCCCGAAGGTTCTGTTGTGAAAGGGCAAGGCTTTGGTATTGTTACCATCAACACTTTTACCTACTGTATTTTCATTTCTAAAGAAGTAATAGGCCGATCCTTCTATCTTATTTGAACCAGATCTGGTAATAGCATTTACGCCTCCACCAATGGCATTTGCGTTCGTTACATCAAACGGGGCAAGCACAACCTGAATTTCCTGAACTGCATCCAAAGAAATTGGCTGCGTATTAGCCTGTCCTCCGGGAGCTCCGGTGTTTCCTATTCCAAATGCATCGTTATTTACGGCTCCATCAATGGTTAAACCATTAAAACGATAATTAATCCCTCCAAAAGAATTACCATTGGCCTGGGGAGTGATACGTGTAAAATCCTGCAACGATCTTGAGATGGTTGGCAAAGTTTGCAGTTGCTCACTATTGATATTTGTAGATGTACCTATCTTTTTGCTATTAAAAAGAGGGTCCTTTTTTGCGATAATAGTAACATCCTTAATTTCGGTGCTGCTATTTCCAAGCGTAACCTCCAGGAAATAGGGCTCTCCTAACTTCAAAACAATGTTTGTAAACTTTTCTGAAGTAAAACCGATGTAAGATATTTCGATAAAATAAGGACCACCGGTTCGCATATTGGGAATGGTGAATTTACCGTCAAGTCTTGTTGTTGTTCCGTAAACGGTTCCGGTTGGTTGGTGTGTGGCTTTTACCGTAGCGCCAATTAATGTTTCCCCCTTCTGATCTTTAACGGTTCCGGTTAAACTACTTGTTGTAACCTGTGCATGAAGAGACACAGCGCAGAACAACAAGAGGAGGATAAAGAGCAAATACTTCCTCATAAATTAATGATTTGATTAATGTGATTGAAAGCAAAAATGAGCTATTTTGTTTTCGAAATTACAAAGCCACAAGTGAACTTAATGTTAAATTTCAACTTTTAGACACTATTCATTAACACTTCAGCAAAGACTTCATTTAATATTAAGGTTTATCGTCCCGCTTCACATTTCTTTAACAGGAAAAAGTGTGTATAGTTCTGGTTTTCTCTTTTTTTCAAAGATTACAATGCTTACAGCTAATTATTTTTCTTAAAACCCTCACAATTTGTAGATTTGCCGCCGTCAATTTTTTAGCAAACAATTAAAGATCTGGTTCAAGCATCGCAAAAAGCGAGAAATCAGGCCAAAAAATAATTAAACATGAATTACGACTTAATCGTTATCGGTAGCGGCCCTGGTGGGTATGTAGCTGCAATTCGCGGAGCTCAGCTGGGTTTAAAAACTGCAGTTATTGAACGCGAATCTCTGGGTGGTATCTGCCTTAACTGGGGATGTATTCCAACTAAAGCCCTTTTAAAAAGCGCCCAGGTATTTGAATACATCAATCATGCGGAAGATTATGGTATCAAAGTTCAGGGTGGCGAAGCTGATTTCGGTGCCGTTGTTAAACGTAGTCGTGGTGTTGCAGAAGGAATGAGCAAAGGTATCCAGTTCCTGATGAAGAAAAACAAGATCGACGTCATCATGGGTACTGCCAAAATTAAAAAAGGCAACAAAATTGAGGTTAAAGCAGCCGACGGTACTACCAAAGAATATACTGCAAAACATACCATTCTTGCTACAGGAGCTCGTTCCAGAGAATTACCTAATCTTAAACAAGACGGCAAAAAAGTTATCGGTTACCGCCAGGCAATGAACTTAGCCGAGCAGCCTAAAAGCCTTATCGTTGTAGGTTCTGGTGCTATTGGTATCGAGTTCGCCTATTTCTATAACGCTCTTGGAACTAAAGTTACCGTTGTTGAATTTATGGACCGCATTGTTCCTGTAGAGGACGAAGAGGTTTCAAAACAATTAGAGAGAAGTCTTAAAAAAGCAGGCATCAACATTTTAACAAAAGCAAATGTTGAATCTGTTGATACATCCGGCGCTGGTTGCAAAGCAAAAGTTAAAACCGAAAAAGGTGTTGAAACTTTAGAAGCTGATATTGTTCTTTCTGCTGTAGGTATTACTCCAAACATCGAAAACTTAGGTTTAGAAGAAGTTGGTGTTAAAACCGATAAAGGCCGTGTACTTGTTGATGATTTCTACAAAACTAACATTGCTGGCGTTTATGCAATTGGCGACATTGTTAAAGGTCAGGCTTTAGCTCACGTAGCTTCTGCAGAAGGTATTATCTGTGTTGAGAAAATCGCTGGTCACCATCCAGAGCCTTTAAATTACAACAACATTCCGGGATGTACTTACTGCTCTCCTGAAATTGCATCTGTTGGATATACCGAAAAGGCTGCAAAAGAAGCCGGTTACGAGATTAAAGTGGGTAAATTTCCATTCTCGGCATCTGGTAAAGCAAGTGCAGCTGGAAACAAAGATGGTTTCGTAAAAGTAATTTTCGATGCTAAATATGGTGAGTTCTTAGGAGCCCACATGATTGGCGCTGGTGTTACCGAAATGATTGCCGAAGTTGTTGTTGCCCGCAAACTGGAAACAACAGGAATGGAGATCGTTAAAACCGTTCACCCTCACCCAACAATGAGCGAAGCTGTAATGGAAGCTGCTGCTGATGCTTATGGAGAAGTGATTCACCTTTAATTAAATATTAGGGCTAAGGTATCAGGTATGAGATTTCAGTCTGATAATTTACCCGGACTATATAAAAAACCTGCCTTTCGGCAGGTTTTCTTTTTTAAGACATAAGAAGAACATAATTCCACAAATCATAAATTCAATTCATGAGGCTTTATACTATAGAAACAGGTAATTTCAAACTCGATGGGGGTGCAATGTTTGGTGTGGTTCCGAAGAGCATTTGGCAAAAAACAAACCCCGCCGACGAGAACAACCTCTGTAGCCTTAGTATGCGGTCTTTACTGGTGGAGGATGGCGACAGATTGATTTTGATTGATACGGGAATTGGCAACAAGCAAAGCGAAAAATTTATGGCCTATTATTACCTGCATGGTGATTTTAGTCTGGATAAATCCCTGGCTGCGCATGGCTTCTCCAGAAACGATATTACTGACGTTTTTCTTACACATCTTCATCTTGATCATGCCGGGGGTGCTATTGTTCGCGAAGGCGAACAACTTCTTCCAGCTTTTAAGAATGCGACCTATTGGAGTAATCAACAGCACTGGGAATGCGCTAATAATCCTAATGACAGAGAAAAGGCATCCTTCCTGAAAGAGAACATTCTTCCCATCCAACAAAGCGGACAGTTGCAATTTATTGATACTAAGCAGCAATCCTTTTCACCAAACTTCGAACTGAATTTCACTTATGGCCATACCGATGCCATGATGTTGCCCAAACTCCATTATAAAAACAAAACTGTTTGCTTTATGGCCGACCTCTTTCCTACTGCCGGGCATTTGCCTATTCCATACGTTGCGGCATACGATGTATTTCCGCTAACAGCGATGGAAGAAAAAAAGCAGTTTCTAAGGGAAGCTTTTGATAATGATTATGTCTTATTTTTTGAACACGATGCTGAAAACGAATGCTGTACACTCGTCAAAACAGAAAAAGGCATTCGAATGGGTGAAAGCTTTAGACTGGCTGATATTTAACCAAGATTACCGCCGATGCGATTATACATCTGCGTTCCTTGCCAGTTACGCTTAGGACCTAATACCATTCGCTTAGCCTGCTTAAAAGGCTGGCATCCTAACTGAACAAAAAAGGCGGACATTACCTTGTTTTCAATTGGGAAAGCTGCATTGTTATGTGTTTGCAACCTTAGTTTCATTAGTTCAATGCCAGCTTCGGTAGATTGTGCATTAATCAGGCCTTCTCCCAGCGAAGGGAGGTAATACCCTTCAACCTTACCGTTCCTTGCAAATACATAGGCATCTGCAAGATGAGGCTTTAACAGGTATTGTCGTTCTTCGCCAGACACATGTAAATCCATATCAATAATTTGCGAGCAGTGCTGCTCATCGCATACAATTACATCGGCCGGAATCTCCCAGGTGGAATCTGCTTCTATGTCCTTATAAAAGAGATACTCAGTTTCTGTTTCAAAACCCAATTTAGCATATACCGGAGCTCCCATATCCGTTGCAATAAGGCTTAAGGTGTTACAGCCGTGTTTGTGAGCATCCTGAATAAGTGTATTTGTTATTAATGAACCTATTCCCTGGTTTCTCCATTTGGGATGCACAATTATGTGAGCTAGCCAGGCAACTTCGTTATGAACAACAGCTGCCCCAAGGCCGACGATAATGTCTTCATCAAGCACTTTAATAGGATGTGCCTGATGACTTTTCAGGTAAAACTCAAATGCAGGGCTAATGTCAGCCCAACCTTCCGGGCGAAGATTGTTGAGATAAATAAGATCTGAGAACTGAAACGGAAGAATGTGCATTTAAAAGATATTACCTTCGCCTAAGATAGAATGTTTTAATAAGCATGGGGGAATTTGATAAGTTTTAATAGTGGACGTAGCGTCTTAAAAAGCTGATTGTGCAAGGAAAGGCACTAACCTGAGTTCGCCTGGCTTTTACTTTTATAATCGGTCCGAGATGCAATCTCGAACCAGCACTTTGACTAATACTCTCGCGCCAGCTTAGGGGTCTGTGTCAGCAAGGAGAAACCTGAAGAACAGGTTACGGATATTTTGCCTCGGATATATACGAAAACTCTAATGCAGGGTATTGCATAAAAGATAATCTTCTTGTATCTATATAATTACTTACTTTAATCGTATGATCATCAATTTGCTGTGCTTTTAATGTTATATAAACTAATTTAGTAATATCTTTATAATCAAAGTAGTACACCAACTTTCTATCCAAGATCCAATATTTTTTTCCTGACACAACTTTGCTAATAACTTCGTAGTCAACCCATGTGTTGTTTGCCTCACCTTTTGTATATGATATATATAATTTAAGATCACCATTAACTTCCCGAATAATCAATTTGAACCTAACTTCTGTCCGATCCTTTCCCCAAAACTCTGGATAAAGTTCATACGATTGATTTAAATCTTCTAATGGCGTATAAATTAATAAGAAGGCAGGCGGAATATTCTTGGGCCTTTTAATCCCGCTCGTCTGGGAATCTGAAGGGCTGGTGATTGACGATGTGGGTGAATTAAAATATTTATAATATTTCCCCCAATAATGTTTTAATTTTTTTAGTGATACAATTTTAACTTTATAGAAAATATTTGGATTGATCAAAGTTATACGATAGAACACACTATCCATCTTTGAATAATTTATACTGTCTAGTAATGGGACGACTTCCGCAATATTTTCACTTTTTATTAAACTACTGACATTTTTGATTGCCCTAGAAAGGTCCAAATTGTTGTCCTTTTTAAATTTGATAGAGATGGTAACACTATCAGCAGACAAACCAGAATATATATAATGCAGGGATTTCGCTTTTAAACCTTAAGCACCAATTCACGGAATCTGTCTGAGCATGCAGCTCTTATCCTTTTGTTTGGCTTGGAGTCCTTTATTGACTTTTCAGCATCGATCATAGCCAGTGCTATTTTACTGATGAGGTTAAAGTTCTGTGCGGAATTCCCTTCCCTCTTTAGCTGTCCATCTTCCCTGAAAACCACATCCAGGTTCCAGTGAGGGTTGTTTTCGATTGCCCAATGGCTTCTGATGGCGGTATTGAGCAGTTCTGGGTTATCTGCTAACGAAGTGATATAGAGGCGTTCTTCTGTTGAAGATTTCCCCGTTTTCTTGTTATATCTTTCAGCGAATATCCTGACGATGGAGCGCAGCCCTTTCCAATCTTCTTTCCCGTCCAGGAAATTCAGGCAGCTGGTTACCTCACATCGGTGGGTTTCGATCCTGCCATGCCCAAAATCCGTGTCCTGGCAACTTTGTAAGCCTTCCTTGCGTTCCAAAACCTTCAGGACCTGTTCTTTTAGTGCAGGCTGGTTGTCCTTGACCATCAGGACGTAATCCGCTTTTTTAGAGATAATCTGCTCTGCGATCTCCTTCTGGCACCCTATGGCATCAATAGTAACAATGCAGCCTTCCAGGGTGAGCAGATCCAGCAACTTAGGAATTGCCGTTATCTCGTTGCTTTTTTCATCCACGGCAAGCTGCCCCAAGCAAATGCGTTGCATGCTGGCATAGGCCGAAACAATGTGGAGGGCACTTTTTTTGCCCCCGCCGCTGGCTGCCCCGCGTACCGTCTTCCCGTCAAAGGCCACTAGCTGGCCTCCGGTGAGTTGATGGATACTATTGACCCAGTCCATGAAACAGCTACCAAAAGCTTTCGGTGATAGCAAAATAAACAGGTCGCTGATCGTATCATGGGAAGGGACACCGGATTTATAGGGAAAAAACTTGCGTAGCCAGTCCAGCTTCTCTTCTCCAAAAGATTCAATAGCCGTCCAGCTGTTTGCTCCGCTTACGCAGGCAGCGATCGTTAAAAAGAGGATTTCCTCAAGGGGATATAACAAATGCCCTTTACTTCTTCTGCGAGGGTCTGGCAATGTGGAAAAACACGAAAGAAATGTTGATAATGACGCATTCTGTAAAACGTCCTTTTTATTCTCGTCAGGCATTTTTTTGACGCCTATACAAAAATAGAAATCCTAACTATAATTCAAACTCTTTTTTAAAAGCGAAATCCATGCTGAAGGCACAAGTACGCCACGCTCTTGGCTTCGCTGCATACTTGCGCCAAATCAGGGGGTCGCAGAACCTACGATAGCTACTTCGGAATTACAAATCCCGAAGAGCCGGACGCATAACCATAAACAGGTAACCGTTATACTTATCCCATCGCATGCGAGATCACAATGGTTTTGACAGCTAATTGCTTTTTCGGACAGGTAGATAGCCTGTTACAGAGTGTGTTTTACAGTGTAGCCTTTCAATAAGTGTGGTTGAATTGACAGATATAGAAATGTTGATCCAGCGAGTTGGATCGGCTCAGGCATCAATCATAGAAGCTGTTGAGGTGTTTGGAGAGTTTCTATCAGGAAGGGTTTTGTGTTTTGTCGGCTTACTCAGTCGTTCACTTGACTGAAATGATCCGCTTTATAATCACGATCATGGTCGGGGCTTCGTCGGACCTAGGCGTATTCGCTTAACACGGAGCAAAATACTATTTGCAGGCTTATTTCAGGTCTGGGGAGGGGCGTTGTTTAAAAGATCAGGTACAGGGGGAGTTTAAAGGAATAGCTTAATATGTTCACTTTTCCACTTTTCTTCAAAATGACTTTGTGTTGCTTATAGAGAGAGTCATTTCTACGTTTTTTGGAAGTGTCATATTCAATCTCGGTTTTGCGTTCCCCATAAGTCTTACCCATGCATCAACTTCAAGCCTCTCCGAATCACCCATATCGATGCTACGACCAACCCTACTAATCCTCCGATATAACTTGCGTAATGAATCAAACCTACATTGACGAAACTCTCCAAATCCATTATATCACCAGTTACAATAGCCCCACCTATGTTTGCGGGTACATTAATAAAGTATTTACCAGCTACAAAGCCAACAAAAGCAAAGGTAATTGCAAAAAGTAAGTTTAATCCTAAAGCTTTAACGATCATATGTCTTAAAGCTGATCCAGTATAAAGGAAAACAGCACTACTTCCAATCACTGCACCAACGATAAGTCCTACCCACCAAGTTGCATAGAAGCCGACAAACGCTACTCCAAGCCTATAAGGAACAGCAATTCCCACTCCCATTTGGAGGAACTTGAATTTCGTAAAGTACTCATTAGATATGGTATATGTTACTTGGTCATGGATAAAATTAAAAAGTCAAAATTTAAGAACACGAACATCTCATAATCAAATAAATAATAACAAAACACAAACATTAAAACCGTAGGAAACAGGTAAGTTTTCACAAAAAAAGCCTGCAATATTTGCAAGCTTTTTTGTTTTTCCTCTTGTAACATCAGAGAAGACTAAATTCGGTTGGCATTACATACTTACCAATTGATAGGTTTTGCCTTTACTTGTTGCAAATGAAATCTTGTAACCGTCCGTAGTCTTTTCAGAGACAGCATTAAGGCCAGCTATTTTAACCGGGATATTCGTATAAATAATACATTCTGCACCATTTAATGATTTTATTGAAGCGTTTTCCAATCGCTGATTTTTCCATTTCATGTCTACCTGGAATCCGCCTCTTGCTTTAAGTCCTTTAATACTACCCTCTGCCCAGGCTTTAGGCAAAGCAGGTAATAAATGGATATATTTTAAATGGCTTTGAATCAGCATTTCGGCCATTCCAGCAGTTCCTGCAAAGTTTCCATCAATCTGAAACGGCGGATGTGCATCAAAAAAGTTTGGATAAGTACCACCAGTCCTTCCATTGGTTTCCACATAGTTCAATAGTTGCTTTATCAGGAAGTAAGCATGATCCCCATCCTTTAGCCTGGCCCACCAGTTAATCTTCCAGCCTTTGCTCCAGCCAGTTCCCTCGTCGCCGCGTATCTCAAGAGTTTTTTTAGCAGCATCAAAAAAGTCTGGAGTAAGTGATGATATCTCCCTGCCGGGATACAAGCCGAACAAATGAGAGACGTGGCGGTGACGGACGTCCGTCTCTTCAAAGTCCTTAGACCACTCCATTAAAGCCCCTTTACTTCCAATTTGCAGCGGATGAAGTTTGCTGCGTTTAGCAATCAATGCATCCCGAAAGGCCTTATCGATTCCTAAAGTTTGAGAAGCTTCTATCACATTGTTAAACAGATCTCTGATAATCGACATATCCATGGTAGTTGCAACTGATACTGACTGTCGACGACCGGTTTTGTCTTTAAAATTATTTTCGGGAGAAGTAGAAGGCGCTGTCACCAGATATCCGTTCTTGTCTTCGACCAGCCAATCCAACGTAAATAAAGCTGCACTTTTCATTATCGGATACGCTTTTTTAACGAGGAAGTTTTTGTCTCCGGTAAATTGGTAATGCTCATAGAGGTGCTGTGAAAGCCAGTTTCCACCCATCATCCAATTAGCCCATACCGGATCTCCATTTCCTCTGTCGCCTACCGGGTTACTTAATGCCCACAGATCGGAATTATGGTGAGCCACCCAGCCTCTGGCATTATAAAATTCCCTGGCTGAAACTGTGCCTGTTTTGGCTAAATTTGGTATCCAATCTAAAAGAGGCTGGTGCATTTCAGAAAGGTTAGTAACTTCTGCCGGCCAGTAATTCATTTGAGTGTTGATATTGATGGTGTAATTAGAGCTCCATGGAGCACGAAGCTCTTTATTCCAAATACCTTGCAGGTTAGCCGGAGGGCCACCTGGACGTGAAGATGAAATGAGCAAATACCTGCCATACTGAAAATACAAGGTTTCCAGGGATGGATCATAAGCTCCGTTAGAATAAGCTTGCAACCGGGCATCTGATGGTAATGAGATATTTGGATTAGTACTTGTTGTATCTTTCACAGCAAATTCAACTCTGCCGAAATAGGTATGAAAATCAGCAATATGTTTTTTAAACAACTGGCTATAATCCTTTTTAACCGCATTTGCAATAAGATCTGAGGCTATCCTGTTTTCGTCTTTTCCATCTTTATCCGGACACTTATCAAAGCCATTAAAACTGGTTGCTGCAGCCACATACAATACAAGCTCGCTTGCCTTTTCTACATGGATCCCCGAATTTGCAGCCACACTTATTAAGCCATCTTTACTTATTGCTTTAATACGGTACTGATAACGCATTCCGTTGCAACCGGTAGTATCCTCATACGAAATTGCCTCTTTTCCTTTCGGATTATAATAGCTGGGATTTACGTTTACCGGAGCCTTTCCTTTTAAGATCAGCTCGTCACTCCCTTTAACTGCAAGATTGTACTTTAACAAACTTTTTGATGAAATATCTAAGCTAAGGGCTCCTTTTTTATTAGCTGAGATACGTACCAGCATAATATTGTCAGGAGCTGAAGTAAATATCTCCCGGGTATATTGCACACCATTTACTGTAAAGCGAGTGGTGGCAACTGCCTCATTCAAATTCAAATCCCGGTAATAGGAATCAGGTTTTGCCCCATTAAAGTTCTGCTTAATTAAAATATCGCCTAAAGGCAAATAAGATTGCGAAAAAAAGCCCTGCATATTTCGGGTAAGCTGGTTGGCTTTTGTATAATCTTCCTCTTCTAGAAGGGCTTTTCTTATCTGAGGTAAATAGTTTTTAGCGTCGGGGTTAACATTACTTTTAACCGGCCCACCGCTCCATAAAGTACTTTCATTTAACTGAATTAATTCTTCTTCAACTCCACCAAATACCATTGCCCCTATCCTGCCATTACCCAACGGCAAAGCCTCTACCCATTTTTCGGCGGGTTTGTTGTACCATAATTTAAGAGCAGAATTTTCTTGCGAAAAAGCGATAATTGAATAAAAGGAGAATAAAGCAGATAAAACGGCTTTCATAATTATATTGTAAGGAGTTTCTAAGTAAATCGCAGTCCCAGTAAAAACTGCGAGCTACAAGTTTGTGTTTATAAAAATTATCTTAGCTGAATCCGATTGCACAATGCTCACCTCTACCTGGTTATCATCAACATACAGTTCCGCTAACGGCGGGAGTATAAGTGGTTGTGGCTAATAAATTCAGAGGTTTATTTTTTAAGCTAATTGATAGGGCAAAATTATGATAAAGTCGCCTTCGCTTAATTATACGAAACAGACTTTATTATACACAAATCCGATATGTATATAGAGAAGGAAGCCCGCAGCTGAAAAACGCGGATTCGTATATTCTCAAAAAACAATTAAACGACCAATGAGAAGCTGGTCGCATCAGACTCTACAGAACCCGACCATATTAATGTGAAAGAATGCTGACTTTGATTCGCCAACTTTTTTGGGCTCGTATCGCAGCGTAAAAAATGCTTTTTCTCTTAGGCATAACGGAGGCCACTAGCCGGGTTCTTTTGAGGTGAGTTCGCCGGAATGCACGCTTCGCGTAAGTTTAAAATTTGTGTAGTTAAACCCGAAGAGAACACATCTATGAATGCTGGTGCAACGCTTAAAACATAACTTATAGTGTTAAAAATCAGATTATTAAATTATAAATAAACTATAAAAGGATTGCTTATAAATCACCGGCAATCCTTTTACTTCGCCTTACCACGGCCGTAACTATTTCTGTAACTCCTGCAAATGCAATTTTATTTCCGTTGATGAGGGATTTAAGTCCCTGGCTTTTTTGTAGGAAGCTAAAGCCTTTTGTTTTTCTCCTTTAATGACATAAGCAGCCCCCAAAGCTGCGAAGGCTTTTGAAGAATACGGGTAGTTAGCGGTATTCATTTCCAGTAGATTGATCCCATTATTTCGGGTAGCCGGCTCCCTCAGTAACCATTGTCCCCAATCATTAATATACACTTCATCAGGCAGAATCTGATATCCAAATCTTTCAGATAAATTTTTATAGTGCGCCATAACGATCTCCGAATTAACCTTTTCATCATTTATCTGATGGTGAGGAAGCTCCCATTGGCGAAAAATGAATCGAAGTCCATCATAGTTAGATTTAACAGGAACGGTACTATGACTCTCGGCCGGATAATACATATATTCGAAATCCAAGCCCTTGAGATTGCGTTTTTTGAGCAGGGAGTCAAACTTTAAAGCATCCGTATGAAAGCTTGATCCAGGAAAAGCGCCTTCATTGCCGTCGCTGAAAAAAAGTGTTTTTGATAAAGCTGATCCTGCTTTCAATTTTTCATCCGCAAGTTTAAGAAGGTACTTTTGATCCCACCAAAGGGATGGGCTCGTAGCAATATATGCTTCAAACATATT
>Ga0307408_100002356_pt1 | contig 13335 bp, 4 predicted proteins | sample 322Cmetagenome_FD_202116 | JGI IMG/M metagenome (GOLD analysis project Ga0307408, IMG submission 202116) | Maize rhizosphere microbial communities from greenhouse at UC Davis, California, United States - 322HYB-C-3 | ecosystem: Host-associated > Plants > Roots > Rhizosphere > Soil | place: USA... | reverse complement strand
TAGCCGTTTGAACAAGGTACTTTAATTCATTATCCGTGGCCTCATAATGGCTGAATCGATTTATAAATTGCTCAGTAAAATTATCTCTTAAAACACTTTTCAATAATAGGTTTCTGTTCACAGCGTCCCCCTTCAAGGTGGCTAATATAGCAATCTTTATTATTTAGGTATAGGTTGTGGAAATTTATATGCAGGTAACTTTTAGGAAGAAGTTAACGCACAAGCCTGGGTAATTTCGACTTATCAATGCTTTAACCGTTGTCCTTTTGGTTAAGGTATTCCATAAAATTATATAAGTCTTTCTCCCTATTATGTAAAGACTATGTGTCAAAGCGGAACTAGTTTTGTAGCATAAATAATTGTTATGGACCCTGTGATACCTCATAAAGATTTACGAACCATCAGAAAAACGTTTCCGGTAACGGGCATGTCTTGTGCGGGTTGTGCTGCAAGTGTAGAGTCTATGCTGAAATCGGCAGCGGGAGTGGTAGATGCCGGGGTAAATTTCGCTAATCAAAGTGCCTGGGCTGAGTTTGATGAGGCGGTAACCTCTCCGAAAGAACTTCAAAAAGCTATTCAATCTGTTGGTTATGATTTAATTGTGGATGTAGAAGACCCTGCCGCCGTTCAGGATGATTTGCAGTTGAAGCATTACCGCGATATTAAGCATCGTACTATCTGGGCTTCAGCTTTATCCTTTCCTGTTTTTTTAATCGGAATGTTCTTTATGGATATGCCCTACGCTGCCTGGATTTCCATGGTCCTAACTGCCCCGGTGTTATTCTGGTTTGGCAGAAGCTTCTTTGCAAACGCCTGGAAACAGGCCAGGTATAGAAAGGCAAATATGGATACACTGGTGGCTTTAAGTACTGGTATCGCCTTTATTTTTAGCGCGTTTAATACCATCTATCCTGAGTTTTGGCACCAGAGAGGGATTCATCCGCATGTGTATTTTGAGGCGGCTTCTGTGATTATTGCTTTTATATCGCTGGGTAAGTTGCTGGAAGAGAAAGCTAAATCGAATACCTCCTCGGCTATCCGAAAACTAATGGGGTTACAGCCGAAGACGGTCCGCGTGCTTGTTAATGATATTGAACGAGAATTGCCGATTGCACAGGTTGAAAAAGGAAATATCATTATTATAAGGCCGGGAGAGAAAATACCCGTCGACGGACTGGTCTTGTCAGGTTCATCCTTTGTAGACGAGAGTATGATCACCGGCGAGTCTGTTGCTATTCATAAAACAAAAGACGAACGAGTATTTGCAGGTACCGTTAATCAGAAAGGCAGTTTTCAATTTTATGCAGAAAAGGTAGGAAGCGAAACATTCCTTGCTCATATTATAAAAATGGTGCAGGAAGCGCAGGGCAGCAAAGCGCCGGTGCAGAAATTGGTTGACCGGATTGCCGGTATATTCGTTCCTGTTGTGATGGGTATTGCCCTACTTACCTTCGTTACCTGGATGCTTATCGGCGGCGAAAATGCTTTTACTCACGCCTTACTTACCTCGGTAACTGTACTCGTTATTGCCTGCCCTTGTGCGCTGGGACTAGCTACACCAACAGCAATTATGGTAGGGGTTGGCAAGGGCGCCGAAAACAATATCCTGATAAAGGACGCTGAAAGTTTAGAGCTGGGATATAAAGTTAATGCTATTGTTCTGGATAAAACGGGTACCATAACAGAAGGCAAGCCTATTGTGCAAACCTTTAACTGGCTACCCGCAGCAGAAAACAAGCAAGAGTTGGAGGCGATACTTTACAGCCTGGAAATACAATCAGAGCATCCGCTGGCCGAAGCTGTTGTGCATTACCTGAAAGAGCGAAACGTGAAGGGGCCAGGCCTTGATAAGTTCGAGAGCATCACCGCTAAGGGGGTAAAAGGTATTTACAACACTACAAGCTATTATGTTGGAAACATGAAGTTAATAACAGAGCTGGGTATCAAGGTCTCTCCATCGCTTTTATCGCAGGTTTCTTCGCTTCAGCAAGCAGCAAATACGGTTGTTTTCTTTGCTAACCACGGTGAGGTGCTGGCTGTAATTGCCATCGCCGATAAAGTTAAATCAAGCTCAAAGGCAGCTGTCGAAAAGCTTCAATCTATGGGGATTGAGGTGTATATGTTAACCGGAGATAATCATCATACAGCCGCAGCAGTAGCAGGGGAGGTAGGTTTAACTAACTTTAAAGCGGAAGTGTTACCGTCTGATAAAGCGGATTTTGTTAAGCAATTGCAGAGCGGAGGGAAGATTGTTGCAATGGTTGGAGATGGGATTAATGATTCGCATGCTTTGGCACAAGCTGATGTGAGTATAGCTATGGGGAAGGGAGCCGACATTGCTATGGATGTAGCAAAAATGACACTGATCACTTCGGATCTTTGTGCAATACCAAAGGCCTTAAAACTATCGAAACGAACCGTATTAACCATAAAACAAAACCTTTTCTGGGCGTTTGTTTATAATGTAATTGGAATCCCCCTGGCTGCCGGGGTTCTGTATTCCTATAACGGTTTTCTGCTCGATCCAATGATTGCCGGAGCCGCCATGGCTTTAAGTTCGGTGTCTGTTGTGAGTAATAGTTTAAGGTTGAAGGCGGTTAGCTTGTAATGGTTGAAAGCGTTTTAAGGGTGACCAGGCAGACGAATCTCCCATAGGCCATTTGTGCGTGTCAGTGGCCTTTTCTCAATGTAGTTACCATGATTAGTTCCGATCTACTTTTGCTCAGCTTTTGGATCACTTTTTCTTGATGAAATCAACCAAAACTTAGCGTAGCGCTCTCATGAACGCCAATTAGTATCGGTTATTTCTTTCTGTGCATTTCAGCCTTCAAAACCACTGTTATTTCCCTGTATTTCCCCTCATGGGAAATATAACCCGCATTTTGATATTTGTAACCCTTTGTTAGCTAGCTGCTTGTTGCGCATCTCAAATGACGCCCCTTTATCTTTGTAGTACTACTAACAAGCCAATTCTAAATCTATTTATATGCTAATAATCTTACAAACTTCCAATTTGTCATCTACGCTCACGTCTCTCGCATTTGTTTTAAGCCGTCGTTTAGAGCAAGTCTGAACCGGGATAAATGAGGCTTTTAGAATGCCTGAAAAACATCAAAAAATTTGTAGGCTAATAGGATAAAATTCAGAACCGAAGTGATAGATCGCTTCTGGCTGAGAGTTGTTTCCGCAGGCCGCCAATTAAAGTCAATTGTACCTAAAATCAATTATTAATCTTTATGAAGAAAGTTGTCTTCTTTCTCTGTTCGCTGCTAATTCATGCGGCGGCATTTTCGCAGAACCGGCTTGTAACCGGAAAGGTCACCGATAAAGGAGGAGAATCTCTTATCGGCGTTAGTGTTAACATCAAGGGCTCACAACAGGGAGCCAGTACAGATGTTAACGGAGGTTTTAAACTGAATATTCCGGCAGATGGGAACACTACACTGGTGTTTAAGTATGTAGGTTTTACAACGAAGGAGATTGTTGTCGGAAAGCAATCCCAGCTATCGGTTGTACTTGAAGCAGCTGCCAATGCCCTGGAAGAGGTGGTGGTAGTAGGTTACGGTACCGTTAAAAGGAAAGATTTAACAGGTGCCGTAGGTACCGTTAGCGCCGAGGTGATTGCGGCGGCTCCTGTTTCTTCAGCCCTGGAAGCAATTGCGGGAAGAGTTGCCGGGGTGAATATATCAACAACAGAAGGTTCGCCAGATGCAGAAATGACGGTGCGGGTGAGAGGCGGAAATTCAATTTCACAGGATAACACGCCGCTCTATATTGTAGATGGTTTTCCGGTAAGTTCTATTGCTGATATTGCTCCCCAGGACATTGAATCTATCAGTATTCTGAAAGATGCCTCTTCTACGGCCATTTTTGGTTCAAGGGGTGCCAATGGGGTACTGTTGGTAACTACAAAAGGTGGAAAAGGTGGCAAAACCAGCATCAGCTATAATGCTTTTACCGGAACCCGGAAACTCGCAAACAAATTGGATGTGCTTTCGCCATTGGATTATGCAACCTGGCAATATGAAAGAGCCCTACTAGACGCTAGCCCGGACGACTATACCAAATACTTTGGCAATTTCCAGGATGTAGATATGTTTGCCAATGTTCAGTCTAACGACTGGCAGAACCTGGTTTTCGGGCGCACTGGTACCACTTTTAATCAGAACATAAACATCAGCGGCGGAAGCGAAAAAACTAAATTCAGCCTGAGCCATAGCTATGTAAAAGATAAAGCTATTATGCAATTGTCAGGCTACCAGCGGCATAATCTCAACTTCAAGCTTAATCATAAGTTATACGATAGGCTGGTGCTGGATTTTGGTGCCAGATATGCCGATACCCGTACGGAAGGTGGTGGGGCGAATGAGCAGAATGAAAAGTCATCGGCCGATTCTCGTTTGAAGTATGCTATGATCTATCCAGCTATCCCGGTGGCTGGTTTAACCAATTCTACTGAAACCGATCCTGACTTTAACTTATATAATCCGCTGGTTGCTATTTCTGATAACGACCAGTTTGTGCAGCGGAAAACTTACAATTTAAACGGGGCTTTAAATTACGAGGTGATTAAGAATCTGAAATTGCGTTCGGAGCTGAATTATGAAGGCTTCAGGAATGATCAGGATCGCTTTTATGGGATGACCACGTATTACGTACAAAATGCTCCTGCAGCAGCAAATCAGGATTTGCCTGCAATCATTTTTACGAATACGAACCGGAACGGCTTCCGGAGCAGCAATACTTTGAATTATGATTTTAAAAGCCTGCTGGGAAAAAATCATAATCTGAATGCAATGCTTGGTCATGAATACTTGATAGAAAAAGAAGAAATTTTCACAACGGTAGTACACGGTTTTCCTTCCACCTTCGATTTCCAGGATGCTCGTAGATTATCTACTCAGGGTGCAGCTAATTCCATTCAAAACTTTTTCTCACCCGATGTTAAAATATTATCATTCTTTGGAAGGACGAATTACGATTACAAAGGCAAATACTTGCTTACTGCTACATTCAGGGCAGACGGTTCTTCTAAATTCCTGGGAGACAATCGCTGGGGCTATTTTCCATCCGCTTCAGCTGCATGGCGAATTTCACAGGAAAAATTTATGACAGGAACGAAGTCCTGGTTAAACGATCTGAAGATCCGTGCGAGTTACGGTGAAGCAGGTAATAATAAAATCCCTGCTGGCGTTGCCCTTCCATCTATGGTTAACTCCACTACAACCTGGGTGAATGGGGTGAACAGCTATTGGGCTGCCTCTAAAACGATGGCCAATGAAAACCTACAATGGGAAACGACTACCTCCAGGAATGTTGGTTTAGACTTTTCCATCTTACGCGGACGTGTTAACGGAACCATTGATGCCTACCTGAACAATACGACTGATCTGTTAATTGAATTTCCGGTTGCCGGAACGGGTTATGATTCCCAATACCGCAACATTGGAGAAACGAAAAATAAAGGTTTAGAATTTTCAGTTAACTGGAATGCAATAAAACAAAAGAATTTCGATCTGAACCTGAGTGGAAACATCAATTTTAACCGCAATAAAGTGGTTTCTCTTGGTGGTTTGACAAATTATCCTGGCAGGTCTGATTGGGCCTCTACCGAAATAGGAGTGGATTACAAGATTCAGGAAGGTTCTGCGATCGGACAGATCTGGGGATACCAGAATGACGGCAGATATGAAGTGTCTGACTTTACCGGTTATGATGCTGCTGCAAAAAAATGGATATTAAAGCCGGGAGTAGCTGATGCTTCAGACGTAGTTGGAACTGTTCGCCCGGGTTCCATGAAACTTAAGGATTTGAGTGGGGATAATAAAGTCTCCACATCCGACCTTGATAAAACAGTTATCGGGAATGCTAATCCATTGAATACCGGAGGCTTTTCAATCACCTCCCGCATATTCAATTTTGATCTCGGAGCTTATTTCAACTGGAGTTTTGGAAACGATATTTATAATGCCAATAAAGTTGAGTACACATCGACCAGCAAGTACAGCTCACGTAATATGATCTCGATGATGGAAAGCGGACAGCGCTGGACAAATCTGCGTGCAGACGGAACGCTGAGCAACGATCCTGCCGAGTTGGAAGCTATGAATGCAAGCACAAGCTTGTGGTCGCCATACATGAGCAGGTTTGTATTGAGCGATTGGGCTGTGGAAGATGGATCTTTCCTAAGGTTAGGAACTTTGACACTTGGCTATACTTTGCCTAAAGCTATCTCCAGTAAAGTGAAATTGGGTAATGTAAGGCTTTATGCTTCAGGCTACAACTTATGGCTGCTAACCAATTACTCAGGCTTTGATCCGGAAGTTTCTACAAGGCGCAAAACTCAGCTTACACCGGGAGTAGATTACTCTGCTTATCCGAAAAGCCGCTCTTACATATTTGGTCTGAATGTGAATTTCTAAAACCAACAGATTACTCAAATGAAAACGATTAAACAAATAGCATTAATGGCTGCCGGGCTTGTTTTTCTGAGCAGCTGTAAAGATATACTGGATGCACCTACCAAATCTTCTATGGATGAATCGGTGATATTCTCCACCCCGAGTCTGGCAGAAGGTACCATTGCAGGTATGCTTCAATCCTTTGGAGAAACCAATTCCTATCGTGGACGCTTCCTGGTTAACTACGGCATCAATACCGATACCGAAGTGTACAACAGTTTAAAGAACACTACCGACGATAAGTCGAAACTGGCCAATTACAATACAGACGCATTGAATGCCCAGATGAATACCGATAACAATGCCTATGCGAAATTTTATGAAGGCATTGAGCGTGCGAATATTGCCATAAGAGGCTTGCGTAAGTACGGTAAGATTCCAGAGAACGCTGCATTGGCAAGAGTGCTGGGCGAAATCCTAACCCTTAGAGCGGTTTTGTATAATGATTTAATAAAAGGCTGGGGCGATGTTCCGGCAAGATTTGAACCTATAACCACAGCAACAGCTAACCTGCCAAGATCAGATCGCGATGTAATTTACAAACAGCTCCTTGCGGATCTGGATGAAGCTGCGGGTTATTTGCCATGGCCGAATGAATCCGCTTCTGCCGGATCTGTTGAACGTGTAAATAAGGCATTCGCTAAAGGGCTGCGTGCAAGATTAGCATTGGCAGCAGGTGGTTATGCACAAAGGCTTGATGGAACTGTGCGCCTTAGTACCGATCCAGAGCTGTCTAAAGACAAAATGTTTGCTATCGCTAAAAAAGAATGTCTCGATATTATCAACAGTAAAACCCTTCGTCTGCTTGGTTTTGAACAGCTATTCAAAACATTTAATGAAGAAACTGGCTTAGCCGGGCTTGAATCAATGTGGGAAATTCCTTTCAGTGAGGGCCGCGGAAGGGTGATCTTCGACCTGGGTGTTAAGCACACCACGATTGATAAATACACTAAACAAAACAAAGGCGGTACCGATGGCCCGAACCCTATCATGTTGTATGAATATGATAAGGCAGACGTTCGTCGTGATGTAACTATTGTGCCTTACGAATGGACAAATGGTGTTCAGGTGCCTTCGGCATTAAATCGTCTTTATTTTGGTAAGTACCGTTACGAGTGGATGAAAAGGGTAGTTACTTCTACAAATGATGATGGTTTGAACTGGATGTATATGCGTTATGCGGATGTATTGCTGATGGCTGCCGAAGCGATCAACGAGATTGATGGGCCTGCCGCTGCAGCTCCATATCTAAAACAGGTTCGCGACAGGGCATTCCCTAATAATCCCGAAAAGGTAACCGCTTATATGAGTCAGGTTACGGCATCTAAAGAAGCATTTTTTAATGCTGTTGTAGATGAGCGTGCACTGGAGTTTACCGGTGAAATGTTGCGGAAAGCAGATCTCATCCGCTGGAACTTACTGGGCACCAAGTTACAGGAAGCCAAAACGAAACTGGAGCAGCTGGATAAAAGAGAAGGAAAATACAAAGACCTTCCTGCAAAGATCTATTATAAGACGCTGGCTGATGGTGAGAAAGTGGAAATCTACGGATTAAATTTTGGCGATACTGATGTGCAGGGCGTAGCGCTGGGTTATACAACGAATAAAGCATGGACGCTTTCGGCAACTGGCGATGCTACCACTTACTGGAACGCCCTCTTCGTAAAAGATCCCAACAAGCAGCAAGTATGGCCTATCTGGCAGTACTTCATTGACAACTCAAATAATACATTGGATAACAAACACCTCGGATTATAAAAATCATACAGGTATGAATATCAACAAGACATTACTGGCTGCCTGTATTTTTGCAGCCACGGCAAGTTTCACAGCATGTAAAGATGATTTGCTGGAAGAAATAAAAACATTAAACACAGAACGGGCATTTTCTCCCACAAAGTTAACGGTTAGCGTAGCAAATAAAACCGGTGCAAAAATTACCTGGAGTACGGTAAGTAATGCAGAATCGTATACGATAGAGGTTTTTGAAAATGCAGATTTCTCGGGCACTGCTGTTAGAACCATTCAGGGAATTACGGCTTCCCAGATTCCATATACTGCTACAGGCTTTAGTGGCGAAACAGAATATTTTGTTCGCGTAAAAGGTGTTGGAAAGGATATTGCTGATTCCAAATGGGTTACCGGAACCTTTAAAACAGATGCAGAACAGATTTTCAAGGATGTAGATCTGCAGAAGCTTACAGCTAATTCGGTTACCCTTAACTGGCCGGCAGGAGAAACCGCAACTACGATCACTCTTACTCCGGGAAGCATCAGTCATACACTTACAGCCACAGAAGTTGCTGCAGGTGAGGCAACCGTTGCAGGCTTAACAGGTGAAACCTTTTATACTGCCAAATTAATGAACGGAACTAAGGTTAGAGGTACAAAAACCTTTACCACCTTAATTGATCTGGGCGGGGCAACTAAAGTTTCGCCAGGGGATGATCTGGCGACTATACTAACCAACGCCACTGCCGGACAAACCTTTGCCTTAATGCCGGGGACCTACACTATCAACAATGATATTACGGTAACCAAATCGATATCCATTAAAGGTGCAAAGCCAACTGACCGGCCTGTTATTAATGGAATGATCATAAGACTTAAAGGTAATGCCGGCTTATCATTGAAAGACCTTGTATTGAATGGTACCGGCTCATTAAATGGCAATCAGGCTATCATTTATGACGAAGCCCTCAATGATGCCTACGGACCTTTAAGTGTTGAAGATTGCGAAATTAAGAATTACGTAAAAGGTTTGATGTATGTGAATGTTAAGGCACTGATTGAGTCGGTAACCTTCCGGGGAAATATCATTTCTGCGATTGAAGCTTCCGGAGGAGATTTTATCGACTTCAGGACTGGCATTGCTAAAACCTTATTGTTTGAAAATAATACGGTTTACAATAGTGCCCATGCAAGGGATCTGTTCAGAATGGATGCCGGGGGATCAACCAACTTCCCTACAGTTACCAGTGTTGTTACCATCCGCACCAATACCTTTAATGATGTAGCTAATCTAAGTTCGAACAGGTTCTTGTATATCAGGCTGGCACTAAATCAGGTTCATTTTACAAAGAATATTATTGCCAATACCAGTGGTTATTATACCAACCAGGCAGTTACTACGATAAGCACCATGGATAGCAATAACTATTTCAATGCACCGAATTTCACCGCAAGTGCAACGGCCAATGCTAAAAATGATGTGAGTGGAACAAAAACAGCCTTTGATCCGGGCTTTACCAATGCTTCTGCCGGAAACTTTACCCTAAGTAACCAGGCTTTGAAGGACGCTGGTATCGGTGATCCGAGATGGAGAAAATAATTTACGATAATTAAGTACCCTTAAAAGGCAAAAGCAGGTTGTTTGTTGATCAGGCAACCTGTTTTTGTTTGGTTGCTGTTGCGCTGAAGCGGGATTGAGGTTTTTGAATAACCTGAGTTCGACTTGCTAGCACTAAACGACTTGGCAAGATGATTTTCCATGCGATTTATCTCCTCAATCTACCTCTCTATTTGAGGAGACATCGCCGTTAACTTAAGGAAAGTTTGACTGAAACAGCTCTTGATTTAGTAAAAGGCTGATTAGGACTGTCCTCCGCTGGCGGAGGTGCTGATAGGCGGAGGTGGATAATCCGCCTTTTAAGCGGATGTATGAGTTATGGATGACTGGAATAAAGCGCTTTAACCACCTCCGGCTGCGCCACCTCCGCCGGCGGAGGACAGTTCTGCTCGATCTCTGCACTAATTCGGAAGTGTTGTTTTTCAGTGTTTTACACTCGTATGTTAACGACTATGTAAAGAATAGGGTAATACAAGTTGTTTGTTTCAAGGTGTTTAACTTTAAGCAATACTTAAAACTACTTTATGCATTACAATTGAAGCTAATCGCAGGACAACGTTGGAAATGACAGACTCCGCACCTGGAAACGCAGTCGCCGTTCTAATTTTGCTGGGCTAAAAAAGTACCAGAAATTGCAAAACTACGTCCGTTTACAGCCTGGAAGCACATGGGAAATATGTCCCGCAATTTGGTATCGCTAACCCGTTATTTCCCGGCCGATTTTTAGGCGTTCGCTCAGGGCCCGTCTATATTTGATGAGCCGATTATTGGATCCAATCGGCCTAAAAACTAACTATATGAAAGTACAACTACACCAATTTCATCTATTCCTACTTATTCTTTTCTCAATTTTTTGTCCGGAGCTGCTGAATGCTCAATCGTCATACACTTACAGTAACGAGGGTTTCGAGGAGAATATTTGGGCGAATGCATCGAGTTCGCCTACTGAGATTACTTCATCAACCGGAACCTGGACCGCTGCCAGGGATAACGTGCAGAGTAACGCAGTAACAGCTTATGAAGGAACCTTCAGTTTCTTATTTAAAAACAAAACCGCTGCGCTGTTGTCGCCGAAGCTTGATAACGGTGCCGGTGTACTTACTTATCAAACCATCAGGACAAGCAGCAGGACCGTAATAGTAGAAACCTCCGTAGATAAAGTTACCTGGGTAGCGGCCGATAGTTATGTATCTACAGCAGCCTGGTCACTACGAACAGTTACCATCAATAATCCGGCAGTCCGGTACATTCGTTTTTCTTCCAACTCGAACAGCGGTCTTTATATAGACAATGTGCTGATCACCAGTGCCGGAGCTCCGGGCGTATCCACAACCACCGCCAGCGCAACAGATATCACGCAGACATCAGCAGTAGTTGGCGGGAGCATAAGCTCTCAAAATCTCACAACAATTACTTCAAGAGGTATTTGTTATAATGAAACCGGTTCGCCGGATATTAATTCCAGCAAACTGGTAATACCCGGAACAACCGGAACTTTCTCAGGAACATTAAGCGGACTTCAGATCGGTAAAACTTACTATGCTAAAGCTTATGCACAAACACCTGACGGAGTTAGCTATGGTTTAGTAGTTCCATTTACTACCCGTTCGGCAGACGCCCCGCTTACATACTGGCTTCAACCGTTTAATGAGGCAGGGCAATTTCCTTCATCGCAACCTACCAGCCCGCAAACCATTAATGTACCAGGACAAGGGGACTGGATTTATTACAACACTTATAAATCAACTTCGCCACTTTATATTACCGATGGCTCTGTAAGTGCATTGCGTATGTTAAAAAGCGGATCTTTTGTAACCACTCCATTACTGGGAGATGGAGTTACATCGCTATCCTTTTATGAAGGCAGAGGCGACCGGACCTTAACAGTTTATACTTCATCCAACGGTGGTACCACCTGGTCAATTTTGCAGGATGTGGTGACTACCCGCGGTCAGGAAATCGTTCTTAATATCAATAGCGCAACAGTTAACCGGATCAGAATTGGAAACAACAGCGGTGGAGATGCCGATATTGATAATATTTCTGTAAAGGTATTTCCCTCCGGAACCGTTGCTGTACTGAGTACAACAGCAGTTAGTAATATTGAGAAGAATGGCGCTACAACGGGAGGTGACATCACATCTGCGGGAAGCAAAACCATTGAAGACCGGGGTGTTGTATGGAATACTAAAACAGCACCCATCCTTGCCGATAACAAAGTTACTAATGGTACAGGAACCGGAACCTTTACCAGCACACTATCTGGTTTACCAGCCGGAACGTTAATCTATGCAAGGGCTTACGCAACCAGCAGGGCCGGAACAGCTTATGGAAATGAAATTAGTTTCACAACTGTTGCAGCAACCCTTCCGGTGATTTCAACAACTACAGCCAGCGACATAAAAGGCGAGTTGGCAACCAGTGGTGGAAATATTTCTGATGAAGGCGGAGCGCCTGTTACTCAGCGAGGTTTATGCTGGAATACAACAGGAAATCCCACTACGGCAGATAGTAAATCTACAGATGGAACAGGAGCCGCTGCGTTTTCAGGAAAGCTGGTTAACCTCAGTCCGAACACCACCTATTATTACCGTGCTTATGCTGTAAATATCGCCGGAACATCCTACGGAGAGGTAAAACAACTAACTACCATTTCTGTGGTGCTCCCTGCGGTTACTACCGAATCAATAACCTCGATCTTTTCTTACAAAGCTATTGGCGGAGCTACGGTTACTAATGATGGCAGCGCCATGACCACAGTTGGCTTATGCTGGAATGCCACCGGTACACCTACTATTGCTGATAGCAAAGTTGTTTTAGGTACTGGAATTGGGTCCCATTCAGGAACAATACCAAACCTTACCGAAAATTTTAAATATTATGTGCGAGCCTATGCAACCAATAGTGTAGGTACCGTATATGGTGAACAAATCACTTTTAGTACGCCGGTTTCTTCTAAATTGTCAAAGCCAATTGGTTTTGCAGAAGGAACAACCGGAGGAGGAACGCCAACTCCTCAGAACTCGGTTATTGTAAAAACAGCCGCCGAACTCTCTGATGCAATAAATGGTACTAAATCTGTCATTCTTGTTTCAGGCACGATTAGTACCAACAGGATTTCAGCCATGCTTACCAATAAATCAATTATTGGATTGCCGGGATCAAGACTGATCAACCTGGATCAAACGAAATCTGGTTCAGGTATCTTGTATCTTACCGAAGGCTCGAGAAACGTCATCATTCAAAACCTTACGTTCGAAGGCCCCGGCGCTTATGACGTGGATGGCTACGATCTTTTATCCAATAAAGGATGTTATAAATTATGGGTTGACCATTGCGAGTTTCAGGATGGAACGGATGGAAACTTCGATAACTCAGGCGAATCAGACAGCATCACCGTTTCTTGGTGTAAGTTCACTTACTTAAAACCAGCAAGAGCCGGTGGGCCCGGAGGTTCGGATGATCACCGCTTCTCTAACCTGATCGGTGGTTCAGATTCGGATGCCCCAATGGACGGACACTACA
>Ga0307408_100002355_pt1 | contig 13342 bp, 9 predicted proteins | sample 322Cmetagenome_FD_202116 | JGI IMG/M metagenome (GOLD analysis project Ga0307408, IMG submission 202116) | Maize rhizosphere microbial communities from greenhouse at UC Davis, California, United States - 322HYB-C-3 | ecosystem: Host-associated > Plants > Roots > Rhizosphere > Soil | place: USA... | reverse complement strand
CGGACATGTGTTTCCTTGCCACAAACAGGATTCCGGCAGCACCATTGCTACCGTTTTTATAGCTGCTTGCGGTGGTTTTTTGCGGCTGGGCCGCGGGTTAGGTTAGCGATCCACACAACCTGTGCGCTGGCGCGCGAGAGGGGCTGTGTGGGCCTGTGGCAAAGGCCTTTCGGCCCCGCCTGCGGAGCCTTCATTGGCATGAAGGCTCCCGCACGTTTCAGCCTTTTGCAGCAACTGCAAAAGGCTGGCGCTCTTGCCACCAGGCCAACACCTGTTCGACGGCTTGTTCAATCGTCAAATCGGAGTTGTCCAGGACCCGAGCGTCTTGCGCGGGCTTGAGAGGAGCGACGGCACGGGAACTGTCCCGCAGGTCGCGCGCTTCCAAATCCGCACGAAGGTCGTCGATATTAGCCGAAAAACCCTTTGAAATCAACTGTTTATGGCGGCGTTCTGCACGGCAGGCGGCGCTGGCCGTCAAATAGACCTTGAGCGGGGCCCCGGGGAAGATCACCGTTCCCATGTCGCGGCCGTCAGCCACCAGGCCCGGCAGGCGTCGAAAGCTGTGCTGCAAGTCCACCAGCGCCTCGCGGACAGCGGGCAGGGCGGAGACGCGGGAAGCGTTCATTCCAGCCTCCTCCGTGCGGATGGCTTCCGTCACATCGTCGTCGCCCAGCCACACGCGGCCGTTCTCAAAGCGCACTGGCAGGGTCCGGGCCAGGGCCGCGATGCGGGCTTCGTCGGTGGGGTGGATGGTCAGTCCGGCGCGCAGCGCGGCCAGGGCCGTGATCCGGTACATCGCTCCGGAATCCAGGAACCGGTAACCCAGGCGCTGCGCCACCGCCGCTGCCACCGTGCCCTTGCCCGAAGCCGTCGGGCCATCGATGCAGATCACCGGAATGCGCTCGGTGGCTGTCTGCGCCACGGAGAACAGGGCTTCGAAGTAGTCCGGGAATGTCTTGGCCACGCATTTTGGGTCTTCGATGCGCACGGGCAGGCTGGCCGGGTTGAAGGCCGCCAGCGAGAAGCACATGGCCACGCGGTGGTCGTCATACGTGTGGATGCTGGCGGGTTTCCAGGCTTGCACTTGCGAAGGCGGCGTCACCCGGATGAAGTCCGCGCCTTCTTCTACCGAGGCGCCCAGCTTGCGCAGCTCGGCGGCCATGGCGGCGATGCGGTCCGTTTCCTTCACGCGCCAGCTGGCGATGTTGCGCAACGTGGTGGTGCCTTCGGCATACAGCGCCATCACCGCCAGCGTCATGGCGGCATCGGGGATGTGGTTGCAGTCGAGGTCGATGGCCTGGAGCGGCCAGGCGCCACGTTCGATCTGCAGCCAGTTGGGGCCGCCCGTGACCACGGCGCCCATGGCGCGCGCTGCCTCCACAAATCGGATGTCCCCCTGGATTGAATCCAGGCCGACGCCCTGAATCCTGATGCCATTCAGGCCATCAGCGCTGGGTGCGATTGCGCCAAGCGCTATGAAATAGCTAGCGGACGAAGCGTCCGCCTCGACATGGATGCTGCCGGGAGACTGGTAGCGGCTGCCCGCCGCAATCGTGAATCGCTGCCAATTCTGGTGCTCGACCATGATGCCAAAGCGCGCCAGCAGCTGCAGCGTGATGGCGATGTAGGGCTTGGAGATCAGTTCGCCGACGACTTCGATCACGACAGATTGTGTGCCTGCGGCCAACGGCAGCGCCATGAGCAGCGCCGTGAGGAACTGGCTGGAGACATCTCCACGCACGCGGATGGGCGCCGTCAGCGCCAGGGCTGGTACGCCCGTCCCATGGGCGATGCGCAGGGGAGGGTAGCCTTCGTTGCCCAGGTAGTCCACGTGGCAGCCCAGTTGGCGCAACGCATCGACGAGATCGCCGATCGGCCGCTCGTGCATGCGGGGAACGCCCGAGAGTTCGAATTCACCCCCCAGCAGTGCCAACGCCGCGGTGAGGGGGCGCATGGCTGTGCCCGCGTTACCCAGAAAGAGCTTGGCGGGCGAGCGGGGCTCGCGGCCGCCCAGGCCCGTGATGTGCACCGTGCTGCTGCCCGGCTGCTCGTCCACCGTGCACCCGATGGCGCGCAGCGCATCCAGCATCACCCGCGTGTCGTCCGACGCGAGCAGGTCGTGCACGGTGGTCGTACCGTGGCTCAGCGCCGCCAGCAGCAGCACACGGTTGGAAATGCTCTTGGAGCCGGGCAAGCGGACTTCTCCACCCGCAGTTTGCAAGGGGGGCAGGTCTAGGAAGGCGGTGGTGTACATCGGTGAATTTCGTCCATTGCAGCTCAGAGAGCAAAGAGCGTTCGCGCGGCCCAGGGCCTGCGCAACTGGCGCCCCCCACACCGGTGCACCCGTGGAACTGGCTCAGCCAGGCCACCGGGTGCGTCCCCTCGGGGGGAAGGCGCTGCAGGCGACTCAGTGGGGGTTACTTCCGCTTTGCACCCATGCGCCAATGCGCCCGGGTTTCGCTGGCCAGCGTGAGCATATCTTCCAGTGCCTGGGCATCCCCTTTTTGCATGGCTTGCTCAATCGTGTGCAGCGTCTGCTGGAACAGCTTGGACTGGGCGATCAGTTCCTCACGGTTGGACAGCAGGATGTCTCGCCATACCTTCGGATCGCTCGCGGCAATCCGTGTGAAATCGCGGAAGCCTGGGCCGGCCAATGAGAGGAAGTCGTCACCATGCACTTGGCCTGTGATGCTGTTCATCATGGCAAAAGCCAGCAGGTGCGGCAGGTGGCTCACGGCTGCGAAGGCGGCGTCGTGCGACTCGGGCGACATGCTGGAAACGCGGCTGCCCAGCGCTGTCCACAGGTCCTGGGCCTGCTGCAACTGCGCGGTGAAGGTGCGCTCGGTGGGTGTCAGGATGACCTGGCGCCCGCTGTAGAGATCGGCTTCGGCGTGCTCCACGCCCGACACTTCGCGGCCGGTGATAGGGTGAGCCGGCACGAACGAGCCCACCTGGTCACGCAAGGCCCGGCGGGCCGCCTGCACCACGTCGGCCTTGGTCGATCCCACGTCCATGATCAGCATTTGCGGCGTGACCAGGTGCTTGATGGCTTTGAGTGTGGCCTCGGTAGCCGCCACAGGCACGGCTACCAGCACGATGTCGGCGCCGGCAACGGCCAGCAGGGCGGAGGGCGCTTCCACATCGATCACGCCCAGTTGGCGGGCGCGGTCGGTGGTGGAGGGCGACTTGCTGTAGCCCACGACACGCTTGACCAGGCCCGCCTTCTTCATGGCCAGTGCAAACGAGCCGCCCATGAGCCCGCAGCCGATCAGTCCCAGTTGTTCGAACATGGCGGCTCCTTACGCAGACACGGGGTAGGTCCCGAGCACCTTGTAGAAAGCGCACAGGCTCCGCAGTTCTTCCAAGGCTTTCGCCACATGGGGCTGAGCGGGGTGGCCGTCGAGGTCGATGTAGAAGTAGTACTCCCACTGGCCGGTGCGGGCCGGGCGTGACTCGAAACGCGTCATGGAAACGCCATGGGTCTTGAGCGGCACCAGCAGGTCATGCACGGCGCCCGGGCGGTTGGGCACTGATACCACCAAGCTCGTGCAGTCCTTGCCCGATGGCGGAGGCGTCTGCAGCGTATGGGGCAGGCAGATGATGGCAAAGCGCGTGCGGTTGTAGGCGTCGTCCTGGATGGCATGCGCGACGATGTGCAGGCCAAACTGCGTGGCCGCGCGCTCGCTGGACAGGGCTGCCCAGGCGGGGTTCGTCGTTGCCAGGCGCGCGCCTTCCGCATTACTTGATACAGGGCGGCGTTCGGCGTGCGGCAAATGCTTGGAGAGCCAGGCCTGGCACTGCGCGAGGGCCTGGGGATGGGCCAGCACGACCTCGATACCCTCGAGCGAGTTGCTGGTGCGCAGCAGGTTGTGCCGCACCAGCAGGCTGACCTCGCCCACCACATGCGTGGGCGTGTGCAGGAAGAGATCCAGCGACCGCGTGACCACGCCTTCCGTGGAGTTTTCTACCCCCACCACGCCGTACTGGGCGCTGCCTGCGGCCGTGGCGTGGAACACCTCGTCGAAATTGGCGCAGTACATCAGGTCGGCTGCGCCGCCGAAGAACTCGATGGCCGCCTGTTCGCAGAACGTTCCTTCAGGGCCGAGCACCGCTACACGCTGCGGCGCTTCCAGTGCCAGGCAGGCAGACATGATCTCTCGCCAGATGGCGGCTACGTGAGCGCCCTTGAGGGGGCCTGGATTGGCGGTCTGGATCTTCTCGATGACCTGCGCCACGCGGTCGGGGCGAAAGAACGGAGTGCCTTCGCGCTTCTTGACCTCGCCCACCTGTTCGGCCACCAGCGCCCGCTGGTTGAGCAACGTCAGCAACTGCTGGTCGATGTTGTCGATCTGTAAGCGCAGGCTGGCGAGGTCGGGTGAGGCTTGCGGAGTGTTCATGGGGAGGGTTGTGCGCGGCGCGTGAACGGATGTTTGATTTGTGTTCAGGCGTGTTTTTGTTCAAATTCTCGCATGTAGGCCACCAGAGCCTGTACCCCGGCCATGGGGAGCGCGTTGTAGATGCTGGCACGCATGCCTCCCACGGACTTATGGCCCTTGAGCTGGAGCAAGCCACGTTCCTTGGCGCCCGCCAGGAAGGCATCGTTGCGGCTTTCGTCGCGCAGGAAGAATGGAACGTTCATGCGCGAGCGGCAGTTGGGCGCCACTTTATTGACATACAACTGCGAGCTGTCGATGGCGTCGTAGAGCAAGGCGGCCTTGGCGATGTTGCGCTGTTCCATTGCTGCGACGCCGCTCAAGCTGCCTTCGGTCTGGCGCTTGAGCCACTGGAAGGTCAGGCCCGCGATGTAGATGCCCCAGGTGGGGGGCGTGTTGAACATCGAATGGTTGTCGGCGACGGTTTTGTAGTCAAAGGCGCTGGGGCAAGCTGGCAAGGCATGGCCGAGCAGATCTTCGCGCACGATCACCAGGGTCAAACCCGCAGGGCCCAGGTTTTTCTGCGCGCCGCCAAACGCGAGGCCCACGCGCGACCAGTCCACGGGGCGCGACGCCACATGGGAAGAGAAATCGATGACCAGCGGTGCGTCGCTTCCGAGCGCTTTCAGGTCCGGCAGCTCGTGGAATTCAATGCCGTTGATCGTTTCATTGCTGCAGATGTGCAGATAGCTGGCACCGCGGCTGACTGTCCAGGTGGCCGGATCGGGAAGGGTCGTGAACCCGGTATCTTCCCCCGAGGCCACGACGTTCACCTCGGAGGCGTACTTGCGGGCCTCTTTCTGCGATTTCTGGCTCCAGCTTCCGGTGACAACGAAGTCGACCACGCCAGCGCGTGAAAGATTCAGCGGAACGATCGCGTTCTCCGCCAGGCCGCCACCCTGCATGAACAGGATCTTGAACTGCGCGGGAACCGCCAGCAGTTCGCGCAGGTCCGCTTCTGCCTGTTCATAGATGGACTGGAACTCCTTGCCGCGGTGGCTCATCTCCATCACGCCCATGCCGCTGCCGTGCCAATCCAGCATTTCTGCGGCGGCTGTCTGCAGTACTTCGGTGGGAATGGCGGCCGGTCCGGGCGCGAAGTTATAGGGACGTGTCATGATTAGATGGGTAAAAAATGCCGTCGGCGCTTAGTGGATAAGCGCTGACAGCTCTTGTTTTGATAGCGTTTGCCTGCGAGCGCCTGCCCCGCAGGCCGGTTGCCTCAGGCGTCCGGAGAATCTGTGTTGTCGGCCTGCGCGGAAGGGGTACTGCCATCGGGCGGACCTTCCGCACCGGGGTCTGCATCGATCCCGTTGGCGTCGTTCTCAACAATGCGCTGCAGGCCGCTGAGCTGGGAGCCCTCATCCAGCGCAATCAGCGTGACGCCCTGCGTGGCGCGGCCCAGTTCACGGATTTCGGCAACCCGGGTGCGCACCAGCACGCCCTTGTCGGTGATCAGCATGATCTCGTCGTCCGCATGCACCAGCGTGGCGGCCACGACCTTGCCGTTGCGCTCGCTTTGCTGGATGGCGATCATGCCCTTGGTGCCACGGCCGTGGCGCGTGTATTCGACGATGCTGGTGCGCTTGCCGTAGCCGTTCTCGGTGGCGGTGAGCACGCTCTGCGTTTCGTCTTCGGCCACCAGCATGGCGATCACGCTCTGGCCGTCTTCCAGCATCATGCCGCGCACGCCGCGGGCCTGGCGTCCCAGGGGGCGTACATCGTTCTCGTCAAACCGCACGGCCTTGCCGCCGTCGCTGAACAGCATGACGTCATGCTTGCCGTCGGTCAGCGCGGCGCCGATCAGGTAGTCGCCATCGTCCAGGTTCACGGCAATGATGCCGCCCTTGCGCGGGTTGCTGAATTCATCCAGCGCGGTCTTCTTCACGGTGCCCATGCTGGTGGCCATGAACACGAACCGGTCGGCGGGGAAGCTGCGCATGTCGCCCGTAAGCGGCAACACCACATTGATCTTCTCGCCGTCCTGCAGCGGGAACATGTTGACGATGGGGCGGCCGCGCGAGCCGCGCGAGCCGGCAGGCACTTCCCAGACCTTGAGCCAGTACAGGCGGCCCCGGTTGGAGAAGCACAGGATGTAGTCGTGCGTGTTGGCGATGAAGAGCTGGTCAATCCAGTCGTCTTCCTTGGTCGCCGTGGCCTGCTTGCCGCGACCGCCGCGCTTCTGGGCGCGGTATTCGGACAGGGGCTGGCTCTTGATGTAGCCCGTATGCGACAGTGTCACCACCATGTCGGTGGGCGTGATCAAGTCTTCGGTGGAGAGGTCTTGCGCGCTGTACTCGACGACGCTGCGACGGGCGCCCAGCTTGTGCTGGCCGAACTCCTGCTTGATGGAGGTGAGCTCCTCGCCAATGATGGTGGAGACGCGCTCGGGCTTGGCCAGAATGTCCAGCAGGTCTTCGATGACCGCCATGACTTCCTTGTACTCGGCCACGATCTTGTCCTGCTCCAGGCCCGTGAGGCGCTGCAGGCGCATCTGCAGGATTTCCTGCGCCTGGGTTTCGGACAGCCGGTACAGGCCGTCCTGGCCCATGCCGAATTCACGTTCCAGCCCTTCGGGCCGGTAGTCGTCGGCATTGACCACGCCGCCATCCTCGCGGGTGCGGGTGAGCATCTCGCGCACCAACTTGCTGTCCCACGAACGGGCCATCAGCTCGGACTTGGCCACCGGCGGGGTGGGGGCGTTGCGGATGATGGCGATGAAATCGTCGATGTTGGCCAGCGCCACGGCCAGGCCTTCCAGCACATGCCCGCGGTCGCGTGCCTTGCGCAGCTCGAACACCGTGCGGCGGGTCACCACTTCGCGGCGGTGCTGCAGGAAGACGACGATCAGGTCCTTGAGGTTGCACAGGCGGGGCTGACCGTCGATCAGTGCCACCATGTTCATGCCGAAGGTGTCCTGCAGCTGTGTCTGCTTGTACAGGTTGTTGAGCACCACCTCAGGCACTTCACCGCGCTTGAGCTCGATCACGAGGCGCATGCCCGACTTGTCGGACTCGTCCTGGATGTGGCTGATGCCCTCGATCTTTTTCTCATGCACCAACTCGGCCATGCGCTCTTGCAGCGTCTTCTTGTTGACCTGGTAGGGAAGCTCGTCGACGATGATCGCCTGGCGCTGGCCGCGGTCGATGTCCTCGAAATGGCATTTGGCCCGCATCACCACCTTGCCGCGGCCGGTGCGGTAGCCGTCCTTCACGCCGTTGATGCCGTAGATGATGCCGGCAGTGGGGAAATCGGGCGCCGGAATGATCTCCATCAACTCGTCGATGGACGCATCCGGGTTGCGCAACATGTGCAGGCAGCCGTCCACCACTTCATTGAGGTTGTGCGGCGGAATATTGGTGGCCATACCCACCGCAATACCCGCCGAACCATTGACGAGCAGATTGGGCAGTTTGCTGGGCAGTACGAGCGGTTCCTTTTCGCTGCCGTCGTAGTTGGGCCCGAAATCGACGGTTTCCTTGTCGATATCGCCCAGCATTTCATGCGCAATCTTCGCTAGGCGGATTTCGGTATATCGCATGGCGGCGGCGTTGTCCCCGTCCACCGAGCCGAAATTGCCCTGGCCGTCGACCAGCATGTGGCGCAGCGAAAAATCCTGCGCCATCCGCACGATGGTGTCGTATACCGCTGAGTCACCGTGCGGGTGGTATTTACCTATCACATCGCCAACGATACGGGCGGACTTTTTATACGGCCGATTCCAGTCGTTGTTGAGTTCGTGCATCGCATACAGCACGCGCCGATGCACAGGTTTGAGGCCGTCGCGCGCATCGGGCAAAGCCCGGCCCACAATGACGCTCATCGCGTAATCGAGGTAACTGCGCCGCATCTCTTCTTCAAGACTGATGGGCAGGGTTTCTTTGGCAAACTGGGTCATTGGGGCGGCGATGGCGGCGAAGGACAGTCATTTTAGGGGGAAGACCGTGTCGCGGTCGCGCAACATATCAAAGCAATTCCGCTTTTGTCCTACGGCCCCCAAGAGGGGCGCGCCGCTTTTGCCCTGTTACGTATGGCACAATCGTTTGAACGCTTTGGATGGTGGTCATCCCTAGCGTCCTGATTCGCAGCGCGGCTGCGGCTTTTTCCCCAAGAGGAGAACCATGAAGAAACTGAACAAAGTGGCGATGTTGTTTGCCTCTGCAGCGCTCGCAACCGCCGCTGGCGCACAAACCGTTGACAACTGGAGAGATGCTTCTGGCCAACTGGTCTGGAAGAACGGCACCAACGAATACTGCTGGCGCAATGCCAACTGGACGCCTGCAACGGCCGCTCCTGGCTGCGACGGCGCTATCGTGGCTCCCACTCCTGCTGCCGCTGCTCCCGCCGCCGCTCCTGCACCTGCTGCTCCCGCACCTGCTCCCGCTCCAGCTCCTGCTGTGGCCACCAAGGTGACCTACGCTGCCGACGCATTCTTTGACTTCGACAAGTCGGTTCTGAAGCCAGAAGGCAAGGCCAAGCTGGACGATCTCGTCTCGAAGGTCAAGGGCATCAACCTGGAAGTGATCATCGCTGTCGGCCACACTGACTCCGTGGGTTCCGACGCTTACAACCAGAAGCTGTCTGTCCGCCGTTCCGAAGCCGTGAAGGCTTACCTGGTGTCCAAGGGCATCGAAAAGAACCGTGTGTACACCGAAGGCAAGGGTGAAAAGCAACCTGTTGCCGACAACAAGACCGCCGAAGGCCGCGCAAAGAACCGTCGCGTGGAAATCGAAGTGGTGGGTACCCGCGCTTCCAAGTAATCTCTTGATTGCTTGACCAGAAAAGCCCCGGCGACGGGGCTTTTTTGCGTTTGGAGGATTTTCCCGGCGAAGATCCTGCAGCTTAAGGAGACAATTGCTACATGAGCGATACCGTGAATGCCGATCCGGCCGAACTGGCCAAGTTTTCGGAGCTTGCCCACCGCTGGTGGGATACCGAAAGCGAATTCCGCCCTCTGCACCAAATCAATCCTTTGCGGCTGGACTGGATCGATACCCAGTGTGGACTGCAGGGGAAGCGCGTGCTGGATGTGGGGTGTGGAGGGGGGATCCTGGCTGATTCCATGGCCCGCAAGGGCGCGAACGTCACCGGTATCGACTTGTCTTCCAAGGCGTTGCGGGTGGCGCAACTGCACGCGCTTGAGGCGCAGACGGGCAATATTCAGTATCGGGAGATCAGTGCCGAAGCCTTGGCCCGGGAAGAGGCTGCAAGTTTCGACGTCGTCACGTGCATGGAAATGCTTGAGCATGTGCCCGACCCCGGGTCTGTTGTGCGAGCCTGCGCGCAGCTCGTGCGTCCTGGCGGCTGGGTGTTTTTCTCGACGATTCACCGCAGCCCCAAAGCCTTTCTTCTGGCCATTGTGGGGGCGGAATATGTGTTGAACATGCTCCCCCGAGGCACCCATGAATACGCGAAGATGATCCGGCCCAGCGAGTTGGCTGCAAGTTGCCGCATGGCCGGACTGGACGTCAAAGGAACCCAGGGGCTGGGGTACAACCCTCTCACTCGGCGTTATGCGCTGACCAAAGACACCAGCGTGAACTATCTTTTGTCTACGCAGCGAGCCCTCACCTGACCTCAAGCCATGTTTCTGAACATTCGGGCGGTGCTGTTTGATCTGGACGGCACACTGATTGATAGTGCTCCTGACTTGGGCGCTGCCGCTGACAAGATGCGGACGGACCGCGGTCTCCCATCGCTGCCGCTGGAGCGCTATCGGCCCATGGCCGGCGCGGGTGCGCGGGGAATGCTGGCGGAGGCCTTCGGGCTGGCGCCAGATCATCCGGATTTCGCGGTCATGCGCGAGGAGTTCTTCAAGAACTACGAGTCCAGCATGACGGTTCACACAACCGTATTCGATGGCGTGCCTGAGATGGTGTCGGAGCTCTTAGGCCGGCAATTGGCCTGGGGAGTCGTTACCAACAAGATGGCACGCTTCACCGACCCCTTGACCCGGATGATCCCTGTTTTTGCTTCCGCGGGGGCGGTGGTGAGCGGCGATTCCACCCCCCACTCCAAGCCTCATCCGGCGCCGTTGCTGGAAGCTGCAGCGCGACTGGGGGTGGATCCGCAACACTGCATCTATGTGGGGGACGATGAACGAGACATCGTGGCAGGCCTCGCTGCGGGGATGGGGACGGTCGCGGCCACGTACGGTTACCTCGGCGCGAAGTCGAACCCACTCGAGTGGGGCGCCCACGCCGCAATTAAATCTCCCTCCGAACTCTTGCAATTGCTGAGGACCGCCTAAAATAGAGGTTCTGGGGCTGTCCTGGTTTCGACGTGGGTTCGGAATCGGTGTGGTGCATGTCGAGCTTGAGTCACGCTCGTAAATCTCGATTTAACAAACTAACTGCAAACGACGAACGTTTCGCACTCGCTGCTTAATTGCCAGTGAGCCTTGCAACAGTTGGCCGATGGGCTGGGCAAGGGGGTTCTGAGCAATCAGTGCCTCCCGGCTGCAAGGATAATTACATGGGCTGGCTTCGATCCGGGTACCTTGGATGGGGGCGAGAAAATAGGGTGCTGGCGGCCTTTGTAGCGTGCGACTGCGCGGCAAGGGTGGCGAGACTTAAAACAGACCGCTAAACATGTAGATCTGCTCGATAAAGGCTTACGGACGCGGGTTCAATTCCCGCCAGCTCCACCATTACGACGTCCAAGGGCGTTCACCAACATCCGGTGAACGCCCTTTTTCTTTTGTAAATCAATGGGTTATCGTGTGGTGGCGTCCGGAGCGATCTCCTGACAGCCAGGCTGAGGCGGGGGAACAGACGGGGGAACAAAACCCGAAAAAGGTAGACTGGCGGCATTTGTTCCCCCGTTTCCGAGGGGAAATCCTTGTGAAACCTCCGGAGGTGTTCCCCCATGCTGACCGACGCACAGTGCCGCAACGCCGTCTGTTCCCCCACCTCGAAGCGGGAACGTTTGTCGGACTCGGGAGGCCTGTATCTGGAGGTTGCTCCCGGGGGATCGAGGCGCTGGTTCTGGAAGTATCGGCATGAGGGCAAGGAAGGGCGTATGGCTCTGGGCAGCTACCCCTCGGTCAGCCTGACGGCAGCTCGCAAGGCTCGTGATACCGCCAGGCTGCAGAAATCGACAGGAATAAATCCTGTGCATGCCAGAAAGGTAGAACGGCTGAAGGCTTCTGCCAGTGCCGGAGATACCTTCAAAGCTGTCGCTCTGGAGTGGTACGACAAACAGAAGCCTCTATGGAGTGATTCTCATGCCGAGCGCTCATTGCGCCAGTTCGAACGTGATCTCTTTCCGTGGCTAGGGGGGCGTCGCCTCGCTGAGATTGAGCCGGTGGAACTGCTGGCAACCCTGCGCAAGGTGGAAGAGCGCGGGGCTGTAGAGACGGCTGATCGTGGATTGATGCTGGCTCGCCAGGTCTGGCGTTATGGCGTCGCGACAGGCAGGGTAGGACGGGACATCACAGGAGACCTCAAATGCGCGTTGTCTCCGTATCGCGGCAAGCACTTTGCCGCTATCACCGAACCAGTCAAGCTGGCTGAGTTGCTGCGGGCCATCCAAGCGTACAAGGGCGGGCCTATTGTGCGGGCAGCATTGCAATTGGCGCCCTTGCTTTTTCAGCGACCGGGCGAATTGCGCGGTGCGGCTTGGGCTGAAGTGGACCTCGATGCTGCCCTCTGGACGATTCCAGCTGCCCGGATGAAGCGGGGCAAAGACGGGAAGGAGAATGGGGATCCACATCTGGTGCCTCTTTCAACCCAGGCTGTGAAAGTGCTTCGAGAACTGCATCCGTTGACAGGTGACGGCGCATTGGTGTTTCCTGGCGAGCGCAGCCACAGCAGGCCTATTTCAGAGAATTCGGTGCGTACCGCACTCATTACCATGGGCTATACGCCGGAGATCCAGACATGGCATGGCTTTCGTGCCACGGCGCGGACCATGCTGGCGGAGCGATTGGATATCGACCCGCTGGTCATCGAGGCGCAACTGGCTCACGCCGTGAAGGATGCCAATGGGCGCGCTTACAACAGGACCCAGTACCTAGCCCATCGGACGAACATGATGCAGCGGTGGGCAGACTATCTGGATCGGCTGAGAGAGGGCAAAGCAGCAGGCAAGACGTCTTCCAAAACTCTTGGCAATGCAATTGCCTGATCTGCAGCTTAGCTGGACTTGGGCGCTGCGGTGGCTTGCCAAAATTCAATAGGCGGTTTCTTTCCAACTAGTGTTGAGACCTCGTCAAAGAGCTTGAGCTTGGCGGTTTGAAAGCCGTTCTACAGCGGAAGCAGAGGTCGTGCTTGCTGGGTTGATTGGCTGCAACCAGCCTTCAACAGGACTCTCGTACCGCCGAACCAGCAGCGGCATAGTCGGTCGATCTTGACAGATATATTCCCACCGACGCCAACACATCATTTGTGACCATAGCGAGAGCTGAAGCGCGTGCCACCGGCACAGCGCGCCCAAGCCCTTCACCCCGGCGTCGGCGAGTCCGCCGACGGGCTGCTCAGCCTGCACGTCTGAAACGTCCAGTCAAACGCTGCACGAACGCACAGTCAAGCCGCCAGGGCTTCGCGCCCGCAAGATCGCCGGCAGTGCGCACCCACCCGTGCCGCATGCTTCCATAAAGATAGCTTCCAGCGCTTGATACACAAGCGCTGGAAGCATTTTTCATGTCCGATCGCGGCTGGGTGGAATACCGCTCCACCCACCCATTCTTTCGCCATGAAAACCCTTGCCTTTCGGACTGCCACGCTGCTGCTGACGGCGGCGGCTTCCGTGTCTGCTGGCGCAGTCACGGTGTTCGACAACCTGACAGCTGCCACTGACCCGTGGCTCATCCAGTACAACTCCAGCTACCACACCAACCTGTGGGTGGCCAACCGCATCCCGATTGGCAGCCAGTCGCAGCGCATCACGCAGGTGAAGATGAATCTCAC
>Ga0307408_100002354_pt1 | contig 13345 bp, 10 predicted proteins | sample 322Cmetagenome_FD_202116 | JGI IMG/M metagenome (GOLD analysis project Ga0307408, IMG submission 202116) | Maize rhizosphere microbial communities from greenhouse at UC Davis, California, United States - 322HYB-C-3 | ecosystem: Host-associated > Plants > Roots > Rhizosphere > Soil | place... | reverse complement strand
GAAAAACCCAACTCCAAAAAGAGATTGAAGTTTACGCAAAAAAGATCAATGTTATCGAACAGGAAATCAACACCAGAAGCAGTTTACCGGTAACCATTTATTCTGAAGTGGTTGTTGAACTTTCAGCTGATAAAAGCGGATCGGCTGATTTCCAATTCTCATACATTACACCAAATGCGTTCTGGACACCTTACTATGATATGCGTTCGGCAGGCATTAATTCACCAATTTCCCTTGAAGCAAAGGGATTGGTTTCCCAGAATACAGGAATCGAATGGAAAAATGTAAAATTGATTCTGTCAACAAACGATCCGTACGAAAGCACGCAGGAACCTAATATTGAACCGTGGTATTTGGATTACTATTCAAGTCTTCCACGACCAACTCCAACTTACAAAAGCGCAGGAACATTCACTTATTTCGGGGAAACGATTCACGGTGAAGTACTGGACATTTCAACAGGTGAACCATTGGCTTTTGCAAAAATCACCATTGGCGGAAATGCAATGAATTTTGTGACTACTGATGCTTCCGGGAAATTCTCTTTCCAGGTTCCGAGAAATACGTACAACTTCACGATCAATTATTTGGGTTATCACCAACAAAATTTATCCATTAACTCACCTTATTATAAAGTAGCGCTTGTTCCCCAGGAAATTGCAATGGAAAGTCTGAAAGATCTGCAAAACACCTATGGCTGGGGTTATGGAGAAGGCGATGGTGCCGGGATGGACTACGATGCGGAAATTCTGGATGCCGATGAAGTAGGAAATGGAAGTCGAACACAATCGAATTACTACAAACAATCGATTAGCAAGGAAGAACTAAGAAGGATGCCAAGTAAATCGGTAGAAAAATCTCTTGCTTATACTTCGGGAGTGGTTGCAACACAAGTGGTAAAAGACCTTAGAATGGAGTTTGTAATTGATGTTCCGTTCACTATTCCTTCAGACAATGCTGACCACCGCGTTCCGATTGCAGTTTACCAAATGCCGGCAACTTACGAATACCACAGCGTTCCGAAATTCGACCAGGGCGTTTTCCTTGTTGCTCAAATTTCAGGCTGGGAAAAGCTGAACCTGCTTAGCGGAGAATCGAATATTTACTTCGATGGAACTTATATAGGGAAAAGCTATGTGGATGTGAATTCTACAAAAGACACCATCACTTTCAGCTTCGGAAAAGACAACAAGATCAAAGTTGAACGTAAAAAGAGCCAGGAAATGAGTAAAACGCGTTTGGTTGGTTCGCGTTACAAATATGAAGTAACGTGGGATTTTACTATCCGTAACAACGGTGGTGCAAATCTGCCTATCATCATCAAAGACCACTTCCCTATTTCAACGAATAACGATATCAAAGTGAAAGAAGGATCTTATGAAGGTGCTTCATACGATGAGAATACGCATATCCTGACATGGAAGTTCACTACAAAAACCGGTGAAATAAAAACATTCAAGTTCGATTACACAGTTGACTACGATAAAGGTCAGGCCGTTTATCTCGAATAATTGAACAAACTCGATACATACTTGTAACAAGACATTATCAAGAACGAAAAAAAATAAACATGTACAAATCATTAGCTATTCTATTAACTTGTTTACTTGGCTTACATGCTTTTTCGCAAGCTGAAAACCGCGAAAATGCACCGATCAAACAAGTAACTGTTTTCAAGAACGGAGCCCAGGTTCAGCATGAAAAATCAGTGAATATTTCTTCAGGAAAACAATTCATTGTATTCGAAAAGATTACCGAGTTTACCGATCCAAGTTCGCTTCAGTTGAAGTGCACGGAAAATGCAACCATCCTGAGCGTTCGCGTTCGTAAGAACTACGATGAAAGTTCAGTGAAGGAAGCAGATCTGAAATCGATGACGGCGAATAAAAAAGCACTGGAAGACAAAAAACAAGCTTTGGAAGACGAATATCACGTTTTGCTGACAGATGAAAAGCTGATCCAGGAAAACAGTCGTTTGTGGAGCAATCAAAGCGGCGTAAAAATTGCTGAACTGAAAGAAGCGGTTGCTTTCAATCATGCAAAACTGACAGAGATCGGGCAGCGAAAAACCCAACTCCAAAAAGAGATTGAAGTTTACGCAAAAAAGATCAATGTTATCGAACAGGAAATCAACACCAGAAGCAGTTTACCGGTAACCATTTATTCTGAAGTGGTTGTTGAACTTTCAGCAGATAAAAGCGGATCGGCAGATTTCCAATTCTCATACATTACACCAAATGCGTTCTGGACACCTTACTATGATATGCGTTCGGCTGGCATTAATTCTCCGATTTCCCTTGAAGCAAAGGGATTGGTTTCCCAGAATACAGGAATCGAATGGAAAAATGTAAAATTGATTCTTTCAACAAACGATCCTTACGAAAGCACGCAGGAACCTAATATTGAACCGTGGTATTTGGATTACTATTCAAGTCTTCCAAGACCAACTCCAACTTACAAAAGCGCAGGAACATTCACTTATTTCGGGGAAACGATCCATGGAGAAGTATTGGACATTTCAACAGGTGAACCATTGGCCTTTGCAAAAATCACCATTGGTGGAAATACAATGAATTTTGTGACTACTGACGCTTCCGGGAAATTCTCTTTCCAGGTTCCGAGAAATGTGAACTCATTTACGGTAGACTATTTGGGTTACAACCAACAATACCAGGCTATCAATTCTCCCTATTTCAAAATCGCGCTTATACCACAGGACATTGCGATGGAAACCATCCAGGATTTAAATACTCTATGGGCAGGTGACGCTTATAATATTACTGGTGAAGCATACGGTTCGGAACCTGCACCCGCATATTATGATTACGAAAACAATGTTAGTCTTCAAGAAGTTACTGTTTCATCAAAAAAGAACAAATTGCGAAAAGAACATACCAAATCTGAAGCTTACGGTAGCTTAGGCGGTGTAACTACCGGTTATTCTTATAATGCGGTAGCCACTCAAGTAGTAAAAGATCTTAGAATGGAATTCGTGATTGATGTTCCGTTTACTATTCCTTCAGACAATGCTGACCACCGCGTTCCGATTGCGGTTTACCAGATGCCGGCAACTTACGAATATCACAGCGTTCCAAAATTCGACCAGGGAGTTTTCCTTGTGGCACAAATCTCCGGTTGGGAAAAACTGAACCTGCTTAGCGGAGAATCGAACATCTACTTCGATGGAACTTACATCGGGAAAAGCTATGTGGATGTGAATTCTACAAAAGACACCATCACTTTCAGCTTCGGAAAAGACAACAAGATCAAAGTTGAACGCAAGAAAAGCCAGGAAATGAGCAAAACGCGTTTGGTTGGTTCACGCTATAAGTATGAAGTAACATGGGATTTTACCATCCGCAATAACGGTGGAGCAAACCTTCCTATTATTATCAAGGACCACTTCCCTATTTCAACCAACAGCGATATCAAAGTGAAAGAAGGATCTTATGAAGGTGCTTCATACGATGAGAACACACATATTCTTACATGGAAGTTCACCACAAAAACCGGTGAGATCAAAACGTTCAAGTTCGATTATACGGTTGACTACGAAAATGGTCAGGCGGTTTACCTGGAGTAAAAAGACTAAGAAATAATAACAAAAAGACCCCGACCTCGTAATGAGAATCGGGGTTTTTTGTATTAAAATTACCGGTAGAACAGATAAAAAACTGTTCGTCGTAGAACCAGTAATATGTTCAGTTTAGGCTGTTGTACAGCTTCTATATTTTCACAAAACGTTGCCGTGCAATTTCATTTTCTACTGTCAGAATCTCAATTGAGTAGGTTCCTGCGCTTAGCTTGCCTATATCAATATCCTGGTTTTCAAACTGCTTAAGTTCCAGCACCACATTTCCATTTATATCCTTCACAACAACATTGTTTGCAGGAGTTTTCACTTCCAGGCGAATCAAATTATCAGCAGGATTCGGAACTACAACAAACACATTTCCATTCAAATCATCAATTCCCAGATCAGTTGGCGGTGTAATACGGATAATGGAATGATCCCCGGTATTCGTAGCGATGTAAATTTCTTTATCCGGACCAATGGCTATATCTCTCAATCTTCCGAATTGGTTCACAAAATAGTGATCTTCGTCAACTACATCTGTGACATTCGCATCAAGTTGCATAGCAACAAGTCGCTGTCCGTTTAAGGTTGTCATCAACAAACGGTTATTCCATTCCGGGAAAGCCGCATTCTGGTAATATACCAAATCTGAAGTAGCAATGGTTGGTGTCCAGGCGTGAATGGGTTCTGTATAATTTCCAGTTGCACAAGGCGCATCTTCAAAATTTTCATCACAAAAACCATGAATCAAAGGCCAACCGTAGTTCAATCCCGATGCAAGCACTTGCAACTCGTCGTCTGTGGTCGGACCATGCTCAGAGGCAATGATCATTCCGTTCGGCAACTCACAAATTCCTTGTGAATTTCGATGCCCCATAGAATAAACATAAGAACCAGGAGTAGGATTATCAGCCGGAACCGAACCATCCATATTTATTCTCAGGTATTTTCCATTGAGTGAATTTTCGTCCTGGGCCAGGTTTGCCTGGTAGCATTCCCCGGTCGACATCAGAATGGTGTTATCCTCCATAATGTGTAAACGTGATCCATTATGGTTTTGCCAGGCCAGGATATCATCTATCAAAATATCCGGATTCACCAGGTTTGTTCCATTGAAGGTGTATTTCACCATTCGTTCTTTGAAGAAACCGTTCTGGTCTTCCGTACCGTAGGTGTACACTAAAAACACTTCTGGCGTAGAAGGAAAATCAGGATGGAGTGCCAAACCTAACAACCCGCTTTCACTTACCGCATGAACGGTTGATGTTAAATCAAGAACGACGGTTTTTACACCGGTTTCCAAGTCGATCCGGCTTACTAATCCGCCGCGTTCAGTAACCCACAAATAATCCACACCCTCAACTTTTATTTCCCATGGCACGTTCACATCCGAATTCAATGTGTCGATGTACACCGTCGTATTTCCGATCAGTTGTGCAGTTTGTGAAAAGGCCGCACTACCAAGCGAAAACGACGCAATAAAAAGTAATCTTCTGAACTTCATAACCTAAATTTTAGCGTCAAAACTGACATTATCCGTTCAAGTTAAGCAAATTAGAACTGCCAGCAAAAGAATTGTCACTTGTTAACTTAGCTTCACAATTTCATCCCAGAACGAAGGAAAACTTTTTGAAACGGCTTCTGAATCTTCTATTTCTACCTCACTTTCTGCAATGGTTCCGGCTATGGCCAAACACATAGCAATGCGGTGGTCGTGGTGAGATTTTACACTTCCCCCCTTGATCTTTCCTGTTCCATGAATGATCATCAAATCGTCTTCCAGTTCGATCTTCACCCCCAGTTTACCGAACTCTTCCTGTAAGGTAAGTGCCCGGTTACTTTCTTTATGCGTTAAACGATTGGCTCCTGAAATCCGCGTTTCTCCGTTAATACTTGCAGCCAAAGTTACCAGCGCCGGAAACAGGTCCGGACATTGAGCAGCATCGAATTCAAAAGGTTTGCGGTTCGAACCGTCGATCTTAAGCGTTCCATCCAGATGCTGGATCTTACATCCTGCTGACAACAAGGCATCCAATAACATTTTATCGGCTTGCAGACTCGACATGCTCAAGCCCTTCAATTGAACATCATGCCCAATTGCAGACGCAACGAGAAAATAACTTGCGGAACTCCAATCGGCTTCAACAGTATATTTTGAAGCAATGTACTTTTGATTGCATGCAATTTTGAATGTATTTTGAGGTAAACGCTCTATCTTGATTCCAAATGCCTTTAGCGTTGACAAAGTCATTTGAACATAAGGAAGAGAAGTCAAATTTTCTGCAAGCAATACGGAATCTTGTTTAGCAAAAGGAAGTGCCATCAGGCATCCTGAAATAAACTGTGAACTCAAAGAACCGTCAACGACACCTTTTCCACCTTTTATCGGCCCTTTTACGGTAATCGGAACTTTTCCATTGTTTGTTACGACCGAAGCCCCAAACTGAGGCAATACTTCTTCAAAGAAATCCATTGGCCGGGTTAACAATGAACCCGTTCCGTTAATGGTGATTTCCTGGTCAAAACTTGAACAAACAGCCGAAAGGAGACGTATTCCCAAGCCAGACTCACCTGCAGAAATAGTTACTGGGACTATTGGCTTGATTCCACCTTCAATTAGTGTAACATCATCCTTTTCCGACACTTTTGCACCAAGCAGTTGAATGGCTTTTTTCATTGCCAGTTCGTCGTCACTTGTTCCCACATTCACTAATTCCGATTTTCCGTTCGCCAGCGCTGCGGATAGTAATGCTCGTTGCCCATCACTTTTAGAAGAAGGAATGCGGATTGTGCCTTTCAGTTTCTGTGGACCAATTTTCTTTTTCATTTCTGTTACGCTATGTTGTAAAGTTCGCATAAATAAAAAATCCCGCTCTTTCGAAGCAGGATTTAGTATATAATCTTTTCGCTTCGAATCAAGTTCGATTAAACCAATATGCCGCGAAAAAATATGTTCTTGTCAATTTCATTGCTGCAAATATACAGGTTATTATTTTAACGAAAACAGCTTTAAATTTTATTTTTATCACAAAAAGTTTTGCGTTTATAGAATTTTACTTTAGTTTCGCTCCGTGAATATGAAACATAACATGTCTAAAACTTGGTGGCAGCGCACATTGTGTGACTGACGCTTTTTGATATTCATAAACCCGAACTTTTTAAGCGATTTGTCACAAAGGCAAATCGCTTTTTTTATGTCCAAAAATGAGAATAGAAACTAAAATAACATCCTTCAAAGCTGATCTGTACACACCGCTCAGCATTTTTCTTCGGATCCGTAACAAATTCCGGAAGCCTATGCTTTTGGAAGGAAACGATTACCATTCCCGGTCAGAAAGCTCTTCAATAATAGGGTTCGATCCGCTAGTGGAAATTGTGGTCAATCCTAATATGATCACCATATTAACAAACGGTTTGAACGAAACGATTGAGTTTTCTGCCTCAGATAATTTCGACGAACTGTTATCCGGAAGCATACAGCGATTTCGTCCTGAAAATGAGCAGAAAAACGTTGGATTCTTCAGCTATTTCGGTTTTGAGTTTTCGCATTTGAAGGAAAACCATTTCAAAACCGATGATTCGGAACAAAAATTGCCTTTGGCTCATCTGATTCTTTACAAGTACCAGATCATCCTCGATCATTTTCATGATACAGGCGAATTTATCGTTAATCGGGATTCCGATTCAGCTGAAGTGAATTTTGAACTGGAGGAGATCCTTCGTCTTCAGCCGAATTCCGTTTTACCTTTTGAAATAATCGGTCAGGAACAAAGCTCTATCACAGACGGCCAATTCCTGAATCTCGTGAAGACTGCAAACAGCCATATTTTACGAGGCGATGTTTTTCAGCTGGTGTTTTCAAGGGAATTCAGCGTTCCGTATTTTGGTGACGATTTCCAGGTTTACCGCGAGCTTAGAACGCTCAATCCGTCACCTTACCTTTTTTACGCAGATTTTGAAACGCATCGCATTTTGGGATCATCTCCTGAAAAACAACTTCAGATCCGGAACGGAATTGCAGAGATCAATCCAATCGCAGGAACAGTTCGAAAAAGTGGAGATGAAACCATAGACAAGTTAGAAATTGAGCATTTGGTTACAGACGACAAAGAAAATGCCGAACACACTATGCTTGTGGACCTGGCACGAAATGATCTTAGCAAGTATTGCAGCAATGTTCGAGTGACAAGTTACAAGGAAGTTCAACATTTCTCGCATGTGATTCACCTGGTTTCAAAAGTAATAGGAGAACAATCCGGAGAACCTTCACTTTCGGTTTTCAGCGGAACGTTTCCAGCAGGAACACTTTCCGGAACACCAAAACCAAAAGCATTGGAACTCATTGAGAAGTACGAAACCGGGAAACGGGATTATTACGGCGGAGCAATCGGGTTCATCAACTTTAACGGAGATGTAAATCTTGCCATTATCATCCGGAGCATTTATAGCCGGAATAACTTGTTGAGTTACCGCGCCGGAGCTGGAATTGTACTCGATTCCATACCTGAAAACGAATTGCAGGAAGTAGAAAACAAACTCGGCGCAGTTCGGATGGCTATTCAAAAAGCAAATACGACTGTTCATCAACCCAAAACTGTTTAGTATGAAGATTGGAATCATAGATAATTTCGATTCATTCGTTTATAACCTGGTTCGCTACGTTCGTGAAGAGCGGGTTGAAATTGTTCTTAGCCGAAACAACCAGGTTGATTTTTCGGAACTGGACTCTTGTGACGCCATCCTACTTTCTCCCGGACCGGGGATTCCATCCGAGGCAGGGCAATTGATCGAAGTTATTTCAAGGTATAAGGCAAGTAAACCCATTCTTGGTGTTTGTCTGGGGCACCAGGCATTAGGTGAATATTTCGGTGGAACGTTGAAGCAATGCAAGAAACCGCTGCATGGAAAAACTTCGAAAATGACTGTAGTGGAAAACGAATGCCTGTTTTCGGGACTGAGGAATGAAATTGAAATCGGCAGATACCATAGCTGGGAAGTTGATTTGACTGATTCTCCGGAATTGGCTATTACCGGCGTTTCGGATGAAAGTATAATGGCGTTCCGGCACAGAACACTTCCCATTCACGGAGTTCAATTTCACCCAGAATCCATATTAACTCCGGACGGACGAGCAATTATCCGAAACTGGTTAAACACAATTAAATGAGCACGAAAATGTACATCGAAAAAATTCTCAATCGTGGCTCTCTTTCCGGGGAGGAAGCGAAAAACTGCATGCTTTCCATTGCAAACGGCGAATTGAACAGCTCGCAAACTGTTGCTTTGATGACTGCAATGCAATTTCGCGGATTGGAGTTGGAAGAGTTGAAAGGATTCCGTTCTGCTTTAATGGAGCTCGCAATTCCGGTAAACCTGGGGTTTGAAAATGCAATTGACGTTTGTGGAACAGGTGGTGACGGAAAAAATACCTTCAATATTTCTACAACCACAGCTTTTGTGCTTGCTTCAATGGGTTACAAAGTGGTGAAACATGGAAACTACGGTGTCAGTTCACTTTGCGGTTCTTCTAACGTTTTGGAACACCTTGGCATCCAATTCAGTTCGGATTCCCGTGTTTTACAAAGACAACTCGACAAAACAAACCTTTGTTTTCTGCACGCTCCGTTGTTTCATCCTGCATTGAAAGTTGTTGCTCCACTCAGAAAACAGCTGGGGATAAGTACATTTTTCAACGGTTTGGGACCATTGGTCAATCCTGCTAATCCAACTCACCAGCTTACAGGAACGTATAACCTCGAACTGGCGAAATTGTACCAGCACGTACTTCAAAAAGAAAGAAAAGATTTCACAGTAATTCACGGAATAGAAGGCTTTGATGAATTGACCTTTATTGGTGCAACCCGGATCCTTGGAAAAATGAAGGATGAAGTTATTCCAGGTGAAAGTACGAACCGGGGAATTCTTTTAGCTGATTTGAGCGGTGGCCAAACAGTTGCAGAAAGCGCAAAAATTCTTACCGATTTGCTGGAAGGAAAAGGTACAAATTCACAGAACCAGGTTTTGGCAGGAAATACAGCTCTTGCCCTTCAAACCTTTCATCCGAAAGAATCATTTCAGAATGCTTTTGATGAAGCTTACCAATTCATTCTTTCCGGAAAAGCAAAACAATCATTTACACAACTGCTCTCATGAAAACAATTTTAGACGAAATAGTAGAAAACAAACGCCTGGAAGTGGAACAATTGAAAAAAGAAAGGTCAATTAACCATTTCATTTCCTCCCCGCTTTTCAATCGAATAAAGCGATCACTGGTTCAGTCAATAACTAAATCAGATTTCGGGATTATCGCAGAAATCAAACGAAAATCACCAAGTGGCGGAGAAATTCTTCCCGAACTGAGCCCTGTAGAACAAGCATTGTATTACCAGGAACACAGCGCAAGTGCCATTTCAGTTCTTACGGATTTCGATTATTTCGGAGGAACAATGAAAGACCTCATCCAGGTTTCGAACAATGTGGAAATCCCGGTTCTCCGCAAAGAATTTATCATAGACGAAATTCAATTGTACGAAGCTAAAGCCGGTGGTGCAGATGCCGTGCTATTGATTGCAATGATTCTCACGAAAGAGGAGATCATTGAACTCACCAACAAAGCTCATGAACTGAACCTGGAAGTTCTTTTGGAAGTACATGATCCGGAAGAGGAGACGAAAATTTATGACCAGGTAGATTTGATTGCCGTCAACAACAGGAATCTTGCAAAACAGGAAACTGATCTGAAACATTCGTTTGACTGGATAACCCAACTACCAAAACATCTTCCGCTAATCTCTGCATCCGGTATTTCAACCGGTGAACAAATCAGCGCATTACGAAATATTGGGTATTCCGGTGCCTTGGTGGGCGAAAGCATTCTAAGAAACCGGAACCTGGAAAAATTAACATTAAGCTTCTTGTCATGATCATTAAAGTTTGCGGTTTAAGCGATAACCAATCGGGTAGAACAATTGCACAGCAAAAAGAGGTTTCTTTCCTGGGATTCATCTTCTACGAAAAATCACCCCGGTTTACTTCCACAACAGTAAACACTTCGAAAAAGAAGATCGGTGTTTTCGTGAACGAAGAACTTCCGATTATTCTGAATCTGGTGAAAACACATCAACTTTCAGGAATTCAGCTGCATGGAAACGAACCTCCTGAATTTGTTTCTCAATTGCCATCAGATCTGTTAAAGATCAAAGCCTTCGGTATTTCAAACGTAGCTGACCTCGAAAAAACTGCGGAATACGACGGATTGGTCGATTATTTTCTTTTCGACACAAAATCAAACGAATTCGGAGGAAGCGGAAAAACATTCGACTGGAAGATTCTTGAAGATTATCACGGAAATACTCCATTCATTTTAAGTGGGGGAATCGGTTTGGAAACAGCACATCTTCTTGATTCGTTTCAACATCCGAAGCTCGTTGGTTTCGATCTCAATTCCCGCTTCGAGCGTTCGCCGAAAGACAAGAACGTGACACAAATACAACAATTTATAAGAGCAGTACTATGACAAACTCAATACTAATTCCCGATGAACTGGGATTTTACGGAGATTTTGGAGGAGCATACATTCCCGAATTATTGCGCCCGGCTGTGGATGAACTGAACAAGGCTTACCACGAAATCTGTTTCACTACGGAATTCATTTCTGAATACAAAGCCTTGTTGAAGGATTTCGTCGGCAGGCCTACACCATTATATTATGCTCAGCGTCTTTCCAAAAAATACGGTTTTCATATCTACCTGAAACGTGAAGATCTTTGTCACACAGGTGCGCATAAAGTGAATAATACCATTGGACAAATTTTACTCGCCAAAAAAATGGGGAAAACGGATATTATTGCTGAAACCGGTGCCGGACAACATGGTGTAGCAACAGCAACCGTTTGTGCACTCATGGGCTTGAACTGCATTGTTTACATGGGTGAAAAGGACATTGCCCGTCAGGCGCCCAATGTACAACGAATGAAAATGCTTGGCGCCGAAGTTCGTCCGGCAACTTCCGGGAGTAAAACGTTAAAAGACGCAACCAACGAAGCTATCCGGCATTGGATCAATTTCCCGAATTCCTATTATTTGATCGGAAGCGTGGTCGGGCCTCATCCCTATCCTCTTCTGGTAGCACGTTTTCAATCCATCATTTCAGAGGAAATCAGTTTCCAACTCCAGGAGAAAACCGGAAAGAATAATCCCGACACGGTAATTGCGTGCGTCGGAGGCGGAAGTAATGCTGCAGGAGCATTTTATCATTTTTATGACCAGGAAAATGTAGAGTTGATTGCCGTGGAAGCTGCCGGTGAAGGTATTCATTCAGGAAAAACTGCAGCTACAAGTATTTTGGGAACTCCGGGAATCCTTCATGGAAGTTTGACGCTGTTAATGCAGGACAAGGACGGACAAGTTACCGAACCGCATTCGATTTCCGCCGGTTTGGATTACCCGGGAATTGGCCCGTTGCATGCACATACCTTTAAAACAGGAAGAACAAAAGTGATTACCATTGAAGATCATGAAGCACTAGAGGCCGCACTGTTGCTTTCCAGAGCCGAAGGCATCATTCCTGCATTGGAAAGTGCGCATGCAATTGCAGCCTTAAACTATTGTCAATTCCCGAAAGAACACGTCGTAGTATTGAATTTATCTGGTCGTGGCGATAAAGACATGAACACTTACCAGGAAGCATTTAAAGAATTGTAAGATGAATCCATTCAAAAAAGAACAGAAACAAACCAGCATTTTCATCACAGCCGGATTTCCGGAATTGAATTCACTGGAATCGCAAATTGAATTACTACAAGAGCAAACAGTAGATTTTATTGAAATCGGGATTCCTTTCTCTGATCCCTTAGCCGACGGGCCAACCATTCAACATTCCAGCGCCGTAGCCATTTCCAATGGAATGTCGATCGAAAAATTGTTCCGGCAACTGCGGGCAATTAAAACAACGATTAGGGTTCCGTTGGTGTTGATGGGTTACCTGAACCCTGTGATGCAATTCGGTTTTGAAAATTTCCTTAAAATATGCGATGAACTGGAAATAAAAGGCTTAATCCTTCCTGACCTGTCTTTTGAATTGTACGAAAATCGTTACAAGAGTTGTTTTGAAAAACATGAGGTGCAACTTTGCTTTTTAGTTACCCCTCAAACAGAGAACGAGCGCATTGCCCTGATTGCAGAACAGTGTAAAAACAGTTTTGTTTACCTGGTAAGTCAAAATAGTATTACCGGAAATACGTTTGAGTTAAATTCAAAATTGCAGGATAGATACACGGAGATAAAACAGATTTGCGGTGAGACACCATTATTTCTGGGTTTCGGAATTGATTCTTCAGCTAAACGCAAAATGGCTTTTGAATCATGCGATGGAGTAATTATCGGGACAGCTTTTCTAAAAGCGGTTGAAAATGAAACTGCAGGTAGATTTCTTGAGGAAATCTTAAATTAAGGCCTTTCTCAAACTCATGAATGGCTAAATTTGCAATATGTCTACAAGCGCAGGTTCAATACAAAAAACAGCATATCCGATATTATTTGCCATTGCTTTTGGCCATTTGCTGAATGACCTGATCCAAGGAATTTTACAACCCATGTTTCCGATGATCAAAGAAACACAGCACCTGGATTATTCGCAGATCGGTTTGATCATGTTCGCTTTTCAGATAACGTCTTCATTATTCCAGCCTGTGGTTGGAAGCATTACCGATAAATATCCCCAACCCTATTCTTTCAGTTTCGGGATGTTCTTTGCCATTGGGGGAGTGA
>Ga0307408_100002352_pt1 | contig 13353 bp, 4 predicted proteins | sample 322Cmetagenome_FD_202116 | JGI IMG/M metagenome (GOLD analysis project Ga0307408, IMG submission 202116) | Maize rhizosphere microbial communities from greenhouse at UC Davis, California, United States - 322HYB-C-3 | ecosystem: Host-associated > Plants > Roots > Rhizosphere > Soil | place: USA... | reverse complement strand
TCCGCCACCAATCCCTATGGTCGCAGCAAATTGATTGTTGAGGAGATATTGACCGATATTGCCAAGGCACCCAACAGCCAATGGAATATCTCCCTGCTGCGCTACTTCAACCCGGTCGGTGCGCATGAAAGCGGCCTGATCGGCGAAGACCCCGCCGGAATCCCCAATAATTTGCTGCCTTATGTGGCGCAGGTGGCGATTGGCAAGCTCAAAGAATTGAGTGTGTTTGGCGATGACTACCCCACGGTGGATGGCACGGGTGTGCGCGATTACATTCATGTGGTGGACCTTGCCCTCGGCCATGTCGCGGCGCTTAAAAAATTGGATCGCGCGGGCAAGGGCTGTCGTGCCTACAACCTGGGCACCGGCACTGGTTATTCGGTCTTACAGATGATTAAGGCGTTTGAGCAGGCGAGTGGCCGCCCGGTGCCCTACAAAATTGTGCCGCGCCGCGCGGGGGATATCGCCAGCTGCTACGCTGACCCCATCAAGGCCAAAGCCGAGTTGGGTTGGACGGCAAAATACGACTTGGCGCGCATGATGACAGATGCATGGCGCTGGCAGTCGCAAAATCCCAATGGCTACAACAACTGACCGTTCTTGTTAGCCGCGTTATCCGAACAGCCGATGGAAGCGATTTCATCGGCTGTTTTCTTTTGGGTTCATCTGACGGCGCACCCGGTTTTAGTGTGACCTGTTTTGCACAAAACCCTCTCACTTTTCACCGCTGTAAGTGAGATGCCCCATCTTTAAACAGTTCTCCAAAAGTGAGAAGAGAAAGTCCCGCTGATAGGTGAAGCTTAGGGGTGTGTTAGTCCATCAACACATCACCATAATTCCAATAACAAGTGTGGCGCGATAGTCGTTGCTTTCCCAAAGTCGCGCTTAACGGTAAGTCAATACAATCAGCTAATTCCCTTGTCCGGTCAGCGCATTCAATAACGATAAGATCTCGTCAGAGGCGTGAATGCCAGTGGCTGGAAAGGAACCAGTGGAGACAATTATGCAAACCATCACCCTGGGCAGGATGCTATTCCTGCTCTGCTCGCTGTTTATGAGTCACAATCTTTTTGCCCAAACCAATCTCGCGCTGAATAAAACGGCTACCGCCAGCACATCGCTCACCTCCGCGCTTAATGCGGTGGATGGCAATGGCGGTACCCGCTGGGAATCGGCCCATGGCATTAGTCCGTCCTGGTTGAGTGTGGACCTCGGCGCCAGCTATAGCCTGTCTTCCGTGGTGATTGATTGGGAGGCGGCCAATGCCGCCAACTATGAGGTGCAAGGCTCAACCAATGGCACCAGTTGGAATACCATCGCCAGCCGTACCGGCGGTACCTTTGGTACACGCACCGATACAGTTGCGGCCAGTGGTAGCTATCGCTATGTGCGTATTAACTGTACCCAGCGCAGTGCGGGTAATAACTGGGGCTATTCGATCTGGGAGCTGAAAGTGTATGGCGCAGTACCGGCGAGCAGTACTGCTGCCAGTATTCCAGCCAGCCTGAATCTCGCGATAGGCGCAGTGGCGGCTGCCAGCAGCCAGCAGCAACTCGCTGCCCTGGCGATAGATAACAACCCCGGTACCCGTTGGGAGTCAGCCCACGCCGTTGACCCCACTTGGATCAGCCTGGACTTTGGCTCAGCCAAGTCCTTGGGGTCAGTGGTGATTGATTGGGAGGCCGCCAATGCCGCCAATTATCAGGTGCAAGGCTCGAATAACAATGCGACCTGGATCGACTTGGCGAGCCGCACCGGCGGTACCTTTGGTGCGCGCACCGATACGCTGGCGGTAACCGGCTCCTATCGTTATTTACGTGTTTATGGTACGGCGCGCAGTGCAGGCAACCAATGGGGCTATTCGATTTTTGAACTGAAAGTCTATGGCTCTGGCGGTACAGGTAGCAGCGTTCCCAGTAGTATTGCCAGCAGCATCGCCCCGAGCAGCATTCCTGCTTCATCTTCCAGCCGTTCATCCACCCCGGCAGTGCCTTCATCCAGCAGTGTGGCGACCAGCATTCCCGCCAACGTGAACTACAAGCCGCTGTTCCCCACCCAATTTGCGCAAGAGGTATCGCGCAACTGGCGCATTGAGCCGGACGGCACCATTGTCACTTTCGGCAGTGGGCGTGCCCGTTCGCGCCACGAAGCGGAAAGCATCTTCTACACCTTCCCGGCGTTTTACCACGAGCACCGCACTTTCAAGTTTGAAGTGCACGATCACACCCCGAAAGGTGAATCGCGCGTAGAGATTTTCTACGAGCCTGAATACGCTAACTTCAACGATATTGGCTGTCGCAAGAGTTTGTTTAACCCTTATCGCTCCTACTTTGGCGATAACGGCGGCTTCACCCGTATTGCGACTGCGGATCCGGCGACCGGCAAGGGCGAGCGCTGGCGCTGTGTGGGCACCCGTTTTGTACCGGGAGAGCGCGAAGGCCAAACGACGCTGCGCACAGGCGAGTTCTACGATTTTGAGTTCCAGCAATGGCTTGGCTTTACCGAGACCGACCCTAAAGTCAGCGCCCAACGCGTGTATTACACCGATACCTTCCGCATCAAGCTGGGCAGCCCGGGTTTGTATATCGTCAATAACGATGAGTTGAATGCGAAATTGTCTGCCGGTGGCGCCGCTACTGCACCGCCAGTGCGCGCCTTTAAAGGCATTGCGCAAGCGGATGTGATCAGTACTTCCGGTGTGTTGGTGGATTCCAGTAGCCAGGGCTATATGCCGGTTCGTTCGCCACAGGGTATCGCCAAGGGCTACCAAAAGCCGTCTTATCTGGTGACCAATCCGGCCAACAATGCGACAGTCACTTATCGCGAAGGCACCCAGGTCTTCACTGATCCGGTACTGGAATATGCGCCTACCGCAGCGAGCCCGTTTATTGTGGATCGCCATGATTACCTCTGGACATCCTTCTTCCGCGAAGCCCTGAATACCCGCTGGGAAACCCATAACGGCTTCTTGAACGGCCGTCGTATTTTCCACACGGATTTTGTCGATGGTAAACACTTTGAGCCGGGCAACCCCGCTTTCCCCGAGTTGGCAAACCTGTCTACCGGCCTGACCATCAATAATTCCTGCGTGGGTTGTCATACCAATAACGGCCGCGGATTGGCGCCAGTTGCTGGCCAGCTGCCCAATACCATGGCGGTAAAAGTCAGCTCCGGTAGTACCGATGCCCAGGGGAATGCGCTGCCACACGCCTATTTCGGCAAGGTTTTACAGCCGCAATCGCGCAATGGCGGAGTTCCGGCAGAGGCGACGACCAGCTTGACCTACAGCACCATCAACGGCACTTTTAACGATGGCACTGCCTATCAGTTGCAATCGCCCAACTACTCGGTGCAAGTGTTGGATCAGGCCGGCGGCGCAGTGAATTTCTTCTCGCCGCGCATGGCGCAAACTATCGTCGGCCTCGGCTTGCTGGAAGCCGTACCTGAAGCGACTTTATTGCAACGCCATGACCCGAACGACAGTAACGGCGATGGTATTTCCGGCCGCGCGGTACAAGTGACCGATGCCAAAACCGGCGACCAGCGTATCGGCCGTTTTGGCTGGAAAGCGAATATCGCCACCCTTAAGCAGTTCACCGCAGACGCGTTGCATGAAGATATAGGTGTAAGCACCAGCATGTTCCAAGGGCCAGCTTGTGGTGCTAACCAAACCGCTTGCCGCAATGCAGGGCCTGCGGGCATTGAGTTGAGCGATGCGCGCGTCAATCTGGTTGCTGTGTATATGCAAGCATTGGGTGCACCAGCGCGTCGCCCCGAGACGGTCAATAACGCCGATGTGATGCGCGGTGAGCAAGTGTTTGCCAATCTCGGCTGCGGCGGTTGTCATACCCCGAGCATGACGACTGATTACGGCCATCCGTTGGCTGAGTTGCGCGGCCAAACCATCAAGCCTTACACCGATTTGTTGGTGCACGATATGGGCGACGGCCTGGCAGATCGCCTGACCGGCAATGCCGCGCTAAACCGCGAGTGGCGCACGTCCGCACTCTGGGGGCTGGGTTTGACTGAAGCCGTCAATGGCCACACCCGTTTGTTGCACGATGGCCGCGCACGCACTATCAACGAAGCGATTTTGTGGCACGGCGGCGAAGCGAGTGCGAGCCAATCCGCCTACAAAGCGGCGACGGCAGCACAGCGCAATGATTTGATCAAGTTCCTCGAATCGCTGTAATTGACTCGCGGCGATTAGTTGGCCGTAACAAAGAACCCGCCGCTGTGGCGGGTTTTTTGTATCCCTCAAAAATGTTTGCGCATCGCCTATGACCGGCTTTGCCTTGCCCTCCATCTCTCTCTTGAATAGAAGCCTTAATTGCAAAAGTGGCTGTGGGCTCTTTACGCACATCCAATTGTATGACAATATTCGGTGATAGTAATATTGTATGACATATGAATCATGCAGATACTTAACCCGGTATAGATGTTTCTTCATTGAAGTCCAGGGTCATCACCGGGAATTATAAATAAGTAATAACTACACGAGAGAAGGTCAAAAACATGAAGCTAACAAGCCTTACGCTTGTCATTGGCAGTCTGCTGTTATTGGGCGGCTGCGGTGGCGGTAGCGACAACAACTCCTCAACCAAACCAGTTCCTGCATCTCCTGAACCTGTTTATTTCAAGCCTACGCTGGCAAGCGGAATCCCGCTGGCACAAGACGGCTCGGTCAATTGGTTGGATATAGGTGTACACGATCCATCGGTGGTCAAAGCCGGTAGCGATTACTACATTTTTGGTTCGCATCTTGCCGCTGCCAAATCGACTGATTTGATTAACTGGGAATATATTTCGGTGCTGTCGGCCAACGATAAGGTCGATGAAAGCCCACTGTTTAACACCTATTCATCTGAAATTTCAGAAGGCATCGCTTGGAGCGATGGCTTTAAAGGCAACTGGGCGGCTGATGTCATTAAAGCGCCCAATGGCAAATACTGGTTCTACTACAACCACTGCGCCCAAGTAGAGGCAGACAATGGCGGCTGCTGGAATCGTTCCTATTTGGGTTTGGCGGAAGCGGATTCGGTCGCGGGTCCTTACGTTGATAAAGGTGTATTCCTGCGCAGCGGTTACCGCACTGCCGGTGAATTCACCAGCTTCCCGCTCGATAACGGCCAAACCAGTTGGAACGGCGCGGTAGACCCCAATGCAATTGACCCCGCTGCTTTTTACGATAAAGACAACAAATTGTGGATGGTTTACGGCTCCTATTCCGGTGGTATCTTTGTGCTGGCAATGGATGAAACTACCGGTAAGCCAGAAGCTGGCCAAGGCTACGGCACGCGTCTGTTGGGCGGCGATTTCCGCGCGATTGAAGGCGCCTATGTGATCTACAGCCCGGTTGCTGATTACTATTACTTGTTCTATTCAGTGGCGGGTTTTGCCGCTAACGATGGCTACAACATCCGCATCGCCCGCTCCAAAACACCTAAAGGGCCTTATCTTGACCCGGCGGGCAACAATGTTGCCACTGCGTCCGGTTTGGAAATTGGTGGCAAATTATTGGGCGGATTTGAATTCACCCAAGCATTGGGTGAGCCAGGCGCTTCATGGGGTTATCAATCACCCGGCCACAACTCGGCCTATTACGATGAAGCCACAAAGCGCCATCTGTTGGTAACCCATACCCGCTTCCCTGCGTCATCGACTGCATACCCCGGCAACATCGAAGCCCACGCGGTGCGCACCCATGAAATGTTTGTGAGCAAGGACGGTTGGTTGGTGGTATCGCCCCAGCGTTACGTGCCGCTCAATGGCAATAATCTGGTCGATCTCGCGCAAGTACCCGGTCACTATAAATTTGTGAACCAGGGTAAAGCGGTTAATAAAACCGCGATTAAATCCGGCTACATCACCTTGCGTGAAGACCGCACCGTGACTGGAAGTGAAAAAGGTTCCTGGATGTCGCAGGGCGATGATTCCATCAAACTGGTTTTGGATTCCGGCACCTACTTTGGTGTGATCAAGTGGCAGTGGGATAACGGTAGCAAAGAGTTGGTTCCGGTATTTACGGCAATGGCAAAAGATGGTGCTTCAGTATTTGGCACCCGCACCGATTCCATCGCGGCAACAACTGCTGCCTTGAATAGCGTAAAAGATGCACTGAATATCAAAACCGAATTGACGATTGCCGATGAAGGTTATTCGCTGCCAACGATTGGCAAAAGCGGCACTGCGATTAGTTGGGTGAGCAGCAATGAATACTTTATCGACTCCATGGGCAATGTATTTATTCCCACATCTGACCTCGGCGATAAAACGGTAACCCTCACCGCAAATCTTTCATTAAATGGCCAGACCACAACAAAAACATTTTCAGTGCATTTAACCGCGCGCCCCGCATTTAAAAATGCGGTTGCGCACTACGGATTTGAAAATGCATTGACCGATGCGATGGGTAATTATGCAGTGGCAAAAACCACTGACAATAATTTGTTTAATGTCGATGCAACCACACCAACTTTTGCTGCCGGTTACAGCGGTCAGGCTTACGATTTTAATGGTGCTAACGGCGTGCGTTTGCCGGACAACATTATTAAATCCAATGCCTACACGGTTTCCTTCTGGATGAAACCTGAATCACTCACTACTCACACACCTGCATTTTTTGCTGCAAGTGATTTTGATCATTGGATCAGTTTTATTCCGGGCAACGCCTGGTTTACCTCGACCTCATTGATCTGGAGTAATTTCCTCGGCAACTGGAATCAGGTTGTACACACTGCAACAGCGCCATTAAATCAATGGCAACATGTGGCGATCACTTACGCTGACACCACAATGAAGTTATACATTGACGGTAACCTGGTCGGTTCAATGCCGCGCGATGATATTTTCAGCGCGAGTGGCGGACAGTTTGCACTGGGTGTTAACTTCGGTTGGGATCTGCCTTTTGTCGGCCAAATCGATGAATTAATTGTGTACGACTACGCCTTGAGTAATTTGGATATCAAGGGTGCAGCGATTAACAATCTCACCAATCCCGCACAATTTGCCGGTTTTGTAAAAGAGGCATTGGAACTGGGCGATATGTCCGCTGTGCGTGAAAATTTTGAATTAATTCGCGTCGGCCCATTTGTGTCTGGCATTAGTTGGACCTCCAGCAATGAAAATTATTTGAAGCCTACCAACGGTATCGCGGTCGTTAAACAACCGACGGCCGACGAAGGCGACAAAACCGTCACTTTAACTGCGCACATTAATTACCAGGGTTTTACCGACACCAAAGAATTTACCGTCACCGTTAAATCCCTGGCACCAGCGGAATACAGTTTTGATGGCGATTTAACCGCGAAAAATGCAGTTGCAGCGGCAGGCACAGTCACCGGCAACTTTATGCATAACACTGGCGGTGCAGTGAGCTACGTGCAAGGCGTTAAAGGTTCGGCAGTCAATCTGGATGGCACATCCGGTGTGCGTCTGCCCGACAATTTAATCACCACCGCTAGCTACAGTATTTCGCTCTGGTTAAAACCCACTGCGTTTACCAATTACACCACCGCATTTTTTGGTGGCGCTAACGCAAACTACTGGCTGAGTTTGGTTCCTTCCATGAACGGCACGGAAAAAACCCGTGTTTGGGCGAACGGCCCGGCGTTCTACGACAACGCGGAATTAAGCAGCCGCATCCCCGCCAATCAATGGACACATTTGGTGGTGATGGTGGATGGTGAAAATAACAATACCATCAAAATTTTTGTGAATGGTGTGCAGCAACTTGAATCCACGGGCTTCCCGCGCGTGATGACAGTGGCGGGTGATACCAATGAATTTGCACTGGGTGTGAACTATTGGGATACACCCTTCAACGGCGCTATCGATGAACTCAAAGTGTTCACCGGCACCATCAGCAATGAACGCATTAACTCACTGTATCAAGAAGGTTCCACTGCCCAGTAATGCGCAGTTGCGAGGGAGGAAATTGTTCTCCCTCGGCTTGAATTCTTTTTGATGGAGTTAATGGATAAAACATTAACTCAAAATTTACCAAAAATTTTGGAGTTTATTATGTATAAGAAATCAGCCTTGGTCAGCGCTGTGCTGGCCGCAATCATGGCGCAAATCGCCAGCGCACAAGAAGCACAAAACTCACAACCTGTAGCCGATGAACAAGTAGAAGAAGTTGTCGTGCAGGGTATCCGCAGCAGTTTAACCAAAGCATTGGATATCAAACGTAACAGCACGCAAATTATCGATTCCATTGTTGCCGAAGACATCGGCAAGTTTCCCGATAATAACGTCGTTGAAGCATTGCAGCGTGTTACCGGTGTGCAAACTACCAACCGTGGCGCGGGTGAAGTGTCGGCAGTGTCAATTCGCGGTTTAACCGATGTGCACACCACCGTAAACGGCCGCGATGTATTTACCGGTGCCGGCCGCGCGGTTGCGCTGCAAGATATTCCTGCGAGTTTGTTAGCCAATGTGAATGTCTACAAAACCCGCTCGGCCGATCAGGTGGAGCGCGGTATTGCCGGATCGATTGATGTAAAAACCCATCGCCCGTTTAATTTTGATGGTGCGAAAATGGTAGTGGCTGCGCGCGGTATTTACGCTGATCAGCCCGATAAAATTGATCCCAATATCAGTGCGTTATTTAGCAATCGCTGGGAATTGGAAAGCGGTGGCGAATTCGGTGCATTGGTGAATGTGTCGTTTGCAGAAACTAATTATCGCGATGAGACTATGACGGCGGGTGCCGTGTTTCCTTTCTTTAGTGCCAACCCGCACTTGAGTTATGCGCCTTACCAAATGATTCCCAACTCGCACAACAACACACCTGTGTGGCAAGCCGGTTTGGAAAATGGCCTTCCCTCTGCTGCTAGTTCTACAGTGACATTGGATGGTGCTGACTACGATTATTTATTAATGCGCGATGCGGTGTTTGGTACATCTTTCACCGGTAATCGCGAGCGTCCCGCGGCCAGTATTTCTTTGCAGTGGGCACCGAATGACGAGTTGGAAGTGACTGCAGAAGGTTTTTATACTGGCTACAGAAATACATCGCAAAACGCCATGTGGTTTACCAACACGCTTGAACACCAAAACGGCAACATAAATATCCCGCTCGTTTATGAAGGCACGAATGTTGTAAAAGAGCATCAGGGTTATTCTAACGGCGGGTTCCAAAGTGGTGATTACGCTACTGGCAAAACTGACAGCTATTTATATGCACTCGGCGCCAAGTGGACACCAAGTGACAATGTGACGGTTAATTCTGAAATTGTTTATCAAGACAGTAAATTTACCTCTGATTTTTTTGCGATGCGTTTTGCGCGCACCGCTTACGGTTTGGATGTGGATTACAATGATCGCAATGGTGTGCCTTCCGTTATTTTTAAAGATAATCCTGCCACCAATGCATTGGATGAATCGGACATGGCAGCAGTGGGCAATTGGAACGCATCCGGCATGTGGGACAACGGCGGCGGCAATCAAGGCGACTCAACCAGTGTGACCACCGATGTTGAATGGAAATTGGATGGTCAATTTATCCAGACAGTAAAAGTGGGTGGCCGCTTTGAGCAGCGCAATGCGCAAGATTTCGGACGCGGACAAGATTCATGGAGTTACGCCGGCACTGTGACCGAATTGATGGATGATTTGGTTGCTGCAGGTGCGTCGGGTGATGGCTCCGGTTTGATTTTCACGGTGGATGATTATTTTGCAGGCCGCGCAAATATTTTTGATAGTTTTATTACTGCTGACGGCAGCTATTTGTTAGCAAACGCCGATGCCGTGCGCAGTGTGTACGGTTTGGAAAAAGAAAACGTCAATAAAAATTTTGATGTTTCTGAAGATTCTGCCGCACTTTATGCTACGACCAAATTTAATCTGAGCGATGCAGTCAGTGGTGAGTTTGGTATGCGTTATGTCAACTACGAACAGGATATGGAATTCTGGTCAGAGACGGGCACTAACACCAATATCTTCAATAACAATACCGGCACCGGCAAGGCGGACAAAGTATTGCCGAGTCTGGTATTGAATTGGAATGTCACTGACGACGTAGTTGGTCGCTTTGCCTATACCCAAACCTTGCGCATGCCTAACTTCGGCGATTTAAATCCGCTGCAATATTTCCAGGACCCCTTGACTTCAATTCCCTATGGCACTGGCAGTGGTGGCAACCCGGATTTAAAACCGACCGAATCCACCAACTATGATCTATCGCTTGAATGGTATTTTGCCGAAGGCAGTTCGCTGTACGGCGCCCTGTTCAAACGTGAAATTGATGGCTTGGTAATTGGCGGTAAGAAAACCGTCAACCGCACTGGCAACGACGGTGTAACGCGCGACTATGTATTAACCACGTTGGTCAATGCCGCTGACGGTGAACTTTCCGGTTTGGAAGTCGGTTTGGTTTATTTCCCGGATAATTTGCCGACAACACTCGATGGCTTGGGTGTGCAAGCCAGTTTCACTTTGCTCGACTCATCGCAAAAAACACCTGAGTACAGTGTAGCTGGCGATATTTCCGGTTATGTAGATTCAAAAATGTCGGGCGTATCTGATTCTTCTTACAGTGTGGTATTGGCCTACGACAAAGATGTGTTTGATGCGCGTTTGTCTTACGTCTGGCGTGAGAAATTTTACGCCGGTAATGAGGCCGCTATCTTCGCTAACCCTATCCAATTCTGGCGTCGCCCTGAACAAAGTTTGGATCTGCAAGTTAGCTACGATGTGACCGACAACTTCGTAGTCACCTTTGATGCAACCAACCTTTTGGATGATGTGTACCAAAGCTACTACGGTGAAGGCAACGAAGATCTGTTTAACTTCGGCAGTGCTATCTACTCCAAAACCTATGCGGTGGGTGTGCGCTATTCCTTCTAGAGGGTGGTAACCGTTTTGTGCACATAAGCCCCGGCTTCAAGTCGGGGTTTTTATTGTGATACTTGCTCAACTGGGTATTGCGAAAAGTGTATTTTAAAGGGGCCATCCGAAAATTCAGGGCTTGCAATAATGGTAATATGATATATTATAATACAAATTAATCGGTGAAAATTTCATTGTTATTATTTTGTACTGTTCCGAATCCCCTTTGTCGTTGGATGGTGTGTTGCTGTTTAATCACACCACTTGTTTAGCCGCTACAGGTTTCTGTAGCGGCTTTTTTTATTGTGTAGCATTCGCGCCTGCAGTTACCTTAGTCGCAGCGATTTACCAAAAGTATGAATAAATGGCGATGGTAATTATCAGGATAATTGCTGTGTGGATGATGTCCCATTTATCGATACCGGCTTTTATTTCTGCGCGCTGCTCCGCGCTAATAGAGCCATAGGTTAACCCGGCTAATTGGGCGTCGCTGGCAGGCTTGGTAAACACACTAACGACAATCACTACCGCACAAATCACGATAAATAACATTGAACAGTAATAAAGCCAGTTCATCGCCACCAGGTTGTAGAGCATCCCGTTTGGCTCCAGATGTTCTTTAAAAATAGTAAGCACCAAACGCAAGATACCTAATACAAAACCGCTCACCAAACCGATAAAACCTGCCGCTGGGGTAATGCGTTTTGAAAATACTCCGAGCAGAAATACCACTGCAATACCCGGTGCAATGAGTGCTTGTACCAGTTGCAAATATTCATAGAGCACATCTGAAACCATCTGCATCACCGGTATCCAAACTACACCTAAAATCACCACGACAATGGTGGCGTGGCGGCCAACACGGAGCAGTTTTGCTTCACTGGCATCGGGTTTGAATTTTTTATAGAAATCGATAGTGAATAACGTTGCTGATGAATTGAATAATGAGGCGAGCGAGCTCATTAACGCGGCGAGTAAACCGGCAATCACAATCCCCTTGATCCCGGATGGCAAAAGTTCTGAAACCAGGACAGCAAAGGCTTGGTCGGCACTTTCTATATGAACTTTGCCCTGTGCGTGCAGTGCAAATGCAATCATTCCGGGGAACAGGAAAATAAAGACGGGCAATAATTTTAAATAGCCAGCGAAAATAGTCCCGCGCCGGGCAGCCTGAATACCTTTGGCAGAAAGTACCCGTTGGACTATGTATTGGTCGGTACACCAATACCAAAATCCGATAATAAAAGAGCCAAAAATAACCCCGGGCCAAGGAAAATTTTGATCATCCATCGGGCGTATCAAGCGCATGTTTTCAGCATTGATCCGCTCCAGTTCGGCGAAACCGCCGACCTTATCCAGGCCCACGACGAGAATCACCAGCGAACCAATAATTAATACCGGTGTTTGCAAAACCGAGGTCCACATAATGGCTTTCATGCCACCCAGAACCGTATAAATTCCTGTCACAATGACCAAACCCAATGCGGCAATCCAGAAAAAATCTATCCCCCAGAGCGAATCAATCCCCAACACTGTTTTTAGTACAATTCCGCCCGCATAAACGGTGACAGAAACTTTAGTCAGCACATAACTGACCAGCGAAATGAACGATAAAAAAGTGCGGGAGTGGGATGAATAGCGTCGCTCCATATACTCCGGCATGGTGTATACCTTGCTGCTCCAATAAAAGGGGGCAAACACCCAGCCGAGCAATAAAATAATCCAGGATTGTAGTTCCCAGTGCGCCATAGCCATGCCGGATTGCATCCCCGCGCCCGACAAACCAACCAAATGCTCTGAGCCAATATTGGATGCAAAAATCGAAGAGCCAATCACCAGCCAACCAGCATTGCGCCCGGCAAGAAAATAATCGGAAGTATCTTTTTCCTTTTCAAATAATGACCAAATGACTACAGCGACCAGTAGCAATAGAAAGCCGGTTAGCACCATCCAGTCCAGTGTGGAGAAATGAATCATCAGGGTTACCTTTTTATTGTGTTTCAGTAAGTTAGGCTTGGGCCAACCTAATCATACGTAAACGCAGATATTATTGTAAGATAATAATGATGATTAAATGCTCAAACCATCCGATAACAGAGTCCGCCGTAGGGATCCGCAGAATTCAAACTGCCCGATAAATGGAGTTTTTTGCTGATTTCTAATAGTTATTTTGACTTTTAGTGTCGTTTATTTCATATGAAAAATCTTTTTTATCTGTTGACTGTGGGTGTGGTCAAAGATAGTATTTGAATTGTCTTACAATATGCATAATAAACTGATAATCAAATCTCTGGTCGTTCAAATACATCGTCGGTTGCAACGCGGTTTATTTTCGCGGTTTTAAGACAAACCATAAAATCAATAATGTGCCGAAATAATAATGATTGCTGTAGCGAGCAAAGTCTCATCCCTGCAGCAATCGCACACGGGAGAAAAAAATGTTCCAGAAAAAAACACTTAGTTTATCTATCGCCATGATCGCCGCCTTAGGTTCCTCTTATGTTGCAGTTGCACAGGAAGAAG
>Ga0307408_100002351_pt1 | contig 13357 bp, 12 predicted proteins | sample 322Cmetagenome_FD_202116 | JGI IMG/M metagenome (GOLD analysis project Ga0307408, IMG submission 202116) | Maize rhizosphere microbial communities from greenhouse at UC Davis, California, United States - 322HYB-C-3 | ecosystem: Host-associated > Plants > Roots > Rhizosphere > Soil | place... | reverse complement strand
AAATCGGCAGGCGAGCTTGTCCCCGCCTGGCAAACCGAGCCGGAGATGGACGCCGGCCCGCAGCTACCCACTGGCCCCACTTGGGAATCACGACGGGGATCCTTAGATCGGGCCCCTCCCAAGGAGCGCCCGCATGACTCCACTCTCCATCCTCGATCTCGTTCGCGTCACCGAACGCACCGACGCACGTGCGGCGCTCGACAATTCCCGCGACCTCGCCCGCCATGCGGAAGATTGGGGCTACCGCCGCATCTGGGTAGCCGAACATCATAATTTTCCGGGCATCGCCAGCGCTGCGACCGCGATCGTGATCGCCCATATCGCGGCGGGAACGGAGCGCATCCGCGTCGGCGCGGGCGGGATCATGCTGCCCAACCACGCGCCGCTGATCATCGCCGAACAGTTCGGCACGCTCGCGACCCTCCACCCCGGCCGCATCGATCTTGGCCTCGGCCGCGCGCCGGGGACGGACCAGCTCACCCTGCGCGCACTGCGCCGCGACGCGATGAGCGCGGAGCATTTCCCGCAGGACGTGCTCGAGCTGCAGGCCTTTCTCCAGCCGCCCCAGCCCGGTCAGCGCGTCCGGGCGGTGCCGACGCCGCCCGAGCCCGTACCGCTGTGGATCCTGGGATCAAGCACCTTCGGCGCGCGGCTCGCGGCCGAGCTTGGCCTGCCCTACGCCTTCGCCTCTCATTTCGCGCCGAACGCGCTGCTCGATGCGCTCGCGGTCTATCGCAGCCATTTCAAGCCCTCCAGCCAGCTCGCCGCGCCCTATGCGATGGTCGGCGTCAACATCATCGCGGCCGAAAGCGATGCCGAGGCTCGGCGGCTCGCCACCAGCCAGCAAATGTCGTTCGCCGATCTGCTCCGCGGCGACCCGCGCCTCACCAAGCCGCCGATCGACGATATCGACGCCTATTGGTCGCCAGCCGAAAAGGCGCAGGCGATGCGCATGCTCGCCCGCTCCATTGTCGGCGCGCCCGAAACGGTGCGCGCGGGCATGGAAAGCCTGATTGCGGAGACCGGCGCCGACGAGTTGATCATCGTCTCGGACATCTTCGACCACGCCACGCGGCTGCGCTCGTTCGAGATCATCGCGGGGCTCCAGGAATGCTAGAGCGCGGTCCATCGCCGACATCAACCGAGTCATCCCGCTCGCCCGGATCCATTCCGAACGGGGTGGTTTTCGCAGGCGAAAAAAGTAGGCGGCGCCGCGACTTCGGTGCTAATTTGCCGAGGTGGATTCGGTTCAACACCCTCATGCCTCATGCGCGGCGGCCGACATCAGCCTGGGAACCGACATGAAGTTTCTTCATGCCGTGACCGGCAAGCTGGCGAACCCCGTCCACAGGCCCTTATCCTGCCGGGTGCGGCTGCCGGGGTGATAGGCATTTGACTGACCGCTCGTCCATCGTGCACGAGCTGCACCCGCCGGGGAGCCGACTGGTGTTGCGGGCCCGAGCAGCCGAACAGCTCATCCAGGCCACCGATCCTGCGGCGGCGTCCCGCCTCCTGTTCGAGCTGATCGCCACCGAGCTCAAGCTCAACGTGTTCCTGCTCCATGCGCTGGACGAGGTCGGCGCGCTCAAGCTCATCGCCCATGCCGGGCTGAGCGAGGCCATGGCGGCCGAGGTCGAAAGCCAGGGACCGCCGCGCTTCAGGGGAGGACGGGCCGGCCCTATCCAGATCGCCACGGTTCAAGCACGGGACGACAAAGGCACCGCGGTGCTGCGGAGCATCGGCCTCAAGAGCTATTTCAGCATACCGCTCAAGGCCGGAGAGGAGCTGATCGGCTTCCTCGGGTTCGGCCGCCGCTGGACCGACTGCTTCGACGACGAGGATCAGGCCTTCCTGATCGACGTCGGAGGCTATCTCTCGCTCGCCCTTGAGCGGGTGCGCTGGGAATCGCGATTACGCGAAGGCGAGGAGCGGTTGCGGCTGGGCATGGAGGTCGGCGGTTTCGGCACCTACGACGTCAATCTGGGTACGGGCCGGGTCTTTTTGTCGCCCGAGGCGCTTGCGATACGCGGCTTTTCTCCTGATCGACCGCCCGGCATCAACGACCTCGACAGGGATGTGCATCCCGACGATCGCGAAAGGGTACTCCGGGAATGGGAGGCCAGCTTGCAGCCCGACGGACCGGGCACATGGGACTATGAATATCGGCTCATGATGCCCGATGGCGCCGAGCGCTGGATACATTCGCGCGGGCGCACATTTTTTTCCGGGGAGGGGAAAGCGCGCCGCGCCGTCCGGAAGCTCGGCCTCGTGCGGGACATCACCGAGGTCAAGCTCGCCGATGAGCGCCTGCGGACAAGCGAGGAACGGCTGCGCCTCGCCCTGGAGGCGGCAGGTCTGGGCGTGTTCGAACATGATGACTTGCGCGACAAGGTCATCTTGTCCCCCAGGCTCCGGGCGATCTATGGCCTGGACGCCGACGAGCCGGTGGATTTCGACAAGATTGTGGAGCTGAGGCATCCTGACGATCGGGTGCGAGTCATGGCCCGTGTCGAACAGGTCCGCAACACCGGCGAAATCGATGACTTCTTCGACGAATTCCGGATCTACCGGCCTGACGGCGAAATGCGTTGGCTGGCGATGATGGGCAGCCTGTTTTCGGCCGCAGATCGCGGGGAGCGGAGTTTGCGCATCATCGCGGTGCTTCAGGACATCACGGAGCGCAAGCTGGCGGAGGAGCGGCTGCGCCAGAGCGAGGAGCGGCTGCGGACAAGCGAGCAGCGGCTGCAGCGCGCGCAGGAGCTGGGCGGGGTGGCGAGTTTCGAGTGGAACCACGCGACCGACGAGACCTGGGTGTCGGAAAGCTATCGCGAAATTTTCGGCCTCGACCCGAGCACGCGGCTCGGCGCCGCGCTGTTCCAGGTCCAGCTCCATCCCGACGACCGCGAGCGCGTGATCGCGCGCCTCACCCAGATTCCCGACGATGTCGACACGATCGAGATCGTATATCGCATCACCCGCCCCAACGACGGCCAGGAGCGCTGGATCTATTCGACGATGGGGGTGCTGCGCGATCCCGCGACCGGCACGATCCGGCTCGCCGGGATCGCGCTCGACATCACCGAGCGCAAGCGCGACGAGGAGCGCGAGCGGCTGCTCAGCCGCGAGGTCGACCACCGCGCCAAGAACCTGCTCAGCGTCGTCCAGGCGATGGTCCAGCTCACCCACGCGCCGTCGATCCCGGCGTTCGTCGACCAGGTCAAGGGCCGCATCCACGCGCTCGGCCGCGCCCACAGCCTGCTCGCCGCCTCGCGCTGGAGCGGCGCCGAGCTCGCCCAGCTGATCGCGGAGGAGTTCGCGCCGTTCGCCGACGACGCCGGGCGCGTGCGCCTCGCCGGCCCCGCGATCGCGCTGCGCCCGGCGGCGGCGCAGTCGATGGCGCTGATGATCCACGAACTCACCACCAACGCCGCCAAATATGGCGCGCTGTCCTCCCCCACCGGCCAGGTCGAGGTCCGCTGGGAGATCGCCGCCCCCCCCGGCGAGCTCCGCTTGTGCTGGCGCGAACGGGGCGGCCCGCCCGTCGCACCGCCCACCCGCTTCGGCTTCGGCCTCACCCACATCCGCGGCAGCGTCGAACGCCAGCTCGGCGGAACCCTCGACCTCCAGTGGCTCCCCCATGGCCTCCAATGCCGCCTCTCCCTGCCCGCAAGGCAATTGGCCGAAAGTGCGAGCCATGCCGATGCCGGGCAGAAAAATGGTGGGCGTCGCAAAGATTGAACTTGCGACCCGGGCGACATCAACGCAACGTGCGCGCCCAAGCATCCTGCAAAGCCGCTCATCAGACAAAATCGAACAGAGCCGGAGAGAAAATAAATCATGTCAATTGGTGAGGACCGCCTCGTTCGCAACTATTCCTAATTTGGCGGGATCGCCTCCGGACCCGAGAATTTTCACCGTCTTTTCGTTTCCTGTCGCCAGTTTCAGATCTCCGCGCTACGGGTGCGGGACAATCTCGCGCTGGTCGGGCCCCACGGCAGCGAATATAGCTTCGCCGAACTTGACGAGCTGATCCGCAGGATTGCCAGCGGGATGCGCAATCTCGGCGTCCAGGCGGCAATTACTGGATGCAGCTCCCCTGGTTCCTCGCGCCGATGCGGATCGGCGCGATCTTCATGTCGACCAGCAAATATCTCACGCCGGCGGAGGTGGAATATCAGCTGGACCAGGCGCGACCGCGCCTGATCATCGGCGAAGGCGGGGTGAGCGGACGGACGGCTGTCGTCATGACGGCGGGGCGGCGACGGCAAGGCTATGAATAGCCTCTTCTTTCAAGCGAGCCAGGCAATCGCCCCCTGGCGCTGAACGGTTCTCGCGACAGGACAGATCGAGCCGCGCAGATCGGTGACGGGAGCATCGGCCGTTGGATTGCCGCACCGCGGAAGTTAATATTAGTCATGCATGGGGCGACTCAGCGAGTCTCGACTTTGCCGGTCCCGACCTGGCCCACCGGCTCCAGCGAGATGCACGAGCGAATTCGCGCATATGACTGGGCGGCGACGTCGCTCGGCCCGCTCGAAGGCTGGCCGCAGAGCCTGAAAACGGCCGTCGAATTGATGCTCGACGCGAAGCAGCCTGCCCACGTCACCTGGGGGGAAGATCTCATCTACCTCTACAATGATCAGGTGTGCGAGTGCCTGGGAACCCGGCATCCGGCCGCGCTCGGCCGGCCGATGACCGAGGTTTTTCCCGAAATCGGGGACTATCTGGCGTGGCTGAAGACCAGGGTGATGGCCGGTGACTCGCACTTCGTCGCCGATCAGCAGCTCGCGCTTCACGGGCTGTCGACGCGCCCCAATGCCTGGTTCACCTACAGCTGGACGCCGCTCAGGCGGGACTCGGGCGAAATCGCCGGCATCTTCTGTCTCGGCAGGGAGACCACCCGCCGGGTGCTGGCGGACCAGCGGGCGCGCGCGGCCGAGCAACGGCAGGCTTTCCTGCTCAAGCTCTCCGACGCCCTCCGCCCGCTAAGCGATCCGGTGGCGATCCAGGAAGTCGCGGCCCGTAAGCTCGGCCAGCATCTGGGGGCGTCGCGCGTCGCATATGGCGAGGTGTCGGCCGACGGCGAGCACATCACGTTCAACAGGATCTACCAGGACGGAGGGGCGCCGCGGCTCATAGGAAGCTTCCGTACGTCCGACTGCCCAATCATGATGGCGGCGCTGCGCGAGGGCCGCGCCACCGCCACCCACGACATTGCCGCGGCATGCAAGGCCAACCCTGCTGCTGCGGCCGTCTATGCCGACCTCGGGATCGGAGCCATAGCGGGCGCGCCGTTGGCCAAGGATGGCCGGTTTGTGGCGTATCTCGTGGTCCACCACAACCAGCGGCGCCAGTGGACGTCCGACGAGATCGCCCTGATCGATGAGACGGCCGAACGCACATGGGCCGCGGTGGAGCGCGGCCGCGCGGAGGAGGCGCTCAGTCGAAGCGAGGCGCGGTATCGAGCGTTCGTCATGGCCAGCGCGGACGTCATCTATCGCATGAGCCCCGACTGGTCGCAGATGCGCCAGCTCGACGGACAGGGCTTTCTGGCCGACACGCGCGAGCCCACCGCGGATTGGATGGCGAACTACATCCACCCGGACGACCAGGCGCTGGTGACGGAGGCCATCACGCGCGCGATCGAAGCCAAGAGCATTTTCGAGCTGGAGTATCGCGTCCGGCGCCTCGACGGCAGCCTCGGCTGGACCCTGTCCCGGGCGGTTCCGATGCTGGACGAGCGGGGCGAAATCACCGAGTGGCTCGGCACCGCGAGCGACGTGACGGTGCGAAGGCAGTCGCAGGAGCGGCAATCCGTCCTGCTGGCCGAGATACAGCACCGCACCCGCAACCTGATCGCGATGGTGCGCGCGCTCGCCGCCAAGACGATGGAGGGCAGCACGTCCCTGGACGATTTCCAGGTAAAATATTGCGCGCGGCTCGCCGCGCTCGCGCGCGTCCAGGGGCTGCTGTCGCACCTCGCGGCAAGCGAGCGCGTGGCGTTCGATCAGTTGCTGCGCGCCGAGCTTGCGGCGCACGCGGCGTTCGACGGCGGCCGCGTGAGGCTCGATGGGCCGACGGGCGTGCGGCTACACTGTCGCAGCGTCCAGACGCTTGCGCTTGCACTGCACGAACTCGCCACCAACGCCGTCAAATATGGCGCGCTCGGCCAGGCGGACGGGCGGCTTGAAGTGCGCTGGCACGTCGCAACGGGCAGCGACGCCAGGGGGCGCACGCTCCATGTCGAATGGCGTGAGAGTGGCGTCGCCATGCCCGCCGACGGAGCCCGAACGCGCGGTGGCGGCTATGGCCGCGAGCTCATCGAATGCGTGCTGCCCTACCAGCTCGGGGCCTCAACAAGCTATGAACTGCGCGCGGACGGCGCACACTGCATCCTCCGCCTGCCGATCGGCAACGAGGCGGCGGGGCCGGCGGCCGAGGCGCTATTGTTTCTCAATCAAGAGAATGGTGGGCGTGGCAAGGATTGAACTTGCGACCCCTGCGACGCCAACGCAATGTTGGTATGCAGAACGCCCGCGTTCATCCGGCGAGGCCGCTCCCTTCGGTGCGCAGTGGAGTTCATGCTCGATGCTCAAGCGCCCAGGACCTGCGGGAATACGGCCATCATCAAACTGCGTGAAAGGATCAAGATACAGACCATCGAACATCGGCGCTTGCAGCACCGCAAGCTCGCCGCCTAACATCAAACCCCAGACGAGGCCCGCACTCCGCTAATCTACGCCGCGAGCTGCGCCAAATGTTCTGACGCCAGATATTCCTTGGACAGCGGCGGGCGTTCGTAAGGCAGTTCCGGCTAGCGGCCGATCACCACGATCGATCCCTCGAAACCGTTCTGGCGCAGCGCGACGGCCGCCTGTGCGCCACCATGCCCCGCCCCGACAATCACCACGTCTGCACGATCCATCAGGGTGAAAGCCTTTCGGAATGCCACGCGACATGCTCGGCCATGAAGGTGGAGATGAAATAGTAGGAATGGTCGTAACCTACCTGCATGCGGATCGTCGCCGACTGTCCGGCCCGGCCACATGCCTCGACAAGGAGGTGTGTCTTGAGTTGCTCATCCAGGAAGGCGTCAGCATCGCCTTGATCGACCAGCAGATCGGGCAGGCGGGCGCCATCCTCAATCAAGGCACAAGCGTCGTATTCGCGCCAGTCCGCCCTGTCTGCCCCGATATAGCCCGTCAGCGCCTTTTCGCCCCACGGGCAGGCCTGCGGGCTGACGATTGGGGCAAAGGCACTCGTCGAGCGGAACCGGCCAGGATTGCGCAAGCTTATGGTCAGCGCGCCATGGCCGCCCATCGAATGGCCGGTGATGCCCTGCCGGTCCATGTCGACAGGAAAGTTCGCCGCGACGAGTGCAGGCAACTCGGTTTCGATGTAGTCGCGCATGCGAAAGTGCTTCGCCCACGGCGCTTGCGTCGCGTTGACATAGAAGCCCGCACCCTTGCCGAAGTCATAGCCTTCGTTGTCGGGAACTTCGTCACCGCGAGGGCTCGTGTCCGGCGCAACGAAGATCACGCCGTGCCGGGCACAGGCTTCACGGAATTCGCCCTTTTCCGTCACGTTGGCATGGGTGCAGGTCAGCCCCGAAAGATACCACAGCACGGGCAGCTTGGCCCCCGGCGCATGGCCCGGCACGAAGACCGAGAATGTCATCGGCGTGCCGGTGGCGGTGCTCTTGTGGGTGTAGACACCCTGAGTCCCGCCGTGGCTGCGAGTGGCGCTGACCTGCTCCATGCTTTTCGTGTCCGTCAGACGAAGGTGTACGAGCACACCTTGTTGCCGGCCGGATCGCGCAGATACGCGGCATAGGCGCCCGGCAGGTGGCCCCGCGCACCCGGCGCGCCTTCGCAGGTGCCGCCGGCAGCAAGACCGGCCGCGTGGAAAGCATCGACATCGGCGGGCGAGGCGGCGGCAAAGCCCAGTGTCACGCCGTTGCCCGACGGCGCTTCGCCATTGCCGGGCTTCAGCACCAGGAACGCCGGCTTGGTCTTGCCATAGAGCACGACGGAATCGCCGAACGGCCCCATGTTCTTGACGCCAAGCGGCGCCAGCGCGGCATCGTAGAATTTGGTCGAAGCGACAAGATCACTCGCGCCGAGGCAGGCGTGCGAGAAGACGTCGTCGCCAGAGATAACCGGATCAGCCATGGTTGTATTCCCTCTCGGTTGAAAATCAGAACACGATGACGCTGCGGATCGACTTGCCCGCGTGCATCAGATCGAAGGCGGTGTTGATCTCTTCCAGCCCCATGACGTGGGTGATCATGGGGTCGATCTCGATCTTGCCGGTCATGTACATGTCGACGATCTTGGGCACGTCGGTGCGGCCCTTGGCCCCGCCGAACGCGGTTCCGCGCCAGTTGCGGCCCGTCACCAGCTGGAACGGGCGGGTGGCGATTTCCTTGCCCGCCTCGGCCACGCCGATGATGATGCTAGTGCCCCAGCCGCGATGGCAGGCTTCCAGCGCCGTGCGCATCACTTCGGTGTTGCCGGTGGCGTCGAAGGTATAGTCGGCGCCGCCGTCGGTCATCTGCACGATCTTCGCGACCGTTTCCTCGCGGCTCATGCCCTTGGAATTGAGGAACTCGGTCATGCCGAACTTGCGGCCCCATTCCTCGCGATCGGGGTTGATGTCGACGCCGATGATCTTGCCCGCTCCGGCAAGGCGCGCGCCCTGGATCACGTTCAGCCCGATGCCGCCGAGGCCGAACACCACCACGTTGTCACCCACCTGAACCTTGGCGGTGTTGACCACCGCGCCCACGCCCGTGGTCACGCCGCAGCCGATGTAGCAGCTGGTCTTGAACGGCGCGTCCTCGCGGATCTTCGCCACCGCGATCTCGGGCAGCACGGTGAAGTTCGAGAAGGTCGAGCAGCCCATGTAGTGGAAAATGGTCTGGCCCTTGTAGGAAAAGCGGCTGGTGCCGTCGGGCATCAGGCCCTGACCCTGCGTCGCGCGGATCGCGGTGCACAGGTTGGTCTTGCCCGAAAGGCACGATTTGCACTGGCGGCATTCCGGCGTGTAGAGCGGGATCACGTGGTCGCCGGGCTTCACGCTGGTCACGCCCGCGCCGACCTCGCGGACGATCCCCGCCCCTTCGTGGCCGAGGATCGAGGGGAAGATGCCCTCGCTGTCGAACCCGTCGAGCGTATAGGCGTCGGTGTGACACACGCCCGTCGCCATGATTTCCACCAGCACTTCGCCGGCCTTCGGACCTTCAAGGTCCACTTCCACGATTTCGAGCGGCTGCTTGGGCGCAAACGCGACGGCGGCACGGGTTTTCATGTGGTCATCCTGTTGGGAGAATCCTCTGCTGCCTCTAGACGAATTACGGGGGTGGGATAAACGGTGCAGAGCGCAATTCATTAGGCCGTATTTGGGATAATTATGGGCACCAGATGGGACGGTATCGAGGAATTTCTCGCGGTAGCAACTCAGGGCTCGTTTGTGCGTGGCGCTGCAGTGTTGCGTACATCACGCACTCATATGAGCCGGGCAGTGCTCGAGCTTGAGAACCGGCTGCGCGTGAGGCTGATTCACCGCACAACCCGAACGGTCAAGCTTACTCCGACAGGAGAGATATTCCTCGAACATTGTCGCAGGCTCGTTTCCGATCGCGAAGCAGCAATTGCCCAGATCGGCGAGGCGGGCGAACCGCACGGGGACCTCCACGTAACTTGCTCCATTGCCTTGGGCGAGAGGTTCGTCGCTCCGATCGCCAGGGCTGTGGCCCGCGAATTCCCAGACCTCAGGATTCACCTCGACTTGAGCAACCGCGTTGTGGACCTGGTCGCGGAAGGGTTCGACCTCGCGATAAGGACCGGCAAGCTTTCTTCCTCTTCGTTGATTGCGACACGGTTGTCGGAGCGCCGGATGTTCACCTGTGCCGCGCCCGAATACCTGGCCTCGCAGGGAACTCCGGAAGCAATTGTCGACCTTGACCGGCACGCATGCCTCGTTGGCACCTCCCCGCTATGGCAATTCAAAAAGGCGGACGGCGAGCATCTCTATCGCCCGCAACCGCGATGGCATTGCAACAACGGTGAAGCAATTCTCGAGGCAGCCCTTGAAGGCATGGGCATCTGCCAGCTTCCCGACTTCTATGTCCGTGAAGGCCTTCGCTCGGGCAGACTGGTCCCCGTTCTCGAACAGTATTCAGCGCCTGACGATCCAATCTGGGCGGTTTACCCAGACCGACGTCACCTCGCACCAAAGGTCAGTCACTTCGTAAAGGTGCTTCGCAGTGAGTTGCCGAGGCGGCTTACAATGTGAAACCCAGAAGACGTGGCTCGGAGATTAACTGAACCCGACCGAATTCCGCCTAGCACCCGCGCCGCGGCGTTGCTGCCTATCGCAAGCTCGCGCGCATAGCGTAATGGCGTGCTGGGCGAAGACCAGCGCGGCGATTCACCCAAAACTCGCCCGAGCCAACGGCAATGTCACCGTGCTGCGCGCCTGAAATTCCGTTATTTTCCCAGGGGAAAAATGGTGGGCGTGGCAAGGATTGAACTTGCGACCCCTGCGATGTCAACACAGTGCTCTACCACTGAGCTACACGCCCACGGCGGCGGTCACTAGCCGAGCGTTCGGCCCGGCGCAAGCCGCGTTTCTCGCCACCGATCGATTGCATGAGAAGCGCGAAACGGGCGCGCCGTTCAGAGCCCGGTCGCGCTGTCGACCTGAAACAGGCGATCGACCTCGAGCACCAGGTCGCGCAGGTGGAAGGGCTTGGAGAGAACCTTGGCGGAGGGCGGAGTCGCGCCGCTCTTCAGCGCGACGGCGGCGAACCCGGTGATGAACATCACCCGCATTCCGGGCGCAATCGCGCCCGCGCGCTGGGCGAGCTCGATCCCGTCCATTTCAGGCATCACGATATCGGTCAGCAGCAGATCAAAATTGTCCGCCTCGATCAGGGGCAGCGCCGCCGTGCCGCGATCGACCGCGGTTACCGAATAGCCGACGCGTTCGAGCGCGCGCGCGAGATATTCGCGCATCGAATCATCGTCTTCAGCCAAGAGGATTCGAATCATGTCCGTTCCCGAACCCCATTCCGTACAGCACCGCAGCCTCTCTCCCCTTTATGCGTGAAGGCCTTAATATTTTCCAGCCCGTCAACCACTGAGGCGCAAGGGATTTGCCTTGGCAAGCGAGGCATCCTAGCAGTGGACCGATAATGGCGCACGACAATGCCTTTCCATTCGAGCGGTTCGGACCGGCGCGGCCGGGCTCGCCCGTGATCCTCGCCGTGCCCCATGCCGGACGCGTCTATCCGCCGGAATTGATCGAGGCCGCCGCGATGCCGATCGGCCGACTGGAGGGCCTTGAGGACCGCTTTGCCGACCTGCTGGTGCGCGATGCGGTAGCCGGCGGCGCCACGGCCTTCGTCGCGCGGCGCGCGCGGGCCTGGATAGACCTCAATCGCGACGAGCGCGAGATCGATCCGGGCATGGTCGATGCCACCCCGCCGCCCTGGCAGATCGTCACCTCGGCGCGGGTGCGCGGCGGTCTCGGCCTGATACCGCGGCGCCTGGCCGGGGGCGGCGAAATCTATCGACGGCGGCTGACAGCGGCGGAGGTGACGGCCCGGATCGCCCGTGATCACCGCCCCTGGCACGCCGCGCTGGCCGACGCGCTGACGGCCGCGCGGGCGCGCTTCGGCGTCGCGGTGCTGATCGACATCCATTCAATGCCCCCGATCGGCCGGAGCGCAGAACGCCCGCCGCCCGTGATCGTGATCGGCGATCGCTATGGCCGCAGCGCCGCCGCCCGCTTCGTCAACCGGATCGCCGAACTCGCGGAGGCGAACGGCTTGTCCTCGGCGCGCAACAGCCCCTATGCCGGCGGTCACACGCTCGATCGGCATGGGCGCCCCGGTTCCGGCATCCACGCGATCCAGATCGAACTGGATCGCAGCCTCTATCTCGCCCGAGACATGCGCGCCATCGGGCTCGGGGCGCAGCGGATGGCGGCATTCGTCGCGGCCGTGGCCACCGCTCTCGCCGATATGGCCCTGCTCCCAACCCCGGCCATCGCCGCGGAATAAAAAAACCACCTCGCGCTGGTTAGGGCACGAGGTGGCCAAGGTTCAGGGAGGAAGCACGCCCGAAGGCGCGCTAATGCGTGGTCGCGAAAGGGGAACACGGCCAGCGCATCGATTCGTAGATATGCCTCATGGGCCTTGGTTTCAACCCGCAACCGATGCGTTTTCTTGACTATCAATGAATCGGACATGCGATGAATCGGACGATCAGGCCCCCAGCAGGCGCCTGGTCATTCGCGCGGCCGGCTTTTCATAGAGCAGGTGAACCACGGTTCCGACCGCGGCGGAAACGCCGAGGCCCACCAGCAGGAACAGGATCTCGCCCGCCGGATCGACCGGCAGCTCGAGCGCCCTCCACATGATTCGCAGCGCCGCCAGAACGAACACATTGGTGAGATAGATGCTGTAGGACGCCTCGCCGAGCAGGCTGAACAGCGGGCTCGCCGGCACCGCGCCGCGATGTTCGAGCGCCACGGCGGCATACACGATCAGCGTCGCCGCAAAGGCCATCCACGGAATGGGCGCGCGCTCGACATGCATGAAGTCCAGTCCCAGCAGCATGACGACTCCGGCGGCGAGCACCACCGCCGACGTCAAGGGCGTCAGCGGCGACGTCCGGAGCGCGAGCGCGGCGATGCCGGCGCCCAGCAGAAACTCGATCAGATAGCCGAAGCTGTAGAAGGCAAGCCCCGGCAATGGAGCGGCGAGCAGCGACGGCAAGGCGAGCACCGCCAGGAACAGCAGCGCCAGCAGCAGCGCGCGCAGGATCGGCCGGAACGGCAGCAACAGGCCGAACAGCAGATAGAACAGCATTTCATAGTTGAGCGTCCACCCCGGAACGACGAGCGGCGCGAGATGGTTGCCGGACGAAGCCGGATAGGATGGATTGGGCCAGGGCACGAAGAGCATCGACGCCAGGAAATGCGCGGGATCGAACCGCGTCGATTCCATGAGATGCGGCAGCAGAATCGCCGCCGCCGCGGCTGTCGCCGTCGCGCCCCAGTAGAGCGGGACGACGCGGACGATGCGCCGCCTGTAGAAGTGCCAAGCGTTACTGTCGCGCGAGAGGGTGGTCGACCAGATGACGAAGCCGCTCAGGACGAAAAAGACGTCGACCGCGGAAGTGCCGATGCGCGGCAGCAGGGAACTCCCGCCGTTCAGCCCCTCGATCTGCAGGACTATGTGGAAGTAGACGACCATCATCGCCGTCACCCCACGCATATATTGCAGCGATGTCAGCATGAGCTTCGCGGCCTCCCCCTTGGGCGCGACGCGACGACTTCGCGCCCCTCT